>Ga0114129_10001360_pt1 | contig 32853 bp, 23 predicted proteins | sample RhiMetdeltSRZDD1_FD_80071 | JGI IMG/M metagenome (GOLD analysis project Ga0114129, IMG submission 80071) | Populus rhizosphere microbial communities from Tennessee, USA - Rhizosphere MetaG P. deltoides SRZDD1 (version 2) (version 2) | ecosystem: Host-associated > Plants > Roots > Rhizosphere >...
GCGCTTGCGCCGCAGGTACCCCGCGGCGCAGAATGTCGTCGCGCAAGGAGGCTCTCATGAACGTGCGACCTCGCCCGGCGTTCGCGTCTTCGGTCCTGGAGCAGCGGCGGCATCGGCTCGTGGCGGCCGGCACCGCGCTCAGCCTCCTCGTCACGCTGCTGGTGGTCGCCCCGATTGCCCGGCAGGCCGGCAGCCCCGCGCCCGCCAGTCCCCAGACCGCCAAGCCTGGCGAGCTGGGCTATGACGACACGCCGACCATTCCCGGGCAGAAATGGCGTGTCCACGATATCAACCGTCCGGCGCCGCCGCTCGTGACGCCCGGCGCCACGCCGGCGGCGCCGCCGTCCGACGCGGTGGTGCTGTTCGACGGCAAGGACCTCTCGAAGTGGGCGCAGCGCGGGCCGAACGGCGAGACCGTCGACTCGAAGTGGCAGGTGCGCGACGGTTACTTCGAGACCGGCGCCAAGACCGGCTCGATGTTCACGCGCGAGAGCTTCGGCGACGTGCAGCTGCACATCGAGTGGGCGACGCCAGCGGTCGTCAGCGGCACGAGTCAGGGCCGCGGCAACAGCGGCGTGATCCTGATGGGGCGCTACGAGGTGCAGGTCCTCGACATGTACAACAACCGCACCTACGCCGACGGCGGAGCGGGATCGCTCTACGGACAATGGCCACCCCTGGTCAGCGCCCCGCGCCCGCCCGGCGAGTGGCAGTCCTACGACATCGTTTTCGAGGCGCCCCGCTTCGAGGGGGACAAGCTGGTGAGGCCGGCGTTCGCCACGGTCCTGTGGAACGGCGTGCTCGCGCAGCACCGGCGGGAGCTGGTCGGCGCCACCAGCCACCGCAACGAGCCGAAATACACGCCACACGCCGCGGAGCTGCCGCTGACGCTCCAGGATCACAGCAATCCCGTGCGTTACCGGAATATCTGGGTGCGCAGACTGACGCTGGCGCGCTGAATCGGGGCTCGGGGCTCGGGGCTCGGGGCTCGGGGCTCGGGGCTCGGGGCTCGGGGCTCGGGAAGAAGCTGACACACCCGGGCTCGATCGTACAAACAAGAACGGCGGGAGTATTCACCCCCGCCGTTTGAATTACCCGAATACCGAGCCCCGAGCCCCGAATCCCGAGCTCCGGACAAGCGAAGCAGTTATTGCTGCGGCTTGTGCAGCACTTCCTGCACGTCCGACTTCTTTTTCGCGCCGCCGAGGCCCTGGATCTGGAGGGTCGGCTGCTCCTTCAGCACGTGCTGGCGGTAGAGCTTCTCCATCTCGGTCTGCTGCGGATCCTTCTTTGCCGCGGCGCGGGCGCGCAGCTTCTCTTCACGCGCGGTCTTGGCGATGCCGGCGTCGTCGAGATCCGTCTGCTTGCCGGCCGCCACCGCTTCCGCATCGAGCACCAGGCGATGGTCCGTCGAGTTGAGCGGCACGTGCTTGTTGCCGGCGAAGATCTCGTGGCGGCCGTGCTCCTCGTACCACTTGGTGAGCGTGGCCGTCATGTGCATCTTCTCGATGATGTTCCGCCAGCCGATGCCGGTGTTGTAGGCGCAGAACGAGATCTCCCCTTCCTGCGTGGCGTAGGGGATGATGCAGCGCTCGGTGCGGCGGAAGTCGTAGTTGAACAGGTCCTGGAACCACATCCCGGCGATGAACAGGAAGTTCCATCTATCGGCGCGGCGCATCTGGATGTCGTCCTTGGTGCGGTCCGCCGTGACCTTGCCGTAGTTGCGCCCCGACGCGCCGAACGTCTTGTCGAACTTCTTCATCAGGTCCGACAGCTTGAAGTGGGTCGGCGCCTTGAACGGGTCGTAGTTCTTCATCAGCGCGAGCGCCATGCCCGCGACCGAGAGGAACCGCCCGCGGGCAGCGTCGTTCACCTTGCGCAGGTCCTTGGCGAGATTGTCGGCCTGCAGGAACGCCGTCACCGGCACGGCTTCCTTGGTTTCCTTGTCGATCATCACCGCCATGCCGATGCCGCAGTTCGGGTGACAGCCGCAGGTGAGGTTGCCCCACTCCGCAGACGGGCCGTGTACCAGGTCGGCCCAGTCGGTGAACGTACCCATGAACGAGATCGGGAACCAGTCGCGGACCGGCTCGCCGATCTTCATCTGGTTTTTCACGTCGTGCGCCAGGTGCGACAGCGTGTAGCGCTGCGCGGCGCGGCGCTCCGGCGTCACTTCCTCGTCGCGGCCGGTGAACGACACGGGCTGGAACGACAGGAAGTTGATCTTGCGCGGATTGTCGAGCGCGAACTGGATGATGCGGCCGACCTGCTCGTTGTTGACACCGTTGACGATGGTCACGACCGGGACGATGTCGACGCCCGCCGACCAGAGGTTCTCGATGGCGCGCAGCTTGACGTCGAACAGGTTGCCAACCAGTCGATGCGAGTTGGCGGCATTACCGATGCCGTCGAACTGCAGGTAGGCGTAGCGGAGGCCGGCCTCGAAGGCAGCCTTGGCGAACTCCGGGCTCTTGGCGAACTCGATGCCGTTGGTCGCCGCCTGGACCGAGTTGTAGCCGACCTTCTTGGCGTAGCGCACCGCGTCCAGGAAGTACGGCGACATCGTCGGCTCGCCACCCGAGAACTGCACCGACATCTGCCGCTTCGGCTTCAGCGTGATGGCGTTGTCGAGCAGCGTCTTGATGTCCTCCCACGACAGCTCGTGGACGAAGCCGACCTGGTTCGCATCCATGAAGCACGGGTCGCACATCATGTTGCAGCGGTTGGTCAGGTCGACGGTGAGCACCGAGCCGCGGCCGTACTTGATGGTGCTGGTGCCGTGGTTGTGGAGCTTCTCGTCGTTGTGCGAGCGGATGTCGCTGCCCGGGAACGCCTCCTCGAGGTGCTTGAAGAAAGCGGGGTCGATCGCCATCACGTCCTCGAAATGGCCGTGCACGGGGCAGTCCTTGACCATCAGGATCTTGCCGTCGCGCTCGATGATCTGGGCCTTGATCTCTCCGATCTTCTCGTTGAGCAGAATCTTGTAGTCACGCTTGCCGTCGAGGATCTCCTGGCGCGCCTCACGAACGCAGACCGGGCACAGCGAGTCGGTCTCGCGCGGCCAGCCAAGCGGGGGCTTCACCTTCTGCCAGGATTTCTGGAGCGGAATGTCCGACCACTTCGGGGTGAACGTGTTTCCAGGCTTGATGCGGTTCAAGGCATCGAAAGCGACCCAGGCGCCCTTGGCGGCGAAAGTCAGTCCCTTCTCGACGTACTTGATAGGTTTGTGCATGAAATCGACGATAACGGTTTTGGTGCGGTTGAGGTGCTGAAATAAGGCTAACGGGCAGTTCCGAGGGGTGAATGGGCGAATTCCACCAGCCAGACGACCCGACTCAGGCTGGGCGGGAGCCGGCGTAAACCATTACGCGCGTGCGGGTTGCCGCCGGAATCCGCCGCTCGGCCGGAACCGCCAGACCAGGCGAAATGCCAGGAGCAGCACCAGGACGCCCGCGTAATAGACCGGCTCGCCGATGACCACCTTTACCTTCCAGACAAAGTGCAGGCAGGCCGCCGCGGCGCTCACATAGACGAGACGGTGCAGCAACTGCCAGCGCCGCCCCAGCCTCCGGACCCAGCCCTTGGTCGAGGTGATCGCCAGCGGCACCAGCAGGGTGAACGCGGCCATGCCGGCGGTGATGAACGGCCGCTTTGCGATATCGGCCAGGATCTCGCCGAAGGCAAAAACCCGATCGAAGGCGATGTAGCTGCAGAGGTGCACCGTCGCGTAGAAGAACGCGAACAGCCCGAGCATCCGGCGGTATTGGATCAGCACGTTCCAGCCGGTCAGTCGCCTGAGCGGCGTGATGGCCAGCGACGCCAGCAGGAATCGCAGCGCCCAGATCCCCGTCGTCAGCAGGATGTCCTCCGCGGGATTCGCGCTGGTCCTGCCGGTCAGGACGATGAAGATCAGGCCGGCGAGAGGAGCGAGGGCGAGGACGAAGACGACGGGCTTTGCGAGTTTGCGCATCGCGGACCGCGAACTCGCGTCAGTAGTTCTTCCTCAGATCCATCCCCGCATACATGGACGCCACCTGGTCGCCGTAGCCGTTGAACATCTGCGTCTTGTAGGACGCAAAGAGCGACGGGAGCCGCTTCTCGCGCGCCTGGCTCCAGCGCGGATGATCCACCTGGGGATTCACGTTCGAATAGAAGCCGTACTCGTCCGGGTTCGCGATGTTCCACGCCGTCGGCGGCTGCCGCTCGACGAATTTGATCTGCACGATCGACTTGATGCTCTTGAACCCGTATTTCCACGGCACCACGAGCCGGATCGGCGCCCCGTTCTGGTTCATCAACGTTTTGCCGTAGAGGCCAACCGCGAGAATCGTCAGCGGGTGCATGGCTTCATCCATTCGCAGCCCCTCGACGTAGGGCCACTCGAGCGAGCCGGTGCGCTGTCCGGGCATCTCCGAGGGGCGGAGCACCGTCGTGAACGCGACGAACTTCGCCTTCCCCTGGGGCTCGGCGCGATTCAGCACGCTGCTCAGGGGGATGCCGACCCACGGGATCACCATCGACCAGGCCTCGACACAGCGCAGCCGGTAGATCCGTTCCTCGAGCTGCTGATCCTTGATCAGGTCTTCGAGGGCGTAGGACGCGGGCTTGTTGCAGAGGCCGTCGATCTTCACCGTCCAGGGCGAGGTCTTGAGCGATCCGGCGTATCGCTGCGGGTCGTTCTTGCCCTGCCCGAACTCGTAGAAATTGTTGTAGCTGGTGATGTCTTCGAAGCGGTTGAGCGGTTCGTCGGTGCTGACCACCTTCGGCTTGATGTTCGCGAGCGGTGACTGGCCGTCCCCCCCCGCGCCGTCGCCGAGCGCCGCCGCCGAGGAGCTGTCGCCGCACGCGCCGACCAGCGATCCCACCGCGCCGGTGATGGCCAGGCCGCCCGCCAGCCGGAAGAACTCGCGCCGGCGCAGGTACACCCGCTCGTCCGTAATCTCCGAGGACCGTATGTCGGAAGCCCGTCGAATCAGCATGGCTGTTTCCCCGTTTACCCGGACATTGTGACACGCGGTTGCACATCCTGACGCCGTCCCGGGCGAGGGGACGCCGCGGCCCCCAAAATACCTCGGCCCGACAGCGGATGGATGTCAGGGTAACCCGTGAGCGGGCCGAATTGTTCCCTTAGAATGCGGAGATGGCCGACGCGGCGTCATCGACGCAGAAGGACCGGATTCTCTCGCACGGGGCGCACGAGATCAGAACGCCGCTCACGGTCATTCTGGGGTACGTCCGGATGCTCATGTCGGAGCGGCTGGGCGCGACCACCGAGGCGCAGCAGAAAGCGTTCGGGGAGATCCAGAAGACCGCGTCCAAGCTGAGAGAGATCGCCGACGAGATGACGGATCTGGGCAAGCTGCTCGCCGGCGGCACCACGTTCACCCGGACGCACGTGGATCTGGGTGGACTGATCGATGCCGCGATGGCGTCGCTGGCGCCGCCGGATCGCGAGGTCAGCGTCCGATTCGTGAACGACGCGCGCGGGGCCACGGTCGACGCCGATGCCGCCCTGCTGCAGAAGGCGCTGGGAGCCATCATCCACAGCCTGCGACGCGAGCTCGTGACCAGCGAGGAGCTCTGCGTCGCGCTCGATCGCATGACGCACGAGGGGCGTCCGATGGCGCGCGTGACGATCGGCGGCGCCGACCGCATCGAGGACCTGCGCCGCGTCGCGCCGTCGGCGCTGGCGCCGTTCGTCGAAGTGCGCGGAGGCGTCGGCCTGACGCTGTTCATCGCGCGTCAGGTGATCGAGGCCCACGGCGGCCAGATCCTTTCACGCGTCGAGCTCAAGGAAGATCCGACGCTGGCGCCGATGGTCCTCGGCGCGGTGCTGCTGCTGCCGGTGGTGGAGCGATAGGCTCAAGAATAGGGTCAAGGGAGAAGGCAGAAGGGAGAAGGCAGAACTCTAAGATTTCTGCCTTCTGCCTTCTCCCTTCTTCCTTGACACGCGGAGTTCTTTCATCCCACCCCATCGGCTACGTGCGCACCCGCTCCCCCGCCGTCCGCACCAGATCGAGGCCCGGCCGCCGGTGGAATCCGTGGCTCCACGCGTAGACCGGGAGTCCGGCCAGCAGGATCATGTAGGGCATGATCGGGCACACGAACCGGTACTGCACGTTGATCGCGCTGTGGAAGGCCACGAAGTACGCGATGTGCGCGAGCAGGAGGAAATAGACCGGCTCCCGCGATCGCAGCGCGTAGAACAGACCGAAGAGCGCGAGCAGATAGATCAGGAAGTTCTCCACCGCGTAGAGCCCGCGGCCGGAGTTCTCGTTGTACCAGATCCAGACCGTCCGCATCGCCGACAGCCTGAGGTACCGCAACGGATAGGCGCGGATGATCCGGGCGCCCTCGGCCTTCAACAGCGTGTTCAGCTCCGCTTCGTTGAACGACTCCAGCGGACGCCCCGAGGCGGCAGCCAGCCGATGAACCCGGCGCTCCATCTCCGGATGCGAATAGCCAGTGTGATACTTCCCTTCTTCGATCATCGCGTTGTGCCGGTACAGGTTGAACCCGCCGAGCGTCGACGTGACGATCGGATCCCCGAACACGCGATAGTTCCTGACCGCCCAGGGAACCTGCAGCACGGCGAACGCGAGCGTGAACGCGGCGCTCAGGGCGATCGCGCGACCGCGCAGCCGGACCAGCAGCCAGCCGATCGACACGACCGGGAGCCACAGCACCGTCGGCCGCGTGAGCGCGGTCAGTCCGAGCATGGCTCCCGCAGCCAGCGCCAGCGGCAAGGTTGGACGATCGGTCGTACGGATCAGCAGCACGACGTAGACCGCGAGGCAGGCCGCGAAGAGCGGCTCCGACGCCATCGAATACGTCGTCGTGATGAACATCTCCGACAGGTAGCAGGCGAAGACGATTCCGGTCCAGAGCGCCAGCCACTCGCGCCCCGACGCTCTGAACGCGACCCAGTAGGCGCAGACCGCGACCACCCCCGATAGACACCAGGCGAACAGGAGGAGCGGGTAGTACCAGTGCGATCCGAGGACCGCCAGCGCTCCGGCGAACACGAGCACGGGCAGCGGACTCCGGGCGGCGGTCGGCACGAGGTGGCCCGCCGGATAGTAGGTCAGCAGGTCCCGGGAGCTGATGCCCTCGCCGTCGAGGAGGTGGCGGGAGATCGTGAGGAACCCATTCCGCTGAATCGGTTTGGGATCCCAGTCAGCAGTGTGCGGCGCCATCACGACGAAATAGACGATGCGTACCGCGACAGCGAGAGCGAAGAGCCAGAACATCCGCCGGACGTGGGTCCGGTCGCTCGCCGGCGAACGGCGAGAATCGGTCGACAGGTGCGAGTCGAAATCGTTCAACACGGACACACTCCGGGAATGACGCCGGCGTCGTGCCGGCGCGGTCGATCACTGCGCATTCCGCGAGTGTCCCCACGTATAGAGCTGCGTGATCGCGTAGTTCCACACCGCGCCCACCGCGATCCCGGCCAGCGCCGCGACCACCCACTGCGTGTGGGACGCGAACAGATACGACGCGATGCCGACGTTGGCGACCGCGCCGAGCCCGCAGGCCAGCATGAACGAGAGCAGGCCCGTCAGCCACCTGGCCCCGCGCAGGCGGCGATCCCGATAGGTCAGGAGGTTGTTCAGCCAGAAGTTGAAGACCATCGCGACGATCGTCGCGACCGCCTGCGCGCGCGAAAAACCCACGGCGGCGCCGCGCAGCGTGGCGAGCGTGGCCATGTGGACGAGGACGCCCGCGCCCCCGACCAGCGTGAACGCGAAGAAGCGCACGGGCACGTAGCGGCCGATCGTCTTCTCCGCCAGCAGCATCCCGAAATCCCACATGACGAGGCTGTCGAGTTTGCTCTCGCCGTGCAGGCGCTCGCGGAACGTGTACGGAACCTCCGCCACGCGCAGCACGTGCGGCGCTGACGCGACGATGTCGAGCAGGATCTTGAAGCCCTTGCCGGAGAGGCGGCGGACGCAGCTGTCGAGCGCCTCCGTCCGGATCATGAAGAAGCCGCTCATCGGATCGCTGATCGGCTGCCGGCACACGAGGCGGCTGAGGCGAGTGGCCACGCGGCTCATGAACGCGCGGGTCCGGTCCCACTCCCCGATCCCGCCGCCGTTCGTATAGCGCGACGCGATCACCAGCTCCGCGCCCTCGGCTTTCAACGCGTCGAGCATCGCCGGCACCTTGCTCTCGTCGTGCTGCAGATCGGCATCCATCACGACGATCACCGGCGCGGCACTGGCGAGCATGCCCTCGATGCAGGCCGACGAGAGGCCGCGCCGGCCGATGCGCTGGAGACACCGGATCCGGCTGTCGCGGGCGGCGATGGCCTTGACCCCGGCGCTCGTTCCATCCGGTGAATCGTCGTCGACGAAGATCATTTCCCAGGCGATCCCGCGGAGCGCCGTGTCCACCCGTGCGATCAGCTCCTCGATGTTCTCGCGCTCGTTGAAGGTGGGGACAACGATCGACACTTCGAGCGCCGGGGCGGGAGCTGGCCCGTGGCGGACGACCGGCACCGGCCGGCTCTCCGCCGGCCGCGGGATCGCCGCGGGTCCCCGCGACATCGCGGGGGTCGGGTCAATCGATCGCAGTCTCATCTCTCTTCGCATTCGCGACTCCGCAGTCCAGTCCCCTTGCAGGTCCAGTTCAACGCCGTTCGCACAGAACGGCCACGAGTAGAACGCCGACTACTCCAAATGGGTAGAACGGGGGCAGGGTGCAGGCGCGTCCGACACGCCCTGCCGAGATGTGAGCAACGCACGTGCCCGAGGTGCGAAACCTCAACAGGTGCGGTCAGGCGGACGCGGGCGTCAGCCTCAGTTCGGCTTCGCATCCGGGCGCGCGGTCAACACGCTGGTGATGTCGTCGAACGCGAACGGCTGGAGGTCCGAGACCTGCCGGAGCGTCCGGTCAGGGCGGAAGTAAGCATTGAATACGACCCGGAAGAATTTACCGGGAAGATGGTCGATAGAGGGGTGGCGCTGAAGGACGGACCGGCTCAGGCGACTTGGACTTCCGGATCGACGGCGGATATCCGCTCGCACAGCTGCCAGCGACGGCGCAGGAACCAGCGATAGGCCGCGTCGACCATCGGGAACCGGCGCTCGGCGAGGAGCGCGACGTGACACACCGCGTGCTGCAGCAGCATCAGCCGGAAGAGCGGCTCGGCGGCAGTCATGCCCGGGCGATACCCGTCGAGCATGGCGCGCTCGAGCGACGGCACGAGTGCGCGCCGCCGGCGATTGTGCGCGCCCAGCAACTCGAGATGGAAGTAGACGTGACTCAGATCGTGGTGAATCGTGCCGGTCTTGGCCATCGTGAAATCGAGCACCGCGATGCGCCCGTTCGCATCCACGATGATGTTCATCGGCCCGAGATCCGCGTGAATGGCCGCGGCCGGCACCTCCGGGCTGCCGATCTCTTCGCGGAGCGTGTCGAACAACGCCAGGCAGGCGGCGCGTTCCGCGGCAGACAGGACACGTCCCTCGAGCAGCCGCAGCCGCGCGTCGAGATAGGTGCGGCGCTCCGCCAGCACCACATGGCCGGTGGCGGGCACCACCTGTTGATACATCCGCGCCCAGGTGCCGATCCGACGCGCAATGGCCACCAGCGCGCCGTCGTCCACACTGGCGTCCGCGAGCAGGTCCGCAAAGGGACGCCCGGGCACTTCCTCGGTCGCGAGCGCACGATGCTCGGGAAGAATGGCGATCGGGCGCACCGCGCTGATCTCCGGATCGGGCGGCAGCGCGCGATACAGCGCGGCGGTCGCGTTGTACTCGCGCTGCAGCATGCGATCGAGCATCGCCAGCTCGTCCGGACCGGGCTTCCGAGGCTTGAGGACTTTTGTGTAAGCGTGAACCGTACGCTGAGCGGTCTGAATCCTGACGCGCTGAACGCTCGAAAACGGCCCGTCGAGCTGCCGCAGGACTTCGACCGTGGCGCCGGGCTGGCCGAATTCGGTGCTCGGATCGGCTGCGAGGGCCTTCAATACGGGCGCGAACAGATCCCCGGCGGACGACACATGTAACCGTTGTGCAAACGGTATTCCGGCTGAGGTGCCGGCCGACCGCCGCCGCTCAGCGGATGCTGGCGGTGATGGAGAGATTCGAAGGCGCGCCCGGGGCCTGTAGCGGCGGCGGCACGGGATTGATCCCTTCGACAACGGTGCCGAGGCGACCCGCCAGGACGGACCAGTCGGCGCCGATATCCCCGCCGTCCGGCGCGGCGCGCTTCAGCGGACTCCCTTCACGAACCGTGAAGTCCGACCCCGTGATGTTCCCGAACTGATCGGCGAAGGCACCCGCGAAGAGGTTGCCGGCCGGATAGCGTGAGGCCGGACCGCCGGCCAGGTAGTTCGCCGTGACGATCCCGCCAGGAAAGAATCCGTTGATGATGCCGTTCCCGAACAGGAAGTACGAACCGTTGATGCCGTAGCTGCCGTGGCGCGCGGCGTTCGCCACCATCCGGAAGCTGAGGATCTCGCGCGGATCGGTTGACGATCCGCCGTACACGCTCACGACGGTATTGCCATCGCTGTCGATGGTGTTGTGCTCGAGGACGACATCGCGCGGCTCGTCGCCGATGAGGAGGAACCAGGCATTGCCGCCGAGCGCCGTCGACAGTCCGGTGAAGAGGTTCTGACGGATGCTGACGTCGACCGTCTGCGCGGATGGATTGCCGCTGTCATAGCCGAGGAGATTGATGCCCGCGGAGACGTTCCGGACCACGTTGCGCTCGAAGCGCACGTGCTCGACGACGCACCACGAACAGCCCCCGTTGGAGTTGCGCGGCGTGAAGACGATGGCGTACCCGGGCTGCGATTCCTTCCAGTGGTTCTCGAAGATGTTCTCCTCGATCGCCACGTTGCGCGCGTTCTTCAGCTCGAAGAGGTTCTTGACCGACCACAGCGTGCCCGCCGACGTCGGCACGGCGTCGGCGGTCCCCGCGGCGCCAGTGTCCGTGAACGCGTTGCCGGTCACGGTCCAGTACATGCCCTCTCCGCCTGGCGTCCGGCCGTACACGCGGTACTCGCTGGCATTCGGGACGGCCTGCCAGGTGATCTGCACCGCGCTCCCCGGTTCGCCCACCGCCACGATCGCTTCCACCGAAGCCGCCGAGCGCCCTGTCGTCCCCTGCCCGACGGCACGACGCGCGACAATGCGGTACGCATAGATCCCCGGATCCAATGCACCGCCGCCCTGCGGCGCGCCGAAGACCTGCTCCGGCGTCGCGATGATCGGGTCGCGCCACGACATCGGACGGGAGACCAGATTGCGCCGGAATGTGATGCCGTCCGCGACGAGATTGGGGATCGCGGGATCCGCGCCGCCGAACAGCACGTTCTCTCCCGCGCCCTCCAGGTAGTTGTTCTCGATGAAGTACGGACCGGGTCCGTTCCATCCGCCGATCGCCTGCGTGTCGTTGCCGACGCCCTTGCAGTCCGAGATGTAAGAGTCGCTGATCGACACCGCCGCGGCGTTCAACGCGATGCAGCGCTTCTGTCCCTGCAGCGGATCGCCATGGACGTAGAGGTGGCTCAGCACGATATCGTGCGGCACCTCCGGCAGCGTGTTCTGCGCGCTGGAGCCATCGCCGATCTGGATGATGTCGCCGTACCCGTTCTGATTGGCGGCAAACTCGAGGTATCGAAGTTGCCAGTGATGCGCGCCCGCGGCGGTCCGGACCGCCGCCGCCGTGTTCGGGGACCGCAGCCGCGCCAGTTGCGCCGCCTGCCATGGCTGAATCCGCCGGCCCGGAGCCGGAAGCCGATCGTCGAACGCCGACCGGACAACGACAGGCGTCTCGCCGGCCTTGACCGGCAGCACGAAGTTGCCGACGAACTCCGCTCCGGCTTCGAGCAGCAGGATATCGCCCGGCGCGGCGGCGTTCAGCGCGGTCTGGAGATTGTCGCCGCGTCGAACCACGCGCGTGTCGGCGGCGGCGGAAACCGGACAGAGGAGGCCCAGGAGCACCAGGAGAGCGGGTGCCCCCAGCCGTGAAAACTGGAGGAGCATGTCTCTCTCAGAGGCAAAGCGAGTACCCCCGAAGAAGGGGCAAAAACCGCCTGAACGCACCATATTCTCAGCCGATTTCTCCGCAGAGCTTCATCTCTGAAACTCCACGGAGGTTACACCTCGGATCGGTCGATCACGAATTCGTCACGGATCAAGGCCTGTTCAACGTCAGCGATGGCGTCGCAGCGCCGGACTGAGTGTGATTGCCGGCCGGATCGTAGACGTTGCCGGCCGACACCACGCCGGTCACGTTGAGCGTCGCCCACAACCGGCCGTAGCTCAGCGTCCCCGACTTCAAGAGACACGATCCTGCCGCGTTGGTCACGCACGTCACGGTCTTCGCGACCGCGCCAGTCCACGCCGCGGTCACCGTCGCCCCGGCGATCGGACGTTCGTCCAGACCGTGCAGCGTGATCGTCACGTCGGCGCTCCAGTAGGTGTTGAGCCCGGTGCTGCTGAACCACTTGTTCGTCGTCCCCGCGTAAGCCGTGTGCAGCCGACTCGTCACTTCGACTGCATTGGTCACCGAGCTCGTCGCGCCATCATCGTCGGCGACCGTGAGCGTGACCTGATAGGTGCCGGACGCCGCGAACGTGAACGAGGGAGATGCGACGTAGGCGTTGCCAGTCCCGAACGCCCAGGACCACGCGGCAATCGTGCCGTCCGCGTCGGTGCTGCGATCGCTGAAGGCGCAGGTCAGATCGACGCAGGATGCCGTGAAGGCGGCAGCCGGCGGGGTGTTCGGCGGAGCAACGGCCACGGTGGTGCTCGCCGACGACGACAGGCCGTTCGTATCGGTGACCGCGACGGTGATGACGTAAGTGCCTGCGGCGCCGAACGTGTGCGTGCCGGACGCCGCTGCAACCGCAGGAGTGCCGTCCCCGAAGGTCCACGACCGCGACGTGATGGCGCCGGACCCGGCGGTCGAACGGTCAGCGAAGTCGCAGCTCAGAAGCGTGCAGGACACGCTCAGTGCCGCGGTCGGCGGCACCGGCGCGCTGACGCTCACCGTTCTGGACGTGGTGCCATTCAGGCCATTCGTATCGGTCACGGTCAGCGTCACCGTGTACGAGCCCGCGGCCGCAAACTGGTGAGTGGGAGCCGTGCCGGTGCCGGTCGTGGAGCCGTCGCCGAAGGACCAGGCGCGCGACGCGAGCGGCGCGGTTCCAGCGATCGAGGCGTCGGTGAACGTGCAATCGAGGAACGTGCACGAGGAGGTGAAGTCGGCGGACGGGGGCACCGGAATCCCGGTGCCGGTCTGCGGCGGCCGGCCCTCCTGCACACCGTCGATGGCGTCGGAGAGGGCGCGATAGTCGGCGCCGACGTCGGAGCCGTCGGGGGCGGCGTTCTTCAGGATGCTGCCGTCACGCACGATGTAGTCGCCGGCCGCGATGTTGACGAACTGATCCTGGAAGTAGTTCGCCACCAGCGTGCCGTACGGATAGCGTGATGCAGACGCGCCGGCCAGATAGTTCTTGCTGATGACGGAGCCCGGGAAATACGCCCCGATGATGGCGTTGCCGTAGCCGAAGTACTGACCGTTGATGCCGTACGAGCCGTGCCGCGCGGCGTTCGCGATCATCTGGAACCCGTAAATTTCCTTCGGGTCGGCGGACGAGCCGCCGTACGCGTAGAGCACGGCGTTGCCGTTGCTGTCGATGGTGTTGTGCTCGAGGACCACGTCGCGCGGGGCGTCGCCGATGAGCAGGGCCCAGCCGTTGCCGCCGAGCGAGGTCGCCAGGCCGGTGAAGAGGTTCTGCTTGATCGAAATGTCGGCGGCCTGCCGCGACGGGTTGCCGTTGTCGTAGCCGAGGATGTTGATGCCCGCGGCCACGTTCCTCACCACGTTCCGCTCGAAGCGGACGTGCTCCACCACGCACCAGTTGCAGCCGCCCTGAGAGTTGCGCGGCGTGAACACGATCGCGTATCCGGGCTGCGACTCTCTCCAGTGGTTCTCGAGGATGTTCTCCTCGATCACCACGTTACGGGCGTTCTTCAGCTCGAACACGTTCTTGACCGACCACACCGTGCCGGCGGTCGTGGGCGCCGATCCGCTCGTGCCCGCCGCGCCCGTGTCGATGAACTCGGTGCCCGTCACGACCCAGAATGCGTTCTGGGCGCCGGCCGTGCGGCCGTAGACCCAGTACTCGGTCGTGTTCGCGATCGCCTGCCACCGGACGCGAACGGCGCCTGCCGCGGTGGTCGTCACGGTCACTTCGCCTGACGCGCTCGATCTCGCGACCGTGCTCTGCACGGTGCGCCTTGCCACGACCTTGTAGCCGTAGGTCCCGGCCGGAAGCGAGCCTCCGGTCACGGCGGACGCCGACAGGCCCGACGGCGTGGCCAGGATCGGGTTGCGCCAGGACATCGGACGCGAGAAGAGGTTGCGGCGAATGGTGATGCCGTCGGCAACCAGATTGGAAATCGCCGGATCGGCGCCGCCGAACATCACGTTTTCGCCGGCGGCCTCGAGGTAGTTGTTCTGGATCGTGTAGGGACCCGGACCGTTCCAGCCGCCAATCGCCTGGGTGTCCTGGCCGACGCCCTTGCACTCGGCGATGTGGGAATCGCTGATCGTGACGTGGGCGGCGTTCAGCGCGATGCCGCGCTTCTGGCCGACGTACGGATCGCCGTGCACATAGACGTGGTTGAGGACGATGTGATGCGGCACCTCGGCCAGGGAATTCTGGGCGCTCGATCCGTCGCCAATCTGGACGATCTCGCCGAAGCCCCCCTGGTTGGCCGGAAAGTCGAGGTACCGGAGGTCCCAATGATGTGCGCCGGGCGCGGTGCGGAGCGCCGGGTCCGCGTTCGGGGATCGCAGGCGCGCGAGCAAAGAGGCCTGGGACGGCTTGATGCGGATGCCCGCGGGCGGCAGCACGCTGTCGGGCGCCGCGCTGCGGACCGTGATCCAGAGGTCCCCCGTCTTGGCCGGCAGCACGAAGTTGCCCACGAACTCGGCGTTCTCGGCGAGCAGCACCGTGTCGCCCGGCCGGGCCGAGTTCAACGCGTCCTGCAGGTCACCGCCTGCCGCGACAAAGATCGTTGCCGCGTCGAGACGAAGGGCTGCGGAAAGCAGCAGGACGAGCGTACAGACACATCGCCAGCGCATCGATGACATGGCGCACCCGTTCAGTTGTGAGAGGAAATTGAGCGCGGTCGCAGACGCGCCGGGATGAGGAGAGGCAAGTCGAGTGCCTCCCGGACGAGGTCGGGAAATTGACGCTTTTACGGGAGGTTTGTCAGATCAGCGGGGAGGGAAGGCCGGCGCGGGAATGACAAGACTGTAAGCGGATTACAGGTTCGGGCCCGCGGACGGCGTTCGGATCACGATATCGGCCGCCGCCGGCCGCTGGGCGATCCCACCAGCAAAGGCCGTTCACTTCCCGGCGTGGTGTGGATCTGCACGTCGTAGCCGTTGTCCCGCATCAGGCGATGCAGGTCCACGGTGCGGGCCGGCAGGCTGTCGATCGCATCGTTCGGATGCAGGATCAGGACCGTCCCCATGCCGGCGGCGCGCGAGATGACGTGCGCCATCTCTTCTTCCGGCAGGTAGTGGAGCGCGGACAGCGCGGTGATGACGTCGAACGAGCCGAGATCGGCGGTCAGGAACAGACGCATGTCGCCCGGCAGCACCTGCGTGTCGTACGGCTTGACGTCCCGCCACGCAATGATGCGCGCCGCCATGCCGGCGGCCTCCCCCTCGGCCGGCGTGAACGCGACGGCCACGACCTCACGCGCTCCGGCGCGAAGCATGGACAGAGGAAGCGATCCATCGTTCGAGCCGAGGTCCAGCACGCGCTTTCCCGCGATGAGCGGCGCGATCACCTGCCGTGTGAACGGCTGCCAGGTGCCTTCGCCGATCGACGGCGTGCCCGCGATTCGCGGGCCGGGTCCGTGTGACGATCCGTTCCGGCGCGTCCCGTTGTGACCGCCGCCCCGGCCGCCCGCCGATGCTCTCGTGACGGCTTCGGTCGGGAGCGACGCGCCAAATGCCTGGTTGAATGCCTGCCGATCGGTATCGCGTGACGCGACAAAGTAAATACTTCCCGGTTGGTGCTTCCGAGCCTTCGTCAAATCCCCGAACGCCAATACGCCTTCGGGCGTTCGCACTAGATTTTGAAAGCTGTAGTGGACGCCGGTGATCCCCGCGTCGTGCGCGCGATTCATCAGCCGCTCCACTTCCATCGGCGCGACCGCGGTGGCCTCCGTTCCCGCTCCCGCCGGCGCAATCAGCCCAAGCCGCTGAAGCTCCATGAGATCCGTCTTGGCCGCCGCGAACTCGCCGGCTGCCGCGAAGACACCTTGAAAGAGCGGTGGCGCAGAGGGTCCCCAGCCGAAGCGGTAGGCAGCCTGCGGAAGCGCAACGCCCCCGAACAGGTGGCCGACGTACCCGGCACTTCGACGCCTCGCCACTGTGGCGAGACCATGGGCAGCCCTCACCAACGAGCGGATTTGCATGTTTGCTCTCGGGTTACAACTTCAGCAATGACTGTACCGCTGAGTTCGTTCGCGATAAGCCATTTGCCTTAAAAGCTTTGGCGCAATTCGGCCGGGACGCACCTTCTCCGGGCCGACGTAGCGAGTCGCGTCACTTTCTCCGAAAAAACTTCTCACCCCTCATCGCACGGTCACTGTGGTCGCCGCGGACGCCGTCGCTCCGCCTCCGTCCGTCACGCTCAGTACTAATGGATAGGTACCCGGCAGCGCATAGCGGTGGGCGGCACTCACACCGGTCGACCGCCCGAAGCTCTCGTCCACGATCGTGGTGTCGTCCCTCGCCCTGCCCGGTGCGGATGGATAGACCGCGCTGCTCAGCACCAGCTGATCCCAGCCCACGCCGTCTTCCCGCTGCTGGATCCGGATGGTCTGGCGGCCTGTCTGGGCGAAATAGACCGGCGGCGCGACTGCGTCGTACCCCGCGTCACTCCATCCCCAACCGGAGACCCCCGCGTCGCGGCCTTCCTCGAGGATCACCGGGAGGGCCGCAGTCGTACCGATCCGCGCGAGCGGCGCGCCCGCGCCGTCGACCGCGCCGCTGAACTGCAGGTAGAGCGAGTCGTTCGAGTAGGAGTTGCTCGTCGCCCGGCTTCGCAGCCACAGCCGGTACGGCACGCCGGCTGCGACGTCGACCGTGAACTCGACGTAGCTCGCGGGAGCCACGAGCGCTGCCGTCCGTTTCGCGGCCCCCCGGTCCGGGTTCAGCAGCATGACGCCGCCAGCCGCGTCGGCCGTATCGGTCCGCACCCACTCGGTCCCGTGAATCGCGGAGGCGGCCAGGTCGGCGGCGCGCACGAGCACCTCGTCGCCCCACGACCACACGTAGTCGAGCACCGAGCCGTCGGGATCTCTCGATCCCGTCCCATCGGCCGAAACCAGCGAACCAGCCGTCGCCGAATAGGGCCCGCCGGCATCCGCAATTGGCGGCTGGTTCGCCGGATCCCCGACTGGCGGATCGTTCACGCTGCTCGGCTGCATGGCCGCCTCGAGCTTCGTGAAATCCGCTCCGGGCATCGAGCCGCCGCACCCCGCGGTTGCGAAGGCGCTGCCCGCGGCGATGCGGTAGTCGTCCGCCCCGGGATTGACGAACGCCGCATCCCATTCGGCCAGCGTCGGAAAGCTGTTCGGGGCTGGATAGAGCGACGCCGGGCCGCCCGCGAGCACGTTGCATTGCACGGACGCGCCGGGAAAGAACTTCGCGATCGTCGGATTCCCGGTCGTCGCCCCATCGCCCATGATGCCGTAGCGGTGATGCTGCGACACGTTGTTGGTGTAGACCAGGCCCAGCATCGCCGCCCCATAGGCGTAGAGCACCGAGCTGTTCGTGTGAATGATGGTGTTGCGATCGAAGACCAGCGTGGCGGCGCCGTCGCCGACCAGCAGCGCCTTCGCGTTCGTCCCGTAGGCCGAATGGTTGATGTCGGCGAACAGGTTGTTGCGGAACGTGATGCGCTCGGTGCGAAGCGTCGGGTCGGAGTCGTCGTACCCGGCGATGTTCACGACGCCCGGCACGTGCCGCACGATGTTGTTCGTGAAGGTGATGACCTGGACGCGCGTCCAGGGGGCCGAGCCGCTGTTGCGCGGGGTCAGCACGATGGCGTAGCCATACTGCCCGGCTGCCCAGCAGTTCTCCAGCAGGTTGCCGTCGACGGTGACGCGCTGGGCGTTCTTCAGCTCGAAGACGTTCTTCACGACCCACTTCGTGCCGCTCGTCGCGGGGGTGCCGGCGATCTCTCCGGTGCCGGGATACGCCAGGCTGGTCGCGGCGGTCTCGAGGTACTTCGACTGGCCGCCCGAGGCGGTCCCGCGGTAGACGCGATACTTGTCCGCGCCGGCGACTGCCGCCCATGTCACCGTCACGCGCCCGCTCGAGCTCACCACCGCGGACACCTCGGCCGATGGCGCCGAGACGGCGGTTCGGGTGCCCGAAGCCATCACCGCCACGACGCGAAAGAAGTGGGTGCCGGCCGCAAGTGCGCCGCCGCTGCCGGCCGAGGCGCGCACGCTTCCAGGCGCGGGCAGGATCGCGTTCCGCCACTCGAGCGGCTTGAACAGGTGATTGCGGCGCAGGACGATGTCGGACGGCACGAGATTCGTGACGGCGGGATCGGCGCCGCCGAACAGGACGTTCTCCCCCGCCGCCTCGAGGTAGTTGTTCTCGATCGTGAACGGCCCGGCCCCGTTGTAGCCGTTGATCGCCTGCGAATCCGCGTTGATCGCCTTGATGTCCGAGATGTAGCTGTTGACGACGGCAATCTGCCGCCCGTTGAGCGTGATGCCCCGCTTCTGTCCCTTGTAGCGGTGGCCGTGGATGTAGACGCGATCGAACCTGATGTCGCTCGGCGGGGTCGCGGTCGTGTCCGTTCCCATGAGCACCAGCGTTTCGTAGCCCAGGTGCGCGGCGCCGTCGAAATCGATGAACTGAATGAGATACCCGTGCGCCCCGGGATCCGTGCGAAGCAGCGGCGCGGTCTTGTAGGCTCCGCCGCGGCCGACGATCCGGGCCAGCCGTGACAGCGCGGTGTTGCCGCCGGGCCGCGTCGCCGGCACCAGGCGCTCTCCCGCGTCCGGCAGATCGGCATCCGGCGCATCGCCCCGGATCACGATCAGGCCGGATCCGGCTTTCGCGGGGAGCGTGTAATGACCGATGAAGGTCTCCCCGGCGCGCAGCAGGATGGTGTCGCCGAACGACGCGGCGTCGATGGCCGCCTGGGGATCGGAATAGTCGCAGCCGCTGGCGCAGACCGTTCGGGTCGCCGCATCCGCACGTCCGGCGGCAGCCCATAGCAGCAGAACGCAGGCACACAGGCCCGCGAGACGCGGTGTGAACAACGGAGGACCTTTCGGATGTGGAACGAAGACGGATTCCACAGCAAGCCTCCGGCCACCTCCGCACTTGGATCAATACCGCGGCAAATACAGAAAGATCTCGCAGACGCGCGCGGATGACGTCGTGGCGCGCTACTCAGCTATATGAAGGAATCGCGCAAAAAATGCGCGAATGGCGGTCGTGAGGTGTGTAACTCGGGCCGCGGCCGTCGGCGACCAGACGCCGCTCACTGCGTGGGGGCGCTCAGTCCGAGCCAATCCCTCGCGCGCAGGCCAATCGTCCGGATCAACGCGATGTAGTTGACGCCGAGGTCGGCGCCGTCGGTGGCCGCGCGCCGGAACTCGCTGTCGCCTTTGAGCCGGTAGTCGTGGCCGGCGTAATTGACGAACTGCTGGGCGAAGTGGTCCATGTCCGGAAACAGGTTGTCGCCCGGATACCGCGAGGCCCGGCCCCCGGCGAGCGCATTACGCAGGAACACGCCTCCCGGGAAGAACGCGTTGATGCTGTCATTACCGACGGCCAGTCCCTGGCCGATGACGCCGTTTGCGTTATGCGGGGTGATGTTGTTGCGGAACACGAACTTCTCGGATGCCGCCGGATTGTCCCGGGATCCGCCGTACGCGCTGATTACGTTGCCGGTCTGGATGACGGTGTTGTGCTCGACGGTCAGCTCGGCCGGCCCCTCACCGATCTGCATGAACGCGCCGTTCCCGCCCCAGACCGAGCGCTCCATGCCGAAGATCAGGTTGTCGGCGATGCGCACGCGCCGCATCGTCCCGCTCTCGCCGTTGTCGTCGCGGGCGAGGAGATTGAACCCGGCCGACACGTTCCGGATGACGTTGTAGCGGAAGGTGACGTCTTCGATCGTGGCCCACGGAGCGGTGCCGTGTTCGCCGCGCGGCGTGAACACGATGGCGTAGCCCGGCTGCGCATCGACCCAATGGTTCTCGAACAGGTTGCCTTCGACGAGCACGCGCCGCGCGTTCTTGAGCTCGAAGAGATTCTTGACGCTCCACTTCTCTGAGCGCCACGCGACCGGCCGCGCGACGTGGTTCCGGCGGAACACCAGATCCGAGGGGACCAGCCCGTTGACGCCGGGCAGCGCCCCGCCCAGCATGAAGTTCTCGCCCGACGCCTCGAGATAGTTGTTCTCCACGCGGAACGGGCCGGGTCCGCTCCAGCCGGCGATCGCCTGGGCGTCCTGGCCGACGGCCTTGATGTCCGAGATGTACGAGCCCTGGACGACAATCGACGCGGCATTGATGGCGATGCCGCGCTTCTGGCCCCGGACCGGGTCGCCGTGCACGTAGCAGCGGTCGACGATCAGATCGTGCGGCAGGCCTGCCCCGCTCGATTGTGTCGCGCTCCCGTCGCCCAGAACCAGGATGTCGCTCGACGCCGAGCCGTTCGGGCCGAACTCGAGCAGCATGAGCCGCCAATGATGGCTGCCGGGGGCCGTGATCAGGGCCGGCGTGCCGTTGGGCGACTGCAGCTTCGCGAGCTTGCCGCTCTGGCTCGGATCGATGCGGCCCTCCGCGTCGGGAAGGCCGGATGTATGGGCGGTGCGGAGGATCGTGTACCGGGTGCCGGCCTTCGCGGGCAGGACGAAGTTCCCCGTGAAGGTCGCCCCGTTCGCGAGCTCGATGATGTCGCCGCCATTGGCGCGATCGAGCGCCGCCTGGAGGTCGCCGCCCGCGGGCACCCGGATGGCTGCCGGCGAATCAGCCGGCGCCGGCGACACCTCGACCGTTGCCGGCAGCGCCTGGGCCACGGCGCTGATGATCAGCGCGAAAGTCAATGATTTCATGATGGAGACAGCCGCAGAGGCTCATCGAGCCTCTGCGGTCCGTTCGGGGGCGGCACACCGGTGCGGACCATACGCCGCAGCAGCGCCCCGAAAGCTGGTTTCAGGCAGCCCGGCGCACGGCGGCGCCGAGGCCGATGAGCGCGGTCCCTACGAGCACCATGGCCGCCTCGTCGCGAACCACCGGCCGTGGCAGGCTCGCGCGCTGCACGGCCGCGGCCGGGGGCGCGCTGACCGACGCTTCGTCGCTGGCCGGCGCCGACGCCCCGAGCGTCGCCGCCATGATCGCCAGACCGGCGAGTGTCAGTGATACGAGCTGCCTGCGCATGACCGTGATTCCTCTCCTCTGGTCCCGTCGATTCCGTCTTCTCGCTCATTCCATCGGTCGAGGTCCTTCGACCGGCGACGCTGGTTGGAACTTCAAGCGTTGTGCCAGCGCTGATGTGCTGACGAAATCCTGAGAATCGATAACCTTCGCGCAGGCAGCTCGGCCTGTATTCGAGTGGTACGGGCAAACGGTTACCGATCTTTGCCACCACACGTTTCTGCTGAATATCTGTTGAGGTACAAGTCTTGTATGGCTTGGCAGGCGGACAGGAGAGTTATAACGTTGCTTACACACGGATGCCCGGCTGAGACGCCGGAATCGCCCTTAGGGAATAGATGAAGAAGCCGTTTGTTGCGATCGTGGACGACGATTCGGGATTTGCGGCGTACCTGCGCACCTTCCTCTCGCTCCGCGGCTACGAGGCCCGCTGTTATACCCGAGGCGACGAGCTGCTCGCGTCGATGAAGCAGGCCGAAGCCCCCGACGTCATCCTTCTGGATGTGATGATGCCGGGCCTCGATGGGCTGGCCACTCTGCGCGCGCTGAAGGCCTCACGCCCCGAGGCCCAGGTCATCATGCTCTCGGGCCGCAATCAGGCCTCGACGATCGTCGAGGCGGTCCGGCTCGGCGCCGCCGACTACGTCGTCAAACCGGACGATCCCGAGGGCCTCGGCGAAATCGCCCTCGATGTGGCCATCAAGAACGCGATTGAGAAGAACCGGCTGGTGTCCGAGCTGAGCGAACTGCGCCAGCAGCTCAGCGACGACGAGGACCGCGCGGTCTGGGGCAACAGCGAGAAGATGCGCGGCATCGCCCAGGTCATCGAACAGGTGTCCGACAGCGACGTCACCGTCATGATCCGGGGCGAGAGCGGCGTCGGCAAGGAGCTCGTCGCCCGCGCCATCCATCAGCGGTCGACGAGGCGCAATCGGGCATTCGTGAAGGTCAATTGCGCGGCCCTGCCGGCCGAGCTTCTCGAAAGCGAGCTCTTCGGTCACGAGCGGGGCGCGTTCACCGGCGCGGCGACGACCCGGATCGGCAAGTTCGAGCAGGCCGACGGCGGCACGCTGATGCTCGACGAGATCGGCGAGATGAAGCCGGCGCTGCAGGCCAAGCTGCTGCACGTGCTGCAGGACGCGGAGTTCACCAAGCTTGGCAGCAACAAGCGCGTGCAGGTCGACGTCCGCATCGTCGCGGCGACCAACCGCGATCTCGAGAAGATGCTGGCGAGCGGCGACTTCCGCGAGGATCTGTATTACCGGCTGAAGGTCATCGAGCTCACCGTGCCGGCGCTCCGCGAGCGTCCGGACGAGATCCCGACGCTCACCGATTTCTTCGTCGCGCGGTATTCGCGCAAGTACAACCGGCCGCTGCGGCCGATCTCCGACGAGCTGCGGCACCTCTTCGCCGTCTACGAATGGCCGGGCAACATCCGCGAGCTCGAGAACATGATCAAGCGCGTCGTGATTCTCCAGGACGAACAGCTCGTGGTTCGCGAGATTCAGCGCAACATGCAGCGGGTCGCCGCAGCCCCCGCGATCGTCGCCGCGGGCGTGCCGATGGCCGCGGTCGCCGCGGTCGCCGGCGCGCTTCCGGGCGGTCTCCCGATCGGCGCGCCGCCCTATCCGCCATCGCCCGCCGAGGCCGAGCCCGAGGAGGCCAGTGACGAGGGCGAGGTGCCGGAAGAAGGTGGCAGCTCGCTGGCGGCGGTCGCGAAGGCCGCGTCGATGAAGGCGGAGCGTGCCGCGATCGAGCAGACGCTGCGCCAGGTCCATTGGAACCGCCGCAAGGCCGCACAGATCCTCGGCGTGAGCTACAAGACGCTTCTCAACAAGATCAAGGAGTGCGGGATCAGTCGAGCTTGATGAGCGCCAGGGTCTCACCGAGATCCTGGCCTCTACTCCGCGGCCGTCTCCCTTCTGGGTAATCACCTTCCACCGTTCCCTGTTTCACCGCTTTCCCACCGCGACCGTTTGGATCGGCAGTTCGTTCGGTTTTCCTAACGTTAGGAAACATTTCCACTCGTGGCATTCGGCTTGCTCAACAGCAGGTCGTGACGTGCTGCAGCCATCGCTCCGCGACGCAACCGGGTCCGTGATGAGCGAACGCGAGATCCTCACGATCGAGTCGGGCGCGGCGGAGCCCGGATCCGAGCGCTCCGCGCGGCCGCCCAAGGTCACGGGTGTGCTCCTCGGCCGCAACGAGAAGATGCGCGAGGTGCACGAGCTGATCGCGCGCGTGGCCGACACCGACGTCACCGTACTCGTGCGCGGGGAGAGCGGCACCGGCAAGGAGCTGGTGGCACGCGCGATTCACCAGGCCTCACCCCGCCGCGACAAGCCCTTCGTGAAGGTCAACTGCGCGGCGCTGCCCTCGGAGCTGCTCGAGTCCGAGCTCTTCGGGTTCGAGCGCGGCGCGTTCACCGGCGCGCTGCAGCAGAAGCCGGGCAAGTTCGAGTTCGCCAACCACGGGACGATGTTCCTCGACGAGATCAGCGAGATGCAGCCGCCGCTGCAATCCAAGCTGCTGCAGGTGCTCCAGGACGGCGAGTTCGCGCGGCTCGGCGGCCGCAACGACGTCCGGGTCGACGTCCGCATCCTCGCCGCGACCAATCGCGATCTGGAGCTGGCGGTGGGCGACGGGCAGTTCCGCGAGGATCTCTTCTTCCGCCTGAACGTCGTCTGCATCACCCTGCCGCCGCTGCGTCAGCGCCGCGACGAGATCCCCGAGCTGACACGGCTGTTCCTCCGGCAGTTCTGCGAGCACTACAACAAGCCGCCGCAGACGCTGGCATCCGACACGCTGCGGCTCTTCGCCGAGTACGAGTGGCCGGGCAACGTCCGCGAGCTGGAGAACCTGATCAAGCGCACGGTCATCCTCGGATCGGACGAGTCCATCCGGCGCGAGCTGGCCGATGCCATCGCCGGGCGGATGGTCCGTTCGGGCCCGATTCCGGCCTTGCAGACCAGGACCCCGGCGCCGCCGCCCGCGCCCGAGGTTCCCGCCGTCGCGCCGCCCGCGCCACCGCCGGCCGAGCCGTCACCGGCGGCGCCGGTCGGCTCGCTGAAGGACATCGCGCGCCACGCGGCACGCGAGGCGGAGAAGGAGCTGATCTACCGCACGCTCCAGCAGACGCGCTGGAACCGGCGCGAGGCCGCCGAGATCCTCGGCATCAGCTACAAGGCGCTGCTCTACAAGATCAAAGAAGCGGAGCTGGACAAAGCGTCGTGATGGCCGGCGACCCGTTTCTTCAAGAGGACTCCCGAGTGCTCACACCCGAAGCGTTCGACTTCGTGCTCAACAACGAGCTGAAGCGTGCCGTGCGGTCGCAGAACTTCCTCACGCTGCTGCTCGTCGAGCCGACGCCGCGCGATCCGGAGCGCCTTCCCCAGGCCGCAATGGTCCAGGAGGTGGCGCGGCTCGTGAGCCGGGAGGTGCGGGAGACCGACCTGCTGTCCCAGACCAACGCGGGGCAGCTGTCGGTGGTGCTGCTCGATTCGGATCTGAACAACTCGATGCAGGTCGTCGATCGGCTGGTGGCCCGCTTCGAGCATTACGAGTTCGACACGCCGGTCGTGGTGGAAGTCGGCGCCGCGACCTGTCCGACGCATGGCGCCGACGCCGAGACGCTGCGGCGCGCCGCCGAGACCCGCCCGGTTCATCCGCGCCGCGACGATCGCGGCAATGCTTCGACCGCTCAATAGAGGATGCTTGCGATGAAGACGCTGACCTCGTTTTCTCTTCTGTTCCTGCTGAGCACGGCGTCCGCCACGCCCGCGCAGACGCCGGCGTCGTCCGGCGCGGCCGTGCGGCAGGTCGCCCAGCCAGTCGGCACGGCCGGCAGCACACCGGCGCCCGCCGCGCCGGCCACACCGCCAGCGACAACGACGGCCCCAGCGCCAACCACGGCGCCCGCGACGACCACGGCGCCGCGCACCGCCGCGACCACCGCCGATTACCGGCTGGTGCCCGGCGACAAGCTGCGCATCGAGGTCTACAAGGATCCGCAGCTGTCGCAGAACGTGCAGATCCGGCCCGACGGCAAGATCACGCTGCCGCTCGCCAACGACGTCGTCGCCGCCGGCCGGACGTCCACCGAGCTGCGCGACTCGATCATCAGTTCGCTCAAGACCTACATGTCCAATCCGACCGTGACGGTCATCGTGGTCGAGACCGTGCCGCCGCTGATCTACGTGATGGGCGAGGTGAATTCGGCCGGGCCGCAGCCGCTGGTTGGAAAGATGGACGTGCTCCAGGCGCTGGCCACGGCCAAGGGGTTCAAGGACTTCGCGGACACCAAGAACATTCTGATCAAACGCGGCACGCAGGTGCTGACGTTCAATTACAACGACGCGGTCAAGGGCAAGACGGCGGCGGTGTTCCTCCAGCCCGGCGACACGATCGTCGTCAGGTAGCGGACCGAAGCGAGAGGCAAGGAGACGGCGATGATGGACTACCTGCCGGAACACGGTCGCGGCGTGGGCGGAACCCGTACCCTGGCGTTCGGCGTGCTGGCGATCCTGCTGACGGTGGTGCCGGCCTCGGCGCGGCAGTCGGAGCCCGCGACGGAGATCCAGTCGTACCGCTGGCCGGGCTGGAGCTTCACGCCCTCGCTGGCGGTCGGCGCCATCTACGACAGCAACGTGGCGCTGTCGAACGCCCGCGCCGATCTCGGCGAGACCCAGGGAGACTCGTTCTTCAACATCGTCCCGGGGGGCCAGCTCGAATTCATCGGCAAGTACACCGACTTCGGGCTCAACTACCGCGGCTTCCTCCGGCGCTATCTCGAGGTCGACGGCCTGAACGGGTTCGACCAGCGGGCGTCGGTGAACCTGCGGCGGGTGATGTCACGGCGGCTGACCGTGGGGCTGCGGGACAGCTTCTCCGACACGCCGACGACCGACGAGGTCGAGCTGAACGGCGTGCCGTTCCGGCGCACCGGATCGCGCACCAACTCGATCATGGCCACGGCCGACTACCGGTTCACGAAGTTCACGACGCTGTCGACGCGATACGACCAGACCTGGGTCAGCTTCGATCGGCCCGACATCTTCCTGACGGGCGGCTGGATCCACGGGATCCGGAGCGAGCTCTCGCAGCGGGTGTCGGAGCGCGTGGCGGTCGGCGGCGAATACGGCTTCCGTACCGCCTCGCTGAACGAGGGGGCTCGCGAGTTCACGTTCCAGGACGCGGGCGGCATCATCCGGTTCGTGCTCGGCCCGAACACCTCGGCCTCGGCCGCCGGCGGCTTCGCCACGCTGCACGATCGAAACCAGGACGTGACGCGGACCGGCCCCTTCGTGCGGCTCGGCCTCACGCACCACGTCGAGGCGGCGACGCTCGGCGCGTCGTTCGAGCGGCAGTACGTGCCGTCGTTCGGATTCGGCGGCGCGAGCAACAGCCAGGAGATCCGCGGCTACGTGCTGATGCCGCTGCGGCAGGGACTCTACACCCAGGGCTCGGCGGCGTGGCGCCGCATGATGCCATTCGAAGGCGAGAGCCTGGAGCTCGACACGGTCTGGATTCGATCGACGGTCGGGTACGCGGCCGCGCGATGGGCCCGAATCGAGGTGCTCTACACCTTCACCCGCCAGGACTCGATCGTCACCGGCGGCGAGGTCGACCGCCACCGCATCGGCGTGCAGTTCGTCATCTCACAACCCATGAGGATCCGGTAATGGAAGAACGTCCTTTTCACCCGCTCGACTACATGTCGGTGCTGCGGCGCCGCAAGTGGTGGTTCATCGCCCCGTTCGCGCTCTGTGTGCTGGTGGGCGGCGCGCTCGCGCTGCTCCTGCCGCGCGAGTACCGATCGCAGGCCGAGATCGGCATCGCCGATCCGACGCTGTCACCGGAGCTGCTGCGCGGCGTGTCGTCCTTCGACGCGAAGGAGCGGCAGCGCGCGGTTTCGCAGCAGCTGCTGAGCCGCACGGTGCTCGAGCGCGTGGTCCGCGAGGAGCACCTGCGCCCCGAGAAGCCGGTCGAGGAGACCGCGGCGGCGCTGCGCGCCCGGGTCGAAGACAACATCGTGGTGCCGAACCCGATCCGGGGCGGGGTCGTCCGTGACGGCATCGAGAGCTTCCGGCTCGGCTACGTGGACGCCTCGCCGGAGCGCGCGCAGCGCATCGCCAACCGGCTGGCGACGGTGTTCGTGGAGGAGAACTCCAAGGTCAAGACCCAGCAGGCCGAGAACACGTCGGAGGTGCTCGCCCAGCAGCTGCGCGGCAGCCAGGAGCGCCTGGCGCGGCTGCAGGAGCAGCTCCGGATCAAACAGCAGGCGAACATGGGCCGCCTGCCCGATCAGATGAACGCGAACATCCAGATGGTCAACGGCCTGCGCCAGACGCACGACTCGCTGTCGCTGCAGCTGCGGGCCGAGCAGGACCGGCTGTCGATGATCGAAGGACAGATCGAACAGATGAAGCAGGGCGCGGGCGGCGCCGGGATGACCTCGACCGGCGCGGCCGCGATCGCCGCCGCGCAGTCGCGCATCAACGAGCTGAATCGCCAGCTCACGCAATATCGCGCCGCCGGCTACACGGATCAGCACCCCGACATCATCCAGACGAAGGAAGAGCTGACGGTCGCGCAGCGCGAGCTGACGTCGGCCCGGCAGCAGACCTCGCCCAACAACAACGATGTGCTCACTGCCGACGCGAGCTACCGCCAGAAAGTGCAGGAGCGCGACCAGACCCGGCTGCACATCGCCACGCTGCAGCGCCAGCTCGCGCAGGCGCTGTCGCAGATCGGGTCCTATCAGGCGCGCGTCGAGGCCGCGCCGCTCGTCCAGGAGGAGCTCTCCACGCTGAAGCAGGACTACGACCTGGAACGGACGCGCTACACCGATCTGAGCACACAGCACCAGAGGGCGCTGCTGGCGGAAGACCTCGCGCGCAAACAGGGAGGCGAACGCTTCGTGGTGCTCAACCCGGCGGCGCTCCCGACGAGCCCGGACAGCCCGGATCTGCTGAGGCTCATGCTGATGTCCGTGGTCCTGGGCTTCGTGCTCGGCACCACGGCGGTGGTCGGCCGCGAGTTCATGGATCGATCGGTGCACGACGCCCGAGTGCTGCAGAACGAGTTCGAAGTACCGGTGCTCGGCGAGATTCCGCGCATTCACGCGGTTTAGGGATTAGCGATGAGCAGAATTCAAGACATCCTGAGCAAGGCCGAGCGCGATGGCACCGCGCGGCGGACGCGTGGTCTCGGCGACGAGTATGCCTCGCGTCCGACAGACGAGGGGCTCGCGGCGCGCGGCTTCGTCGAAACGGGTCCTGCGGCAAGGCCATTGCCCGACGAGGCCCGATCCCGCACGCTGCCGATCGATGTGCCACACGCAGCGCCCGCCGTGCCCGAGGCGCCGCGTCCGATGCGGCCGCGCCGCACCGAGGGGCCCGCCGGCGTCGCCGAACCGGCGCCACGGCCGACTGCACCTCCGGTATCGGAGTTGCCGCCAGTGAGCGGCCGGACTGGCGCCGCGGAGGGCACGCCGCGGATGATCGCGCAGCTCGACCCGCACCTGGTCGCGGCGCTCGCGCCGACGTCGCTGGCCGCCGAGCAGTACCGCTCGCTGCGCACGCGCATCAAGCGGGCGGAGAGCGGACGCGCGATCCGCGCGATCGCGATCACCAGCCCGAACAAGGGGGATGGCAAGAGCCTGACCGCGGCCAACCTCTCGCTCACGATGGCGCAGGAGTTCCAGCAGCGCGTCCTGCTGATCGACTGCGACCTGCGCCGCCCGTCGGTGCACCGTCTGTTCGGCCTCTCGGAAGGCCCGGGCCTCGGCGACGTGCTGATGAACGTCGCCGAGCTCGATCACGCGCTGGTCTCGCTCCCCGAGTATCACCTCACGGTGCTGCCGGCGGGCCTGCCGCCGAGCCACCCGGCCGAGCTCCTGGGATCCTCGGCGATGCGCCGCGTGCTCGACACGCTCCGCACCCGGTTCGATCGGATCCTGATCGACGTGCCGCCGGTCGCCCCGCTCGCGGACCTGCACATCCTCGCTCCGATGGTCGACGCCCTGCTGATGATCGTCCGCGCCGGCATCACGCCGAAGCCGGCGATCGAGCGGGCGCTGGCCGGCCTCGACGCCTCCAAGGTGCTCGGCCTCGTCCTCAACGAATCGGGCGGGGAGGGCAACGCCTACACCAACTACGAAGGCTACGGATACATCGCGGGGTAATGAACAGCTCGGCGCCGGCCTCCGCCGGCGCCACGATTCACGGCCATGCAGCTCTTTAACCGGTACGTCTCGACCCGCAGCCTCACCGTCTTCGCCGGTGAGCTGCTGCTGATCTTCGGGTCGGTCGCGCTGGCGGCGGCGTTTCAAACCGGCGGCGCGCTCAGCGGCAACCTCTGGAAGATCGCGCTGGTCACCGTGGTGTGCCAGCTCTGTCTCTACTACAACGACTTCTACGACCTCACCCTTGTCCAGTCGAACCGCGAGCTGATCGTCCGGCTGCTGCAGGCGGTCGGAGCCGCGTCGATCGTGCTCGCCGCGCTCTACTTCACGGTTCCAGCACTCATGATCGGCGACGGGATCTTCGTCTCGGCGCTGTTCGTGTTCCTGGTCGGCATCCTCGGCTGGCGGCTGCTCTTCAACCGGCTGACCGGGTCGCTCAAGATGCAGGAGCGAATCCTCGTCGTCGGCACGGGCGAGACCGCGCGCAAGGTGGCGCGGCAGATCCTCGATCAGCGCGACTTCGCCTATTCGATCGTCGGATTCATCGATGACGACGCCGGGCGGATCGGCGAGCGGATCGTGAACCCGGCGATCATCGGCACGCCGGCGGACATCCGCGGCATGATCGCGCGCAACGAGATCGACCGCATCATCGTCGGCCTCGCCGACCGCCGCGGCAAGCTTCCGGTCGAGGAGCTGCTCCACGCCAAGATGGCCGGAGTCCGGGTCGAGGACGCGACCACCACCTACGAGCGGGTGACCGGCAAGATCCTGATCGACGACCTGCGTCCGAGCTGGCTGATCTTCTCCGACGGCTTCCGGGTGTCGCGGGCGACGCGGTGGACCAAGCGCGGGATCGATCTGATCCTCGCGTTCACGATGGCGGTGGTGTCCTTCCCGCTCATGGTCCTGACGGCGATCGCGATCTGGCTCGAGTCCGGCGGCCCGGTGCTGTATTGCCAGGAGCGGGTCGGCGAGAACGGGCGCACCTTCACGCTGTGCAAGTTCCGCTCGATGCGCACCGACGCCGAGAAAGGCGGCACGCCGATCTGGGCCCGGGACGGCGACGACCGCATCACCCGGGTCGGCGGCTTCATCCGCAAGACCCGCCTCGACGAGCTGCCGCAGCTGTGGAACGTGATCCGCGGCGACATGAGCTTCGTCGGCCCACGGCCGGAGCGGCCGTTCTTCGTCGCCGAGCTCGCCAAGGACATTCCGTTCTACCAGCAGCGCCACGCGGTCAAGCCGGGACTGACCGGCTGGGCGCAGGTCAAGTACCGCTATGGCTCGTCGCGCGAAGACGCCATGGAGAAGCTGCGCTACGACCTCTATTACATCAAGCACCTCTCGGTGTTCTTCGATCTGACCATCGTGTTCGACACGGTGAAGGTCGTCCTGTTCCGCAAGGGGGCGGCATGACCGCTCCCGGCGGCGAGCAGGATGGCGCCTGGGCCGACGTCCGGGACGGCCAGCTCGTCACCGTCGCGCGCAACGTCGGCACCCGCTACCTGGCGATGGCCGTCGAGACCGTCCTCGGCCTCGTGATGCTGCCCTTCAACCTGTCGCACCTGGGGCAGTCCGAATACGGACTGTGGGTGCTGATGGGATCGCTGACCGCACACTTCTCCACCCTGGAGCTGGGCTACGGCAGCGGCCTCGTGAAATTCGTCGCGCACTACCGCGCCCAGCGCGATCCGCGCGCCCTCAACGAGATCGCCAGCACGCTGTTCTTCGTGTTCAGCGGCCTGGGGGTGGTCGCCTACTCGGTGGTCCTCGGCGTCGCCTTCAATCTCGATCACCTGTTCAAGATCACGCCGGAGCAGGCGCACACCGGTCAGTGGGTCCTGATGATCATCGGGATCTATGTCGCGCTGAACTTTGCCTTCAGCGTCTACGGCGGGATCATCAGCGGTTTCCAGCGCTACGACGTGAACAACGCGCAGTCGATCATCACCAGCGTGGTGATTGCCTTGACCAACGTGATGGTGCTCAGCGCCGGATACGGCCTGATCACTCTGGTCGCCACGACCACGAGCGTGCGCGTGCTGTCCTATTTCATCTACCGGCGGAACGCCTTCCGGGTGTTTCCGGCCCTGCAGATCCGGCCGTCGCTGTTCCGCCGCAGCCGCCTCCGTGAAGTCACCGGCTTCAGCATCTACGCCACGATCATCGACTGGGCGAACAAGTTGAACTACCAGATGGACCAGGTGGTCATCGGGGTGTTCCTCGGCAGCGCCTGGGTGGCGGTGTGGGCGCCCGCCGAACGGATCATCTCCGGCGTCCAGCGGCTCACGAACCAGTTGAACGGCGTCCTGTTTCCGACCATCGTCGACAGCGACGCGGCGCGGCGCCGCGAGCGGCTCCAGCAGATTCTCCTGCAGGGCACGCGCCTGTCGCTCGCCATGGTGGTGCCGGTGGGGGTGACGCTGATGATGCTCGCCGACCCGCTCGTGCACGCGTGGCTGGGCCGCAACGCCAGCAAGGTCGCCGGCTGCATCCCGGTGATTCAGATCCTCGCCGTCGCGGTGACGATCCGGGTCGGCAACGCGACCGGCAACACGCTGCTGAAAGGCGCGGGAAAGCACCGCCTGGTGGCGTGGGTCAACCTCGGCACGGGCGTGGTCAACGCGGTGCTCAGTATCCTGTTGATCCATACCTTCGGCTTGACCGGCGTGGCCTGGGGCACGCTGATCCCGATCGCGTTCTCCGCCATCTTCATCCTCTTCCCATCCGCGTGCCGCCGAGTCGGCGTCCCCGTCTCGAGTGCCGTCATTCAGTCAGTCGTTCCCGCGGTGTGGCCCGCGTTCGTGGTGGCCGGGCTGCTCGCGGTCACGCGCCACATCTCATCCGGCACGCTTCTGGCTGTTGCGTTCCAGGCAGCGCTGGGAGGCGTCGTGTATCTGGCGCTGTTCTTCACCGTGGCGATCGGCAAGCGCGACCGTGCCGATTACGTCGCCAAGGTGGCTCAGGTAACGCGCCGGCGCCGCCTGCAACCGGCAGGCGGCCTCTAGATCGGCCGGCGCCCGGACGCGCGAGTCGAGTTCGCGCCCAACAGCGGAGTGCAGACATGCGTGGGATCATCCTCGCCGCGGGCAAGGGCTCGCGGCTCAACGGCACAGCTGGCGAGTCGCCCAAGTGCCTCGTGAAGGCCGGCGGCCTGACACTCGTCGAGCGCCAGATCCGCGCGCTCCGGCGCGCCGGCATCGACGA
>Ga0114129_10001361_pt1 | contig 32848 bp, 25 predicted proteins | sample RhiMetdeltSRZDD1_FD_80071 | JGI IMG/M metagenome (GOLD analysis project Ga0114129, IMG submission 80071) | Populus rhizosphere microbial communities from Tennessee, USA - Rhizosphere MetaG P. deltoides SRZDD1 (version 2) (version 2) | ecosystem: Host-associated > Plants > Roots > Rhizosphere >...
CCTCGATAAGGTGGAGCCCCCCGCCCGACGATACGTATATGGGGCATTCAGTGGGCCATTGGGAAGGAGACACCCTGGTCGTCGACGTGACGCACTTCAACGGCAAGAACTGGTTCGACAGGTCCGGGAATTTCCATAGCGACGCGTTGCACGTGGTCGAACGCTTCACGCCGATCAGCCCAGACGCCATCAACTACGAGGTCACGATCGAGGATCCGAAGACCTTTACACGTCCGTGGCGAATCGCGATGCCGCTCTATCGCCGACTGGAACCGAATGCGCAACTCATGGAGTACCGCTGCATCGAGTTTGTCGAGGAGTTCCTCTTTGGAAATCTGCGCAAGCAGCAGTTGGTGAAGCGATGGGAGGGGGACACCATCATCGTTGACATCACGCGAAAAGTTCCACCCGGCGACAAGCTCCATGAGTGGTACCGGAGGTAGCCTCACGTGCGTCGTGCGATTGGCGTGCGTATTCTTCGTCACCGCTGCGGCCGGTGCGTGGGCGCAAGGTTCCACCGGTGCGATCTCATCGCCAACGATCGAAGCCGTAAAAGCGACCAAGCCGCCCCTTATTGACGGCGGTGTCGCGGAGGACGAATGGCAGGCGGCGCCACCAGTTGCCGATTTCATTCAGTTCGAGCCGCAGCGCGGCGAGCGGTCTCAGCTGCGAACCGAAGCCCGGGTGCTCTACGACGCCGGGCATCTGTACGTCGCGTTCCGCGCATGGGACGCGGAACCGATTACCGCGCAACTGACGCAGCGCGACGCCGAGCTGCTTCGTGATGACGCGGTGGTGGTCGTGGTCGACAGCACGAACGACCGCCGCTCCGGCTACTACTTCATCACCAACGCGTTAGGCACTCAGGCCGACGGACGCATCTCGGATGACGGTCGCAGTTCGGAAGCCACGTGGGATGCGCCGTGGCAGTCGGCGGCGATGCGCACCGAGTACGGCTGGTCGGCCGAATTCAGCATCCCGTTGTCGTCGATCAGATATGCATCGGGCGAGCGCCAGACCTGGGGGATCAATTTCGGCCGCAGCCGTCGTCGCAATCTCGAACTGAGTTTCTGGAGCGGGCCGCTCGACAATCAGTGGCGCGTCTCGGAAGCGGGCCGGCTGACGCAGCTGAGTGTGCCGGCGCCGGTCGATCGCATTCAGGTTGTGCCGTATGCGCTCGCGCAGGCGCAGGATGGCGTGCCGCCGAACTGGGATGCGGGCATCGATGCCCGTTATGCGATGACGGCGACAACGGCGATTTACGGAACGCTTTATCCGGATTTCGCGACAGTGGAGGCCGACCAGGAGCAGATCAATCTGACGCGTTTCGAGCTGACGCTGCCCGAGAAGCGGCAGTTCTTCCTCGAGGGTCAGGAGCAGTTCAATCAGCGGTTCCCGAATCGGTACCCCACGTTCTATTCGCGTCGCATCGCCGACATCTCGGCCGGCGGCAAGTTGCTGGGCAAGCAAGGTCCTTGGACGGTCGCCTTTATCTCCGCCGAATCGAATCCTTCCCAGACGGAACAGTCCGCCAACTTCAGTGTTGGTCGCGTGCAGCGCGACATCCTCGGGCGGTCGACGGTTGCCGTCATGGCTTCCAACCGACGCTTCAATAACGCGGATCAGGGCGCATTCAGCGCCGACACCAGTCTGTTCTTCGGGCGAACCTTCAGCATGACCGCGCAGGCCGTCAAGACGTATGGACCATTCGGGCACGGAACGATGGCCTTTCTGGTTCGCCCTTCGTACGACTCATCGACCGGCCACTTCCACGTGCGTTACGGCGATATCGGCACCCATGTCGCCGAGAACCTCAACGTCATCGGGCAAATCGTCGACGACGATCGGCGCGAGCTCGACTCGCATGTCACGAAGATCGTCTGGATCCGTAAAGGTGCGTTCGAGCAATTCCGCTATGACTCGAACTACAACGCCTATTGGAGTCAGGCCGGCGCCCTGCGGAGATGGAAGGGCAACCAGGCCGTGGCGTTCGAATTCCGCAACCGGATGAACACCCGCTTTTCCTGGGCGGAGGAAATGATTGAGTTCGAGAAGCCCTTTCGAAATCGTCAAGTGAATATCGACGTCGGCTACAACACTCGAGAGTATCAATCAGTCACCACAGGGCTCGAATTCGGCCGCAACTTCGATTCGGATTATCTGTTGTGGACTGGAGCCGCAAGCTACAAGGTGACGCAGGCGTTGTCGGCTGAGTATTCGCTGGAACGGCTGGAGCTGGATCCCGACCCACGCGATCAGAGCACGTGGATTCACGTTCTTCGCGCCAATCAGTCCTTCACGAAAGATCTGTTTCTTCGACTTTTCTTTCAGACCAACTCCGCAATCGAGCGGCACAATGTTCAAGCTGTGTTCGTTTGGCGGTATCTGCCGCCGTTCGGCACCGTTCAGGTTGCCTACCAACGCGGCACGGCAGGATTCGGTGAGCGGTCCACACAGGGCAACACGTTGTTTGTAAAGACGACGACGGTGTTTTGAAGATGCGGTGCACTCGCGTCCTGTGTGTTTTCGTTGCGGTGTGCTTCGGCAGCGCCGCGATTGCAGCAGCACAGACCGGCGGCACGTTCACGCCGACCGGCAGCATGACCGCGTCTCGCTCACAGCATTCGGCGACATTGCTGCCCGATGGCCGGGTACTCATCGCGGGCGGAACGTCGGGCAACGCCTCCATTCTGACGAGCACTGAAATCTACGATCCAGATACCGGAACATTCCGCGCCGCCGCGTCGATGACCGTTGCGCGCCGGATGCACACGGCCACGCTGCTTCCGGACGACAGAGTCCTGATCGTCGGTGGGTATGGTGCAGGCGGCGCGCTGGCGAGCGCGGAGATCTTCGATCCAGTGAGCGGAACCTTCAGCCAGACAGGGAGTTTGATTACTGCGCGCGGGTTCCACACGGCAATCCTTCTCTCCACGGGTAAGGTCCTCATCGTCGGCGGCTACGGCACCGACGCCTATCCGGACGTCGCGCCAGCAGAACTCTATGATCCAGCGTCCGGGACGTTCGCCAACGCGGGCGCGTATGTCGGTCGCGGCGGATGTGATTTCTGCGCTCCGTCCGTTCTGCTGTCTGACGGCAGCGTCCTGTTTCCGGGGCAGTACCCCGCGCAACTGTACGACCCGGCGCGTGACGCGTTCAGTACCGCGGGGTTGATGATCAACGACCTGTCGACGGCCGCTTTGCTTACCAACGGCAAAGTGTTGTTCGCGGGAGGCGAGCCTATCGGCCGCGTCGCGGACGCCGAACTCTACGATCCGGCGACACGTACGTTTGTCGCAACGGGAAGCATGGCGTCGCGGCGCGTGTGGCACAGCCTCACGCTGCTCCCAAACGGAATGGTCCTGGCCGCAGGCGGCGAAACGGAGAGTTGCTCGGGGTCGGGTTGCTGGTTTGCCGGAACCCTCGCCACCGCGGAGCTGTACGACCCTGCGGCCGCCGCATTTGTCGCGACCGGCAGCATGACCGCGGCGCGCGAATCGCAGAGCGCGACGGTCCTCGGCAACGGCAACGTCTTGATTGCTGGCGGCGTCTCGTACGGAGGCATAGGAATCTACTACGGAGCTTCCGCGAGTGCCGAGCTCTACTCGCCAGATGTGCGAGTACCGGGGCCTGCGCTTGCTTCCGTGTCCGGCGACGGACAAGGACAAGGCGCAATCTTTCACGCCGGCACGAGGCAGCTGGCCACACCCGATGATCCGGCGGTCGCCGGCGATAGCGTCGACGTCTACTGCACGGGTCTCGCGACCGGCGGCGTGATTGCCCCGCAGGTCGCGATTGGCGGCCGTATGGCCGCTCTCCTCTCCGTCGGCATCGTGCCCGGCGCGCCCGGCGTATATCAAGTGCGTGTTCGCGTCCCGACTGGAATCACGCCGGGAACGGCTGTGCGCGTGCGCCTGACCTATCTCGATCGGCCAAGCAACGCGGTGACGATGGGCGTGCGGTGACCCGATTTGTGATGTGTGATTTGTGATCTGAGATCGCCAATCACCAATCGCCAATCACAAATCGCAAATCACGATGAGATGGTGTAAGTTCGCGCGCGAGGTTATCAGCGGCGAGGCGTGCGTACAGTCGGCAGGAATCGATTGGTCCGGGCCATGTATTCTCGATACTCGTCGCCGAAGCGCGCCACGAGGCGCTCTTCTTCTCGCGGAACTCTGGCGGCGAGCAATGTGACCACGAGGGCGCCGGTCACCAACAGGAACCAATTTGCGGCGACGAGTGAGATGGCGACCAACAGCAACGCGACAGTGTCGTAGAACGGATGACGGACCCACCGATACGGACCGTTGACGACGAGCGTATGGGCCTTCCTGGTCACGACAGTGTCGGTCAGGTTCATACCAAGGGTGTGCAATGTCCAGAACAGCAGCGCACCGTCGCCGGCGATCATCGCCAAGCCGAACCATCGCAGCCACGCCGGCAGCGCGACGGCCGACCAGGCCATCCGCGCAGGGTTCACCAAGTACAAGGTGAGACTGCCGTAGAACACGAGCGCAATTGGTCGCAGCGTCGCGAGGATGAACAGCCCTTCCTCGCGCCGATCGAGCGATTCGCCCGTGCGGTGCGCCCTTATCCGGTGGTACGCGGCGATTGGCAATACGGCGAGCAGGGTGGCGAGCAGGCACCAGCGGAACGTGTCTTCCTCGCTCATCGCAAGTTCCTGATCAACATAGCCCTTTCACCGCGAAGACGGTGTTCACGAAGATAAACGAGGGTGTCTTGAAGATGCTGAAAGATTCGATGAGCGGTGACCCAGGCAATGTGAAGAAAAGCCGGCGCGAGTTCTTACGCGCCAGCGCCGTGGGAGTTGCTGCCGCCATTCCCGCGGCGGTTGGTTGCGGCAGAACTCCATCGAACACCGGGGGTGCGGGACAGCTCGAAGGCCTGCGCTCGGCGACGCCGGTGGATCTTCAAGGCCTCGTCGGTGACGGGCGGCAGCGCCGAATTCTGCTGCGTGGCGGGGTTGTCTTGAGCCTCGACCCCAAGGTAGGCGACTTCGAAAAGGCCGACGTCCTGATCGACGGGAAGAGGATTGCCGAGATCGCGCCAACGGTCTCGGCAGGCGACGCCGAAATCGTCGACTGCACGGGAACGATCGTCATGCCCGGCTTCATCACCACGCACCACCACCAATACGAAACTTTGCAGCGCAGCGTGATCCCCGATGGTCTGCTCACCGGTGCGTGGCCGCAGGAGAGCTACGGATCGGTGGTTCAGAACATCTGGACCGCGGGACGCATCACGGATCCGATGAACCCGAACACTGTCATCTGGGACCTCGGCCGTCCTCCCTACGATCCCGAAGACTGCTACATCTCTGAGCTGGTTGCGTGCCTCAGCGAGATCAGCGAGGGCATCACCACGGGGACGGATACGTCACAGTCGGGTCATGCGCCGGCATACACGGACGCGATGATCAAAGGCCTGATGGATTCGGGCCGGCGAATGGTCTACGCCTACACGGGAGGAATCAACCGAAGCGGCGAGGGCCTCCCGTACGAGTTCCCCGGCGCGATGAACGACACGACGAAGGGAATCGGCCGCATCGCGAAGACGTATTTCAGCTCGAAAGATCAGCTGGTGACGCTCGGTTTCGGCGGCGGTCCGGGGCCTGCGGCCCCGGGCGCCGACTTTACGGGATGGCAGCTCGCCCGCGCTTTTGGCGCGTCAATCCACAACCATAACGTCGGCGGCCCGAAGGTGGTGATCGATGCGGCCGCGGACCCGAGGAACGGAACCGACTGGTCGGACGTCACGTTCATCCATAGCACGCGGTGGCAGGACGAACCGCTCGCGCAGATCAGTCATGGCGCGAACGGTTATCCGAAGGCGAACCGGTCGAAGGCGTGGGAGATCTGGCGCGACCGGGGCGCGCACGTATCGATCGCGGTGCTGATCGAAATGCAGATGCGTCACGGGATGCCGCCGTTTCAACAGGCGCTCAACTACGGCATCCTGCCCAGTCTCAGCCCCGATGTCGACACCAACATGACCACGGATCCGTTTTCGCTGATGCGCGGCGCATTCTGTCTGCAGCGCGCGCTCGTCAACGATCTCGCGTTTCCGGAGAGCAATCCTGGCGGTCTTCCGGTACCACAAGCCATCACGTCGCGACAGGTCATCGAGATGGCCACCATTGCGGGCGCCGCGTCGAACCGCATTCTCGACAAGGTCGGCACGCTCACACCGGGGAAGGAGGCCGACATCATCGTTCTCGATGCGCGCAGCATCAACACATGGCCGATGAACAACGTGCCCGGAACGATCGTGACGATGATGAACCCCAGGCATGTGCGCGACGTGTTGATCGCCGGGAAGGTGCTGTACTGGAAAGGGAAGCTTGTGGGGTGGAATGTGGATGCGCTGTTGCGGCAGATCGAACAGGCGCGCGAGCGCGTGCTCGCGCGCATCAATGCAACGCCGAAAGCCGGGCAACTGCCTCAGGGCAACAACAGTTTCAGCAATCCCTATCGGCCGAACTTCCTCGCTGGGTGCTGCGACAAGGGTCAGAACACGACAGCCCCTGCGTATGTACTTCGACCGTAAATCGGCGCCGCGATGCTTGTTATGCCGCCCGTTCGAATGCTAGCATTCTGCTAGCAGAAGGGCATCGATGGCAACGCTGACTGTTCGAAACGTTCCGGCGAAGGTGGTGAAGTCGCTCAAGAGCCTCGCCCGCCGAAATCGCCGCTCGATGGAGCAGGAAGTCCGGGCCGTGCTCGCGGAACATGTTGGTGACCGGCAAGCGGTCCTGGACGAAATCGAGCGATCGTGGGGTCGGCAACACCGTCGACCGAAGCCACGCGAAGTTGATGCGTGGATTGCCGTCGGGCGGTGACGGCCGTCGTCGATACCAACGTCGTCGTCTATTACCTTCTCGGGACCGAGCCGTTCCTGGACGAAGTCCGACAGTTCTGGCGGACCGTTGAACACGCATGGGCACCCAATCACTGGGAGGCTGAACTGGCCAACGCAGTGTGGATGGCTGTGCGGACCGGCGTGATCCCCCGTGACGAAGGGCATCAGAAGCTCGATTTGGCCGGCCGCCTCCACATCCAGTCGGTCCCAAATCGATCGCTGTGGCAGCCCGCCTTGACTCTGGCGGTGAACTCTGGCGTCGCAGTCTACGACACGCTGTTCGTCGAGCTCGCCGTTCAACGCAAGTTGCCTCTCGCGACGTTCGACCGGACCATCTTGAAGAAGTTCCCCGAAATTGCCACGCGACCGAGTTCGCTGTCCTCGAATTGAGGGCGGTTACTTCCCCACAGGCACCTTTGCGTTCAGCTCCTCGAGTCAGTGCTGGACGACAGTGATGCTCGGGGACGCCGCTTCACTTGCTGGTTTGATCATGACAAAGCGCTGGCCGTCTGCCGACACGTCGTACGTGCGGCCGTTGGCGGCTGCCACGTAGTTTCCTTCGAACAGCTTCGTGGGCGTATCAGCTGTCCAGCTCGTCCCACGTCTGACGCGCACGTTCATCAACGTTGCACTGGGCGTCAAGCTGCGGGCACCGGCCAGGAAGAAGAGTTCCCGGCGGAACGTAGATCGCGTCGGCCAGCACAGCGCTCCGCCAGAAAGGCCGCGCGTTCGGCAGGTGCGCGCGCGAGTGCCTCGTGAAAGAGGGCCTCGAGTTCAGGCCACGGGGGAGCATTCACGATGTCGTCTCACCCTCGAGATCTCGCAGCAGCCAGGCCCTCGCGACCATCCACTGTCGCTTCACCGTGGCGGGCGAAATGCCCAGCGTCTCGGCGGTCTCTTCTATCGTCAATCCGCCGAAGAACCGTAGTTCCACCAGCCGACCCTGTTCTGGATAGAGGTTCGTCAGCCGGGTAAGCGCCTCATCGAGCGCGATGACATCGATAGCCCCGGTTGAAGAGGGACCTGCTACGTCAACAAGGGTCACAGGCCGGAGTCGCCGCCGCGCTTGGCGGCGTTGGATGTCCGCGCATGATCGACCAGGATTCGCCGCGTCAACTGCGCGGCCACGCCGAAGAACTGCGCGCGGTTCTGCCAGCGGAGGCGCTCCTGATCGATCAGTTTGAGATACGCCTCGTGCACGAGCCCCGTTGCCTGCAGCGTGTGACCAGGCCGCTCGTGACGGAAGTAGCGGGCAGCAATGCGGTGCAGCTCCGCATAGACGCCCCACCCGCTGCCGTCTCCTGCGGCAACGGATCCGGGATTCGCGCTCGTCGTTCTTCCTCGTGAAATGACCGGCCGACTGGTTGTGGCGACTGAGGCCCTGGGTGGAGTGGCTGGCACGCGAGAGGAACGAGGTCGAATGGCATACGTCTTCTACGATCGCGTCGAACGACTCGCGCGACGCATTTGCACACAGGGCGCCGCACGGGAACATACGAGTTCGACGACGTCATAGTGCTCGCCCACGCGATGGCCCACGAGGTCGGCCACCTGTTGCTTCCCTACGGTCATTCTGCCACCGGCCTGATGCGCGCGAATTGGGATGAAGCGAATCTACGGAGCGCTGTACACCGCCAGCTGAATTTCACAGCCGAGCAGGCCGAATCGATCCGAGCTAGGCTCCTGCTACTAGCCGGCAGCGAATCAGCAAGTACTGCGGCTGGAAGTTGTCAACCCAAGTGAACTACGGGAAGCGCCGTCGAGATCGAGCAGGCGCGCGAGCGCGTGCGCGCATCAACGGGACGCCGAAGGTCGGATCGCTCCCGCAGGGCAACAAGCAGTTTCAGCAATCCGTATCGGGCGAACGTCCTCGCCGGATGCTGCGACAAGGGTCAGAACACAACGGCGCCAGCGTACGTGCTCCGGCCCTAAAGAGTAGTGGTCAGACCCCGTACACAACCCGTGTCAATGTTTGGGGCCCTTTGGCGCGTGGCCGTGCACCGGCTCGAAGTAATGCTTGGCCACCCAGCGGGCAACGTGGTTACTCACGGCGATGCCGTGAACCACGGAAGTCCGATAGTGCATGCCACCGTAGATCCGACCCTCGATGACTTCCTCGAGGGCGTCTTGCGTGCGGTCGAAGCTGTGGGTGACCCCACCACTTTGGACGTCGCCCTGGGGCGTAAACGTACACGAATGGCCGGGAACCGAGCACGCCGTGAGATTGAGTGTGAGTTTTTTCTTCCCGAAGAAATTTTCGGCCGCGTTCATCACGGCTCCAGTGAAGCAGCCGTGCGCGGAAGGATACTCCTGGTGGTTGGGCGTGAGCGCAAGGGGTAACCAGAAAGAATCCGGGTCCGTGGCGTCGTTGCCGTCGGTATCGCCGGCGCGAATCGCCGTCACCGGACGCCAGAAGTTGTAATACCGCTTCGAGTCCCAGCAGTTGATGAACGTGTCAGCGAGCGTCACGTAGGTCTGGGCGAAGTAGCGGGCGCTGTCGACGAGGTCGAGATGTTGATCGGCGGCAATCTGACGAATGATGCGATTCCCGTACGCGCCGGGGTTGTCGGTGTAGTACCACCCGATGTCTGTTTGCGCCTGGGTGCGCGTCGGCGAGTGGGCGGCGTCGCCGCCGAACGTCTTCGTCTCGTTGTAGTCTTCAGCCCACTGCTTACTCGTCAGACTGGGCGGTCCGTCGGCGCGAAACTGTGACTGGCTCTCAACAGCAAACGGTTTGAGAATCCCGACCCACTGCGCTGCGGGGGTGACGTTGGGATCGTCACTCGCTCCAGGCGTGACCTGATAGACGCCCGGTCCGGCTCCGAACGTGTAACACAATCGAGCGTCGCTTGCGCAGTTCGCGTTTCGTCCGTCCTGACCGAGGTCTTGCCTGGGTCCTGGATTTCTGAGGGTCAGGAATGCGTTGGCGACTTCGGTCCCGACGGCAACCCCACGATCCTTCGCGGGGCCGGCAGGTATCGTGGCGAGATATGCCGTTACCTGAGTGTCCACATAAGCTTGTTGCGCCGGGAAGAGCCTTTTGAGAATCGTGGCCGCCGCCGCGGCGACAGCCGCCGGTTCCGATGCCCCATCGGGAATTGTGGTCGGGCTCACCGCAAACACCGTATATCGCTTGTCGATCGCGTTCACGGCGTCATAAATCGCCGCATGCACATACGCGAAATCGACCGCTGAGGGAGAGCCACCTCGTGCCGCCATGTCGACGATGACGGTTTTCGCGATCAGGCTCCAGTCGCTTACGGCGTTCTGCGCGCGAGCAGCCGTTGGCAGTGCGACTGTCCCGGTTGCGACGAGCGCGATGGCGACCATTCGGCGAATTCCGAGTGACGCGTACGATGTGGGTGTATGGCGTGTCATCTCGCACCTCGTTTAAGAGTCTTCTATCTGTTCCCGCCCGCCGCACTAATTGAGACAGCGGTCCGCATCGATTTAACGAATTCAGCAGACGCGCCTAACAACGCAGATGAAAGGTCCAGCTCACGAGATGGGGGTCGCGATTATACACGGCAATTTATAAGCGCCCGCGAATCGAATTGACATGCGACGAAGGTCTGTCATAGAGACTCTGGCACCTCAGGGCCACCGATCGGGTGTGGGTTGACCCGATCGACCGCATCACTGGGGTCTGACCCCAGACCCCCGGGTAAACTACCGCCCACCATGCTTCCGAACGAGCGATTTGAATATTCAGCAATCACCGAGCGGCCGCGGCTCACGCTGCCCGGAGGCGCGCGGCTCGTCGTCTGGGTGATCGTCAACGTGGAGGAATGGAATCCGCGCGAACCGATGCCGCGGACAGTCCTGACGCCACCGGCTGGCGGTTCGCCGATGCCGGACGTCCCGAACTGGGCATGGCACGAATACGGGAACCGGGTTGGTTTCTGGCGACTGCTGAAGGTCTTCGATCGACTCCAGATCCCTGCGGTACTCGCGATCAACGGCGGCGCCATTGCCGCCTACGAACCAATCGCGCGCGCCGCACTCGACCGTCAGTGGGAATTCATCGGTCACGGCTTCGGGCAGAAGAACATGCAGAAGGTTCCCGACGAGCGCGTCGACATTCAAAAGACGACGGCGGCGATTACGGCGTTCACCGGGCGACGGCCGCGCGGATGGCTCGGGCCAGGGCTGACCGAGACGTGGGATACGCCCGACATCCTCGCGGAGGAAGGGTACGAGTACGTCTGCGACTGGGTCCTCGATGATCAGCCGCTCACGATGAAGACCCGGACGGGTTCACTCGTGAGCGTTCCCTATACGCAGGAGTGCAACGACGTCGCGATGATGCTGATTCAGCATCACAAGGCGTCCGAATATCGAGATCGCGCGATCGATCAATTCGAGCAGTTCTACGCCGACGCCGAGGAATCGGCGCGCGTGATGGCGCTCGTCGTGCACCCGTACATCATGGGCGTGGGGCATCGACTGCGCTATTTCCGCGAGGCGCTCGAGCACATTCAATCGCGCTCAGGCGTTGTCTTTTGGACCGGCGAGCGGATTCTCGATTGGTACGTCAACACCTACGTCAAAGCGGCAGCCGTGAGGTAGCAGGTGAACACGGTACGAACCGTCGCGACGCCGCGCGTTGAATCCGGTGTCCTCAGAGTCGTCACATTCGGCGTCCTGATCGGCTCGTACGTCATCAACGCAATGGACCGGCAGCTCTTCCCGCTCGTGGCGCCGGACGTGCGTCGCGAGTACGGGTTTTCGCTGGCTGGTGTCGGTCTTCTCTCAACCGTTTTCACTCTGGGCATGGCGGTGGCCGGAGTGCCGACCGGCTTCCTTCTCGCGCGCTTCTCCCGCAGGGCAGTCCTTCAGGCAGGTATCGCGCTGTTCTCAGCCGGCACCGCGCTGACGGTCGTCTCGCGCGGATTCGCGGACATGCTGGTGTACCGGACGGTCACAGGCATCGGCGAGGCCATGCAATTGACCGTGCTGCTCGCGATCGCGGCAAATTATTTCGCCGGTTATCGCGCAGCCGCGTTAGGTGCCGTGAACTTTGCGTTTGCGATCGGCGCGATCCTGGGCCCTGTGCTGGGCGGCGCGCTTCTGGGCGCGTATGGAAGCTGGCACGTCCCGATGGTCGTCTTCGGTGCGCTTGGCTTCGGGGCGATGGCGGTGATCGCAGTCGGCGTTGATCGCTCATGCACTGAGCGCGATGGTCCGGCGGCCATGCACGACGACGATGGAGGAGCGGCAACGCTCGTCAACCGGAACACCATCCTCTTGACGGTGATGAGCCTGTTCGGCGGTCTCGTCATGTACGGGTACCTCGGGTTGTATCCGACGTTTCTGCGCGAAGGTCTTGGCTATCCGCCGACGACCGCCGGATCAGTGATGAGCCTGTTCGGACTAGGTGCGCTGATGTCCATCGGCGGCGGGTGGATCGGAGATCGCGGTTCTCCTCGGATCGTGCTGAGCGCGATGTTCCTGACCTCGGCGATGCTTGGGTACCTGCTCTTCAACGGATCCGCGTCCTACTACTGGCAAGCCGCGCTGTCGTTCGCATGGGGCATCGTCGTCAGCGGCATCATTTATGTGAACCTGGCCGGCTATCACGTCAAAGCGGTGCGAAGACATCTCGCGGGCCGGGCGTCGGGTGTGTTCGTGACCAGTCTGTACGTGTCTGCGGCGTTCGCGGGGTATTTGATGGGATGGATCGCGAACGGTGTGGGATGGGGCACCGCCGGCACGATTCAGATTTCTCTGTGCTCGCTCGCCGCGGCCGCCCTCGCATTGGCGCTGCGGGCAGAGCGACGGTGACTGGAGACGGCCAGAATAAAGTCTTCGTCTGAAGGGACTGGCGGCGCGCCTCCTTTGTACTTACTCACGGAATTAGGGCGGTTTTCGGTGGTGCCGTTCTTGCGGGCAGATCCGGCATGGTCCCAGCGCGCAATCGCCCCAGCAACCGCATCGAGATCCTCGTCGGACGCTCGGCGGCGCTCTGCATCCACCCGCTCGCGGCGTGGCGCTCGCGGTCGAGGAAGGATCGGGCGCTGCTGCTGATCTCCTACTTCGCGATCAGCTACGTGATCGTGTTCGTTTCATTTGTGATTTCTGATTTGTGATTGGTGATATGAAATCGCAAATCGCAAATCACAAATCGCAAATCACCAACTACCGACGGATCTCCGCAACGATCGTGGTGATCGCGTCAACGACGACCTGCGGAGCGTCGAGCGGGACCCAATGGCCGCTCTCCGCAGCGAGAATGTGCCGGCCCCGCGTTGATCGTCGCGCGAGCGCCGAGTCAGCCTGCAGTCGCTCTTCCCCTGAACGCGCGGCTGAAATCACCGTCAGCGGAAGATCGTCGTAGTGCGACGGCCCGGCGGTCATCACCGCTGTGGCGCTTTCACAGATCGTGTCGATCTGACTGCCCAGCGCGTCGAAGAATTTCGGTTGTGTCCACATCTCCCTCAGGACACGACGCGCCTCCGGTGGAAGCTTCCAGATCGGCGCGAGGATGCCTTCATCTTCCCGATGCAGTCCTCCGCGGCTGACCAGGCCGACAAGGAGACGCGCGGCGCCCAGCGCGCCGAACCGCACCAGCACCGATACGAGTTGCGCGAGCCCGCGCCGTGCCGCCGTCGCGCCATACCGGCACAGACGGACCCCACGCGCGATGAGCGCCTGTTGTTGGTCCGTCGGATTGGCCCATGCTTCCGGGATGGCCGGCTCGATCAAGACAAGTCCGGCGACGTCATTCGGGTGACGCGACGCGAATAGCCGCATCACGAGCCCTCCATAGGAGTGGCCGACAAGGACGTATGGGGGCGTGAGTGCCGCCGCGCGAAGCAGCACTTGAAGTTCCTCCGCGATGCGGCCAGCCGTCCGTGGCAGAGGGCCCGCGTCACTCCAGCCGAACCCGGCGCGATCGTAGCTGCACGCCTGCGTAAGGCGTGCGACAGCGGGCTGCACGAGGCTCCAGCTGAGCGACGACCCGCCAAGCGCGGCATCGAAGATCACCGGCGGGCCGCCCTCACCGTCACACCGGATGTGCAGCCGGTGATGCCCGACGCTCACCAGCCTTCCGGGAGGCGCAGTCCGCATCGTTACTCGGCTCAGGACTCAGGGCTCAAGCCAAAAGCCTTGAGCCCCATGGGCCCGAAGCCATGAGCCTTGAGCCGTTCGATCAGAACATGTACTTCAGCCCAAGTTGAATCTGGCGTGCGGTGGTGACGGTCGATGTGATGCGACCCCACGTTGGCGCGACGATCGGATTGCCCTGCGCATCGACGCCGGTAAACGCGATGCGTCCCGAGGGGACGGCGAAGTTCGGCCGGTTGAACACGTTGAAGCCCTCGATCCGGACCTGCAGCGACCGCAGCGATCCCACGTCGAATGATTTGACGAGCGCCAGATCGGCGTTGACGAGACCCGGACCCGTCAGGCTGTTGCGACCCAGGTTGCCGCGGGTGTTCACCGCAGGCAGTTCGAAGCAGTTGATGTCCCAGTAGCGATCCGGTCCGCCGAGAATCGGATCGCACCCCGACTTCAGGTTCGGCCGCTCGTTCATCGAAAAACTGGTGGTGTTCAGGTTGCCGGAACGGTTGAAGCCCAATCGCACCGTGAACGGTGTGCCCGACAGCAGCGTAGTCATGTTATTGAGCTGCCACCCCTTGAACAGCAACGCGCGCGCACCTGTCACGGAGCCGGACGGAATGTCCCACGTCCAGTTGAACGTCAGGTTGTGTGTGACGTTGAACGCTGACGGTCCGCGATCGAACTTTCGATCGTACCAATCGAGCACGTACTGCACGTTGTTGTCGAAGTCCTGAGAGTTGATTCCGCTCGAGTCGTCAACCGAACGTCCGAGTGTGTACGAAACCTGCGCGCGAAGTCCCCGCGAATACCGCTTGTTCGCCGCCAACTGCAGCGAGTTGTAGAACGACTCCCCGTCGGTGACGCGCTGCCAGACACCGGCGAAGTTCGGATTCCGGCGGCCCAGCGCGGGCTGATACGTCTTGACGCCGTTGACCATCACTTCGGGCGCGAGGTTCGCGTCACCGATGCGGAACAGGTTCCGGCCGCGCGAGCCGACGTAGCCGATCATCACATCCCAATCGCCGGGCAGCGACTGCTGCACGCTGACGTTGTACTGCGTGATATACGGCGTATCGAGATCGAAATTCACCGTCTGGAGCTGCGCACGAATCGGTGCATCAGGGTTGAAGTTGGCGACCACATTTGGAAACGGCGGATTGGTCAGTGACGTGCGGGTCGTGTACGGCGGATTGAGACTGCCGGAGAAGAAGTAGTACTTCGGCAGGACCTCATCGTAGAAGAGACCGAAGCCTCCCCGAATCGCCGTCTGTCCCTTCTTGAACGGATCCCAGACGACGCCGAGACGTGGCGCGACGTTTCTGAGCGACGGGTTCTTATGCCACGGGTCGCCGGTCGTGAGCGCGCTGTCATTGACCGTGCGGAGATTCGAGATCTTGCCGTTTGCCTCGGTCGGCGTCGTGACAAATTCATACCGCACACCGAGATTCATCGTCAGGTTCGGCCGCCACCGGATGTCGTTCTGCGCGAAGAAGCCCCAGAACTGCTGACGGTAGTTCCGAATCGGATCGATCTTGCCGGGGACCGCGAAATCGACGCTCTGGGCGATGCCCTGCAGGAAATTCGACAGATTCGTGAAGGTGACGATCCCGCCGCGCTGGCTGGTTGTGTCCTGATTGAACTGGAGGTACTGACCCTGATACCCAACCTTGATGTCGTGCCGCCCTCTCGTCCAGAAGAGCGTCTGGTCCCATTGGAAGTTGTTCAGGCGATCGTTGCGCGGGAGGCGGTAATCGCCGGCCATCTCCGTCACCATCCCCTGAATCGTCAGGTAACCGAAGTTCTCTCCCGGGATCCAGGCCATATCCCCTGGAATGTCAATCGTCCGCACGTTGTCGGCCAGTGACACTGATCGATTCAACCCGCCTTTAATCGTCCCGAGCAGGTTCGATGAGAAGACATGCTGGTGTTCGACGGTGATGTACTGGTTTCGTGAGCTTTCCTTCGTGAACGTGATCGGCGGCTTGACGGTCGGCTGGCGATCGACCTTTCCGTTGGAGATCGTGTAGCGGCCGAACAGCGAATCGCCGGATGCGAAGCGATGATCGATACGGCCCTGCGCGAAGTGCTCGTCGGTCGGCTGTGTCAGCGTGAATTGCAGTTCGCTCACGCCGCCGCCGAGCGATCGCCCATTGGCCTTCGGAAAGAGGACATCGAGATATCTCGGCATCGCCGGATGCAGCTGCACCGGGCCGCTGGGGAGGATGCCGCGCCGCGCGTTGTCGTCAGGGACCGCCGTGAGACCTGTCACGCCGAGCCGTTCGACGAGTCCTTCATACGCAACGAAGAAGAACGTCTTGTCGCGTTGCAGCGGACCTCCGAAGACACCGCCGAACTGGTTGCGGGTGAACGGCGGAATCGGCTTGTCCTTCGGATCGAAGTAGTTCTTCGCATCCATTGCCGAGTCGCGCCTGAATTCGAACAACGATCCATGCACGTCGTTGGCGCCGGATCGGGTGACGGCGTTGATGATGCCGCCGGCCGATTTGCCGAATTCAGCCGAATACGCGTTGGTCAGCACCTGGAATTCCAGAACCGCTTCGACGCCGAGCAGCACGCCCGCGACCGACCCCGGCGTCTTGTTGTAAACGTTGTTGATGTCGGTGCCGTCGAGCAGGAAGCTGTTCTGCTCCGGTCTCGCGCCGTTGATCGAGATTTTCGGCGCGCGGCCACCGACCACGTCGTTCCCGGCGGCGAGCGCCGATGTCACCCCAGGCTGCAACAGCGCGAGCTGCTGGAACGATCGGCCGTTGAGTGGCAGATCGCGAATCTGCTGATCGTCGATGAGCCCGCTCACCGAACCGCTGGCCAGATTGATCCGCGGCGCTTCGGCCGTGACATCGACCGTCGCCTCCACCGCACCGACGTTCAGCGTGAGATCGACATCGAGCGTCCGCCCGATATCGAGTCGAATGCCTCGTCGCACCGCGGTTTGAAATCCGCCGGCTGTCACATGGATCTCGTAGTTGCCGGGCGGCAGGATGGGAACGCGATAGCGCCCGCCATCGTCCGTCGTCAGCTCGCGCGTTGCGCCAGTCCCGATGTTCAGGATGAGGACCTGCGCGCGGGGAAGCGCCGCGCCGCTCGCATCGGTAATGAAACCCTGCAGGCTGCCGCCGACGGTTTGAGCAGCGAGAGTTGAGGCGTAGAGCAACGAACCGCCGACGAGCAACGGAAACACGACTCGCCTGAACGGCATGGGGACCTCCAGATTAGGCGGAAGGTCGACCGTGTGTTACGCGCGCGCGAGTGCGCCTTCCAACGCACGCCGCGCGAAGACGGCAATCATCGCACGACGATAGTCTCCGCTCGCGTGAATGTCGGAGTTGACGACCGGCAGCTCGGCCTCTGCATCCTTCGTTGCCTCGGCAAACGCGTCTTTGGATGCAGGCTGCCCGACGAGCGCCTGTTCGACTCTGGTCAGCCGGACGGCTGTCGGTCCTGCACCTGTCAGCCCGATCCGGGCCGCCTGCACCCTTCCATTGCTCATCTCGAGCGCCGCCGCGACGCCGACGATCGCGAAGTGCGATGCGCGCTGGAAGAGCTTGCAGTACGCGGAAGTGCGCACCGGATTGAACCGGACGCCGACGAGGATTTCGTCGGCGGCAAGATCGACCGTGAAGAGATCCCGGAAGAATCCGGCGGCCTTTACCGTGCGCCAGCCCCGTGGTCCTGTGATGTCGATTTCAGCATCGACGGCAAGCATGGCCGCCGGGTAATCAGCGGACGGATCCGCGTGTGCCAGGCTGCCGCCGAGCGTGCCACGGTTTCGCACCTGCGCGTCGCCGATCGACGCGGCCGCATCGGTTACTACAGGGCACTCGCGCTGAAGCAGCGCCGACACTGCGACGTCGTGATGAACGGTGCCTGCGCCGATCTCGATCCGTCCGTTCGCTTCGCGGATTCCTGAAAGTTCCGGAACGCGGCCGATGTCGACGAGTACCTTCGGCTCGGCGAGTCGGAGCTTCATCAGCGGCACGAGGCTGTGGCCGCCTGCGATCAGTTTTGCGCCGCCGTTCGCTGCCGCGAGCTTGGCCACCGCCTCGCCGAGCGTCGTTGCGCGGTCGTAGTCAAAAGGCGTCGGGATCATTTGTGCACTCCGTGAATGATGCGCCACAGTTTTTCAGGACGCAGCATCATGTCGATATGAGTGACGCCGAACTCGCTCAGCGCGTCGACCGCGGCCGAAACGATGCACGGAGTCGATCCGAGCGTTCCAGCTTCACCAACCCCTTTGGCGCCCAGCGGGTTGACGGGCGTAGGCGTCACGGTACTGTGAAGCTCGAATCGAGGGAAATCGATGGCGCGCGGCAGCGCGTAATCCATGAACGACCCGGTGACGAGCTGACCGGAATCGTCATAGACCGCCTCTTCGATCATCGCCTGTCCAATTCCCTGCGCCAGACCGCCGTGAATCTGGCCTTCCACGATCAACGGATTGATCAGATTGCCCGCGTCATCGACGGCGACGAGCTTCAAAAGCTTCGGCTCGCCGGTTTCGCGATCGATTTCGAGCATCGAGATGTGACACCCAAAGGGATAGGTGTTGTTGGTCGGCTCGAAGAACGCTTCTTCACTGAGACCGGGCTCCATGCCTTCGGGCAGTGGCACCGGAACGTAGGCGAACGCTGCCACATCGGCGAACGTCTTCGCCGACGCCGGCGCGCCTTTCACCGCGATGGTGCCGTTCTCGAAGATGAGGTCCGCGACGGCCGCTTCGAGCATCTCGGAGGCAAATCTGGCCATCTTGGTTTTGACCTTCGCACCCGCCATGTAGAGGGTCGTTCCTCCCACGGCTTGCGAGCGGCTGCCAAACGTTCCAATGCCCTGCTTGACGATGCCGGTGTCGCCGTGATGAATCGTGATGTGGTCGATGGGGACGCCAAACTGATCCGCGAGCATCTGCGCGAAGGTTGTTTCGTTGCCCTGTCCGTGAGGTGATGCGCCGGTCGTCGCGCTGATGCGCCCGTCTCGTTCGACCGTGACCTGCGCGTGTTCCCAACCACCCGTCGGAACCGAGGAGGACGGACCAAAACCACAGATCTCGACGTACATGGCCAGGCCGAGGCCGACGAGGCGTCCCTCTGCCCTGGCCGCATCGCGCTCGGCTTTCAAGTCGTTCCAACCGGCCGCCCGCAGCGCTGCGTCGAGCGCCTTCTCGTAATCGCCGGAATCGTAAACGGCACCCACCTGCGTCTGGAAGGGGAACTTGGTCGGCGCGATGAAGTTCTTCCGCCGCACGTCGGCGGGATCCATCTTCAGCTCGGTTGCGAGCATGTCCATCGCCCGCTCGACGAAGTAGCTCGCCTCGGGCCGGCCCGCGCCGCGATAGGCGTCGGTAGGCGTTTTGTTGGTGAACACTTCCGTGAGCGTCGTTCGGATCGCCGGGATGTCGTAGGTGGCGCTCGCCATCAGCATCGTGAGCGTCGGGATCGCCGCTGTCAGCAGCATGTTGTAAGCGCCGACGTCGGCGATCAGGCGAATTCTCAACCCGAGCACTGTCCCGTCGCGTTTCGCGGCGAGCTCGACGTATCCGATCACGTCGCGGCCGTGCGTCGTCGCGAGGAACGCTTCGGTACGATCCTCGATCCATTTGACGGCCACCCCGAGGCGCTTTGCAATCGCCGCGGCGACGTACTCTTCGCCGTAGATATTGACCTTCGACCCGAAGCCGCCGCCGACTTCCGGCGCAATGGCACGCACCTGGTCCTGGCCGAGACCGTTCATCGCCGCGATCATCGTGCGCAGGATGTGCGGGTTCTGCGTCGACGACCAGATCGTCATCGATCCTCTCGCCGGCTCATAGTGCGCGACGACGCCGCGGGCCTCTATGGAATTGGGGACGAGTCGGTGGTTCATCATTCGTTGCGAAATGACCACCTCCGCGTTCGCGAACGCGCGATCGATGGCCGTGTCGTCCACCTTCCCATCCGCGCTGACGCCCGTTCCGCTGGGGACGAGCGGCACCGCGAGGTTGTTCGGGAAGTCTGGATGGATGACCGTCGGCTTGCCGGTCATCGCCAGCTCTGTATCGACGACGGCGGGCAGCGTCTCGTAGTCGACCTTGATCGCGTCAAGCGCATCGCGCGCAACGTAGCGATCGTTCGCCACGACGACGGCCACCGGTTCGCCGACGTAACGAACCGCGTCGACCGCGACCGCCCTGTGAACCGGCGAAGGGAACGGCGTGCCGATTGGCATCGGCGCCAAAAACTCCGCGACCTGCGCGCCGGTAAAGACGGCTTCGACACCTTCCATTGCCTCGGCCGCTGTGGTGTCGAGCGAGCGGATGCGTCCGTGCGCGACATCGCTCCGTTTGAATGCGATGTGCAGCATCCCCGCAATCTTCACGTCGTCGACATACGTCGCACGTCCTTGAATGAGGCGCGGATCCTCACGGCGCTTGACGCGCTGGCCTACGAGCTTCGGCAGAACGGGAGACGGCGGCATGCTCACCTCTTCGAGCCGGATCCTGCGGATCCCATCTTGTTCGCGGCGTGCTGAATGGCGTTGACAATGTGTTGATAGCCGGTGCAGCGGCAGAAATTGCCGGTGATCGCCTCGCGGATCTGGCGCTCGGTCGGTCGAGGGTTGTCAGCCAGCAAGTTGACGGCCGACATGATCATTCCGGGCGTGCAGAAGCCGCACTGAAGGCCGTGCTCTTCCCAGAACCCCTCTTGCATCGGGTGCAGCGCGGCGTTGGCGGCGAGTCCTTCGATCGTCGTGATGTGCGAGCCATCAGCCTGCACGGTAAACACCGTGCACGATTTGACGCTCCTGCCGTCGATGAGAACTGTGCACGCGCCGCACTGGCTCGTGTCGCATCCGATGTGAGTCCCGGTCAGGTGCAGCTGTTCGCGCAGGAAGTGGACCAACAACAGCCGCGGCTCTACGTGTGCCTTGCGAGCCTTGCCGTTCACCGTCACCGAAACCGCAGTCATAAACCTCCCCGGTGCATTCGTAGGGGCCGGCTTCAGCCGGCCCGTTGATCGTGCAGGAATTGAATGAGCAGTTTGCTCACCTGCTCCGGCTGCTCCTGCTGCACCCAGTGTCCGGCTCCATCGACGAGATGGAAGCCGACCATTCGCGAGCACGCCGCGCTCCGCATGCGGTCCACGGCACCAGGCGTCTGATAGACGCCCCAGTCGCTGCTGCCTCCGACGAACATCGACGGCACGTCGATCGAACGATCTGCGAACGTCCGCAATTCGGCGATGGTTTTCGGATCCGACCCGCGACGCACCCGATAGCCCTGAAGCGCTCCGGTGAATTGCGTGCGCGCGTATTCGGATGCATATACGTCGACTTCGGCTTCCGTCAGCCATTTGCACGCCGCAATCTCGGCAGCCGACGGCATGAACGGAGCCACGGTTTCCGCCATCCCCTTGTCACGCTCCATGACGTAATACGTGGGGATCTGCGCCATCTCCGCGGCCGTCCGCGCTTTCAGCGGATGCGGTTTGTTCCCTTTCCAGTCGGCGCTCTTGTAGTGGTAATACGCGCGGAAGAATGCGTGGAGGCCCTGCGGCGCGTGAAGCATATTGTCGTTGGCGCCGGGCGTGCGCTGATAGTTCTGGTAATACTTCCTCGGCGGATTGAGCTTTGCCAGCTCCGCGTCGAGCTCGTCGTCAGTAATGCCCGGACGCGGCGGAGCGGCGCCGTTAGCCGTGTCGAACGGCAGCGATGGCGGGCCTTCGAACGGTGAACTCATGATCGTCACCGAGCGGAAGACGTCGGGCCTGATGAGCGCCGCCCACGATGCTACCGGTGCTCCCGCGTCATGGCCGACCACCATCGCGACGGAACGGTGACCGAGCGCGTACACGAGTCCCATCGCATCTCTCACCATGTTCAGGATGCGGAACGGATCGGGATCCGCGTCGTAGGAACCATCCCACCCCGTGGTGCGCCCGTAGCCGCGCTGATCGGGAGCAATCACGTGGTACCCCGCGGATGCCAGCGGGAGCATCACCTTGCGCCAGCTGTAGGCGAGCTCCGGAAAGCCATGGAGAAGCAGAACCGCCGGGCGGCCCGCTGCCTCGTAACCGGCTTCCAGCATGTGCACGGTGAGGCCGTTGACGCCGGTCACTCGCCTCGACCGGATGCCCTGCGGAATCGTGGAATTTCCGTACGGCGGCAGGCCTTCGATATCGGTGCGGAGCTGCGCGGCCTGCGTTGCGCCTTGCGCCAGCGTCACTCCACCAATTGCCGCAGCGGACGCCGTCATCAGAAAATCGCGCCGCGACGTGGCGCTCACGAGGTCCTCTTCCTGGCGGGCACGGGGACCCCCGCGATCTTCACGGTGACCATGTTCAGCGACGATCGCGTCGTGAAATAGAGCGTCTTCCAATCGTCGCCGCCGAAGGCAACGTTGGTTGTTGCGGGCAGACCGTGCACGATGCGTCCGAGCTTCTTGCCGGCCTTGTCCATGATGTAGAGCCCGCCCGCGCCACCCGTGTAGACGTTGCCGGCGATGTCGACTTTCATCCCATCTGGGACGCCTGGCTCGGCGCCGCCCATATCCGCGAACAAGCGGCTCGTCTGCTTCCCCACGGTTCCGTTGGGCAGCAGGTCGTACGCGCGGACGATCCGTCGTCGTGCGTCGTTGACGTACAGGACGCTTTCATCCGGCGAGAAGGCGAGTCCGTTCGGGCCGATCAGATCGTCGACGATGAGAGAAATCGATCCGAGATCGGCGGAGACGCGGTAGACGCCGGCGATCGTGACGTCGAACTGATCGGGGACGAGCGGTCCGCCGGGATCGGTGAAATAGATGCTGCCGTCTGACTTGACGATGACGTCGTTCGGTCGCAGCAGCCGTTTGCCCTGAAAGTTGTTCGCGACAACCGTGATGCTGCCGTCGGGATCTTCACGCGTCACGCGCCGCGTCAGGTGTTCGGCCGAGATGAGCCGACCCTGGAGATCGCGTGTGAGCCCGTTGGCTTCGTTGGTCGGCGTCTTCGCGACCACGACGCCCTGGCCGGGCGTGAACTTCATCCTTCGGCTGGTCTGAATATCGTTGAAGAGCAGATAGTGGCCTTCGGCGATCCACACGGGCCCTTCGGCGGGGCCGATGTCGCCTCCGAACCCGGTGGCGAGCTCGCGAATGGTCTGTGAGGTATCGATGATGGCGTCCAGCTCGGGCGCCAGACGCTCGATGCGCTTCGTACTCTGTGCCCACACCGTGCGTAACGGCGAGGCGAACGCGAGGGCACCTGCCGCGCCAACCATCTCGAACCACCGCCGGCGGGAGATCGTGTGAGGTATTTGCATGGCGTTCCTCCGCGTGAGACTCGTAGAGGCGGACCTTCAGGTCCGCCTAGACCTTCAGGTCCGCCTAGAAACGAGCGAATAGAGTAACCGGTAAAAACCAGGGCGGGTCCGCCGAAAACGGCCCGTATCGTAACTCCAAAGCGCTCAGCGCGTGTGTTGCGTGCCAGGTGCTTCGGTGGGAGAATCCGACGACTCGGGAGGCCGCATGAACAGAATCGCCGCGTTTCTTCTGGCCGGTTCGATGGTGCTGGCGTTCGCCCCTCGGATTCTCGCTCACCATAGCGCCGCAGCATTCGACACCCAGAAGGAAGCCAGGGTGACCGGAACGGTCACCGAGTTCTCGTTCCGGAACCCGCATGTGTATCTGGTCCTTCAGGTGAAAAAGCCTGATGGATCAACCGGCCGTCTCGAAATCGAAGCCGGAGCGGCATCGGTGCTGAATCCGCTCGGCTTTACCAAGACCTCACTCGCCGTCGGTGACGTGGTGACCATCGTCGGCAACCCAGCGCGCGCCAAACCCGACGCACTGATGCTTGGAAAGGATCTGTTCAAGCAGGATGGTTCGTACTATCCGCTGTTCATCGGTTCCCGCAGCGTGTACGCGGCCAAGGACGCGGCGGCGACCACCATTGCGGGGACCTGGTTTCCCCCGTTCAGCGAAATGAATGCCTTCGGCGCGGCGGTGCGCAGCTGGCCGCTGACCGACGCGGGCAAGGCCGCCATGGCGAGCTTCGATCCGAAGGCAACGGCGCAGAAGGACTGCATTCCCGTCGGCGAGCCGAACCTGATGTTCTATGCCGTTGCCGACACCATCACGGTTCAACGCGATCGCGTCGTGATGAAGGTCGACTGGATGGACTCCGAACGGACGATCTTTCTCGACGGACGCCCGCATCCGCCGGCGAGCCAGACGTTCCTGCACGGCCACTCCGTGGGACATTGGGAAGGCGACACGCTGATCGCGGACACGACCAACTTCAAGGAACATCCGCTCGGTTTGTCCACATCTGGATTGCCTGGAAGCACAAAGAAACACATCATCGAACGCTTCCGCCTCGGTGAGGGTGGGAAAGTGCTGATCTATTCGGGCGTCGTCGAAGATCCCGTGTATCTGACCCGCCCTGTCGAGTGGTCGGGGCAGTGGCAATACCGTCCGAACATGCCGCATTCCAACGAGAAGTGCGACCTGACCATCGCGCACAAGTTCCTCGGCGACTTCAAGTAGCGAAGCGGTCGGATCGAGGGCAGCGGTTCGCCGCTGACGTTCCTCACGCATGGTCGATGTGATCGAACCGCTGCGGCGGTACTTCGGACACGTGTCGTTCCGCCTTGGGCAGGAGGCGCTCGTGGAGGCCGTCCTCGACGGCCGTGATGTCCTCGCCGTGATGCCGACCGGGTCGGGCAAGTCGCTCGGATTTCAATTGCCGGCGGTGCTGCTTCCCGGCACCACGATTGTGGTGTCGCCGCTCATCGCGCTGATGAAAGATCAGGTCGACAACCTGACGCGGCGTGGCATCCAGGCGGCGGCGCTCCACTCGCTGCTCTCGGCTGAGGCGCGATGCATCGCGCTCGACGCGGCGCGCGCCGGCGCGCTGCAGCTGCTCTACGTTGCCCCGGAGCGATTTGCCTCCCCGACGTTCCTGCGCCTGCTCGAGGCGCTGCCGGTGGCGCGTTTCGTCGTCGACGAAGCGCATTGCGTGTCGGAATGGGGGCATGACTTCAGGCCGGATTACCGCCGCCTGCAGGCTGCGGCGGCGGCGTGCAGGCGCGCCGATGGCCGGCCGGGACGTCCCCCGATGGCCGCCCTGACCGCCACGGCCACGCCGGAAGTGCGCGACGACATCGTCCACCTCCTTGGCCTCCGCGCACCGCACGTCGTCGTCGCGGGCTTCGATCGGCCCAACATCTACTCGCGCGTCCGTCCCGTGTCTGGCGAGGCCGAGAAGCAGCAACTGCTGCCCTCGCTGGTCGGCGATCGTCGGGCGCTGGTCTACACGGCGACGCGCGCGGGGGCGGAGACGGCTGCCGCCGTGCTGCAGGCCGGGGGTGTCCAGGCCGCCGCATACCACGGGGGGATGCCGGACGCCGCGCGCACCCACGTGCAGGACAGCTTCGCGTCTGGCGAGCTCCGCGTCGTCTGTGCCACCAACGCGTTCGGCATGGGGATCGATCGCCCGGACATCGAGGCCATCATTCATGCTGATCTCCCGGCGTCGATCGAGGCGTACTACCAGGAGATGGGCCGCGCGGGGCGCGACGGGCGTCCGGCGACTGCCACGCTGTTGTGGCACTACGCTGACGTGAAGACCCGGGAGTTCTTGATCGACCACGTCCGCGCGGATGACGCGCGGCGCTCGCGCTTGGCGATCACGCCGGAGGAGCGCGAGCGCCGGAAGGCGCTCGAGCACGCCAAGCTGCGCCGGATGGTCGCGTATGCCGACACGGTCGGCTGCTTGCGCGCGACCATCCTCCGCTACTTCGGCGATCCGGCGGCGCGCGAGCCGTGCGGGGCGTGTGGCACCTGCGATCGCCGCGAGCGGATCGGCGAGGTCGACCGGCTCTTCCTGCGGAAGATCCTGTCAGGCATCGCGCGGGCCCCGCGACCGTACGGCCGGCGGAAGATTGCGGCGATGCTCGTCGGACACACCGAAGGCCTACCGGCCGAGTTGACGCGGCTGTCCACCACGGGCCTGCTCCACGACTGCGCACCGCGGCTGATCGAGCAGTGGATCGAATCCGCGTGCGCGGCGGGGCTGATCGCGATGTCCGTCGATCAGTACCACACGCTGACGTTGACGCCGCTTGGTCGAGGAGTGATGGCGGGCCGCGTCGAGGACGTGCGGATGGTGGTTCCCGAGGCTGCGCGCAGGACGGTCACTCGCACTCGGCGCCGGATGTCTCGCCGTTCGCGGCGATAAAGACGCGACCGCCTGCGGGGGCCCGTGGCGACCTGTCGCGCAGGAACGTCGCAGATGCGGCGATCAGCGCAGCCTGTTCCAGCGTCAGATTGAGCGGGAGACTGTGTTGCTCGGGGCATCGCTTCTACCGTGATTGATTGAACACAACTGCGGGAAATGGACTAGGAGCAGGCGGCTTGAATAGAAATGCTTTGAGGTGCAGAACACTGCTTGCGATCTCAACCGTGTGCCGCGCCGCCGAGCGCGGGGCCTGTGCAGACGTTACGCGGAGATCGCGAGTGCGAGAGCGACAGGAAATCGACGCATCTTCACTCTCAAAAAATAATCCCTGCGACTCCCCGCCTCCGCAAGCCCATTGTTCTGCGGATCGTTCATGATCGTCATCACAACGAAGTACTCATCAGCACCAGCTTTTCCTTCGCGCTGGCGCCAGCACCCTCGATCGCCTCAACCGCTTCCGTCGTGACGGTGGCCGGATCGAGCAGCCGCTGCAGGAGCATGCCCCGCAACAACGCCGTGCACAGGGTGTTCATCCTCTCCATCGGCAGCCGGAACTCAGCGCCTCCACGCTCGGCCAGATCCCGCGCCGCATCGGTGATGACCGTGTTTCCCCGCGCGCTCTGCTCAATCAGCGCAAGCCTGAATTGTTCGTCCGAGGCGGCTACGGCCCACGCCTCGGCGACCACGCTCGCCCAGCGGCCGTCGGGATCGTGGCGGATCATGATGCGCACGAACTCGCGGACGAGCGGTTCAAGACGCGTGACCGTGGCGCGCACACGCCGGTAGCCTTGAAGCTGCTGCTCCATGCGTGTCCCACTGACAGCCAGAAACAGTTGCGCCTTGCTATCAAAGTTGGAATAGACGTCCCCTTTGGTGACGCCGGCCTCGAGCGCGATCGTGCTGGTCGTCACTGGCACCATGACCCACACCTGAAATGTGCTTCGCTGTAAAATCGCGCGAACCCATTCATGACCCTGGGAATCGGCACGAGGATTCACGAAGCCTCCCTGCTCCGCGCCGTCCGCATCGTCATTCGGGCCGATTCCGATCCGGTTCGCCAGGCGCTCTTCGCAAACCTGAAGGAGTCGCACCGCGACGATGAGAAGTGGAAGGAGACGCTGGAGCTGGTGGATGCGACGTCGCTGTATGCCCTGACCGGGGGCGATTTTCGCGAAAGATCGGCCCGCGGTTGTCGAGGCGTCCGCAGCGCTCCGGTATACGGCCGGCAACTTCTACGTCAACGACAAGCCCACGGGCGCCGTCGTCGGGCAGCAGCCGTTCGGCGGTGCGCGCGCGTCGGGCACGAGTGACGCCCGTCATGCCTGACGCCAAGTATTCGTCGAGCCTGCACTACTGGATCGACTTTTCCGACCTGTATCAGAGATCCGAAGCGATTTCACAGGCCTACAGCAGCGGGAATCTCGCATTCTTCCTCGGATCGGGCGCGTCCAAGGCCTATGTTCGGAGCATGCCGAACTGGCCCGAGCTACTCACGGATCTTCTGGGGGACGTGCAGTTCGGCGACGACGAGCACCGCAAGGAGATCCAGCGCCTCCTGGACCAGCGCAAGTACCTCGTTGCGGCCGAAGCCATCAAGAGGCTGGCCATGCTCGACGGGACCAACCGCGACCTGGCAATCGATCACAAGGTGGGCCGCATCCTCGGGCAGCGGCTCAGGAGGGTCCCAGAAAATCCGATCCTGCACCTCGCCGTGCTGGACTTCGCGACGCCGGTCATCACGACGAACTTCGATACGATCCTCGAAACCGTCATCCAGAAATACGACGTCGCCGGCTACTCGCTCAACCCGATCACGTACGAGGATCAAAACGACGCGGCGATCCGTCTGAATCCGACGGTGGCGCCCGAGAGCTTCGTCTTCAAGGTTCACGGCACCGTCAGCAAAGCCCAGCGGTTGATCGTGGACGAGAACGACTACGCCGATTTCTACTTTCAGGAGATGTGGCCCAAGTCCCTCCAGCTCCTGCGCCATCTGCTCTCCACCAAGATGGTCGTGTTCCTCGGCTTCTCCCTCTCGGATCCGGAGGTGATGCTGATTCTTCGAGAGGCGACGCGCTACGCGAGCTCGTACCAGCATGTGGCGCTGATGCACCAAGCCGACATCACGCCCATCGAGCGCGAGATCCTGAGAACGAGCTATCGCGTCGATCCGATCGTGTACGACGACCACCAGCAGCTTCCTTTGTTCGTGATGGAGATGCGCAACTTCAACCGCCGCGACGGGCTGCCGCTGCAGCTGCGCGACAGCCGGGAGACGCTGCTGCGCGCAGCGAATATGCTGCGCGTGCAGGGTGGAGTCGGCGCCTCCGCGTCGATCGTACTGTTCGGGTCGTACGCGAAGTACGGCAAGCTCACGTATCCGGGCGCCGACATCGACATGCTCTTCCTGTCGTCTGCGGAGCCCGAGATGCCCTCTCTCCGCGGCACGGCGGCCGACGCCGTCGCCGGGCGGAAGATCGACGCCACGTTCCTGTCGCGGGATGAGCTCGTCCGGCTCCTGAGGATTGGCGACGCCTTTGCCACGAGCATCCTCGTTACCGGAAGCCCGCTCGACGATCCGGGGGGCGCCTACGGCCTCATCTCACGCGGCTTCCGTCCGAGCTACCACCCCGATGAGATTTATGCGAACGCCCTCGACCGGTACCGAGCGCGCTGGCTGCGGCTGTGCCTCTTCGAGGGGCCGCCGACGCAGGAGCGACTGAAGGCCTGCCACCAGTGGGCCGTCACGCTCATGCAGCTGTTGCTGCTGAAGCACGGCTACCGAACCGATACGGTGCTCTCGCTGAGCCTGCTGGGCAATCCCCGATACACGATTCACCGGTTCGCGGCGCGCTTCAGCAGTCTGGACGAGGGCCGCTTCCTCGCGATCATGCGCGGCGCAAAAGGACTGCTGGCCGAGACCGAGGCGGAATGGCCGCCGATCGAGGAAACGGCCGCCCATCTGGTGCGTGCGTTGAGAAACGAGATCGATGCTGAAGAACTGGATCTGCTGACGCCCAGCACGCTCTTTCTCGGCGGGGCCTCATCGGGCATGGTCGGGACCATCTATTGGGATCTCCACGACCAACTGCTGAGCCTCGTCGTCACCGCACCGGACGCGGTCATCGGCTACCAGGCTCACGAGACGTTCCGCGAGCTCGTCGCGGCGATGACCGGCTCCGACGGGCAGCCGGTCGGCACCTTCGATTGGCTCTTCATCGTCCGTCTGCATCGGACTGTTGCGGCGGCCGGGCTCACGGGTCAGGACGATCCACGCTGGCCCGGAATCCTCGCCGAGGCGCAACAGCAGTGGAAGGGAATCGCCACCGCCACCAGACCGCCCGCGGAAGTCTGAAACGACGCCCGTCTCGCAAACACGAATCACGGATCTCGAGGCTCTTCGTGCGCGCGGTGCTTGGGTTCCTGCGGCGCCGCGCGCGGTAGGCGCGAACGCCTGGCGGCCGCGGCCCGTCCCGCGCGACCCCACCGCTCCCGCTCGGGCGATCCGAGCCGTGGTACGAGGCCGACGACGTGACGGCGCGACCGAACGCGTGACCTGAGGCATGCGCCGCGCGCACGAAGCGCCGCGCTCGGGAGACGCGTGCCCACGAGGGCCCGTCATGCGACGACGAAATCTGGCCGTCCAGCCAAGGAATGGGTGTATAAACACCGGTCCGGACGGCAAAACGGAAATCCCGATTTCAACGGAGCCTACCGCAGATGACAGCCAGTCGCCGACGTTGGTACTTTCAGGGCTTTGTCGTTCGTGAGCCTCGGCGGTGCTGATTTTTGTCAGGACGGTCGCGCAACAGATACGCCAGGCGTAAGCCGCAGAACGGTTGCAGGAGGACTTCGCAATGACTGCAATGTTGAGATTCAAACTTCGACTATTTCTCGGCTTCACACTATTCGTCGCACATGGCGCAGGTGCCCAGCCCACGCCGATCGATCTCGGCACTCTCGGTGGGTCTGTCAGCCTCCCATCCGGCGTGAACAACCGCGGCCAGGTGGTCGGCTCGAGCACCACGGACGCCAACGGCGCGATCTTCAGGGCATTCCTGTGGACCGACATGGACGGCATGGTTGATCTGGGTACGCTCAGCGGCGGGACCACTTTTGGCGCAGCTGTGAACAATCGGGGGACGGTGGTTGGCACGAGCCTGACTCACCCACTTTTTCACCCCTTCCTGTGGACCAGGCAAGATGCGATGGTCGACCTCGGGATACTGTCGGGCGCGGGATTAGGCAGTTTCGCCGGGGCGATAAACGACCGCCAGCGGGTGGTTGGCACTTACGACATACCCTTGGGCAATCACGCGTTTTCCTGGACAGCGCGCGATGGGCTGGTCGACCTTGGCACGCTCGGCGGCCGGAGAGTTGAAGCCGTTGCCCTCAACAACGCCGACCAAGTCGTAGGCTCGAGTTCCCTGATCAACGACCCGAACCCCCGCTTACCTCAGCATGCCTTCTTGTGGACGCCGACCGGCGGGATGATCGACCTCGGCACGCTCGGAGGTCCCTCGAGTGCGGCTGAGGCGATCAACGAAAGAGGTCACGTTGTCGGATCCGCGGACGTTGATGAAAGCTTGGCGCATCACGCCTTTTTGTGGACGCCAACCGAGGGGATGGTGGACCTCGGCACGCTCGGTGGCACCAGCAGCTATGCCTTTGACGTGAATGAAGCCGGCGCGGTCGTCGGATACAGCTACACCACCGGAGACACGGAGATTCACGCCTTCGTGTGGACCCGAACCGACGGGATGCTGGACCTCGGCACGCTCGGCGGCACGAACAGTTTCGCGTATGCGGTGAACAATCGGGGTCAGGTCGTTGGCCGCAGCCAGACGGCGGAATTCCCAGTCTCTCACGGGTTCGTATGGACCGCGTCTGAGGGGATGGTGGATCTCGCCCCGTTGACTGGCCATTCGAACAGCGATGCATTCCTGGTGAACAACGGCGGCCAAGTCGTCGGTACCAGCTATTCCCAGAGTGAGAACAGCGATGGGCGCGCCACCATGTGGCTCGCCAGAGGGACTTCATCGTCGCGCTGAGTCCTCTTAGCTATGAGCCTAGATGCCTGGATCGATGGCCTACGGGCGCTTTTGTCCCGCTGCCTTCCAACCACGCTTCATCCCCCGTCCGCCGAGAGGTAGCACGGGGGAATAAGATCGGAATGGCTCTCGCGCTCGGAGCGCTCAGCAACCAGGAACACCGACACAGTTGTCAGGGATGTTCGCTGTCACGACGGATGAGTTCAGGTTAACGGCACCAGCGTTGTTGAAGATCCCTCCACCAGTGACGACCGCCGTATTTCCCGTCACAACAGACGAGTTGAGGGTGACAGTGCCGTTGTCGTTGAAGATTCCCCCGCCGAGGCCGCTGTTGTTCCCGCTCACTCTCGACGAATTCAAAATAACGATGCCGCCGAATCTGTTGTGGATTGCCCCACCGCCGCCGGTCCCTCTGTTCCCGCTCAGCGTCGAGGAGTTCACGGTGACGGTGCCGCCCATGTTTAAGATGCCCCCTCCGTCGCGTCTCCCATCGTTGTCGCTAATCGTGGAGGAATTCTGCACGGTCAATGTACCACGATTGTGAATCCCTCCGCCCGCGAACAAGCTGGCGCGGTTACCCGTCACGGTGGAAGCGTCGATGGTGAGCACGCCGGTATTCATGATCCCTCCGCCGAAATCGCCCCCGAGGTTTCCGCTCACCGTTGATGACTCCGTCACAGTGACGATCCCCCTCACAAAATTAGCAATCCCACCCCCCTCATTTTCCGCTATGTTTCCGCTCACGAGAGAGGCCCGAAGAATGAGGGACCCCACGTTCGCTATTCCTCCTCCGTCGCCGGTACCGACTCTTAAGAATGCTCTATTGCCGCTGACGGCGCACGCGACGAGAGTAAGATTGCCAGCGTTGGCAATCCCTGCGCCAAAGCCGGACATCCCGTTTGTAATTGTGAGGTCGGTGAGCGTTGCGTTCACGCCTGATGCGACGGTGAGGGTCGACCCCGCCTGCCCTCCATCCAAAGTTGGAATGGGGAACTGCTTCGTCGAGATACCAGTTAAGTCGATGTTTTGACTCAGCCTATACGTACCTGTGCAGATCCCGGTGATCTCCAGCTGATCGTCGGGATTCGCTGATTCAATGGCTGCCGCAAGCGCCGCGCCGCTGTCCGGTGGGAAGTGCTTACCTTGTGTTGCGTTGACAACCCGGCACGGCCTGGCAGAAGCATTGGTTCGTGACTGAGCAGCGCCGAGCGCGATCTCGGCGAAAACGATTGTCATGAACAGGGCCAACAGCCGCAGCGCTGAATATCGTAGGGTCTCCATTTCCACCTCCTCCGCGTCACAGACGCCGTGTAATCCAGATGGAGACGGCAATGCCAGATAGGTGACGGATTCTACACCTGAGGGTTCCGGTAATCGTTGCTATCGTCTCCCGTTAATCGTTGCTATTGTCCAAGCCCGACGCGTTGATGGTCGCTCATAAGTACCTGGGAGACTTTAGCGTTCACTTCGTCGAATTCTTTTCGAGCGTCGCCAGCGTCGGTCCTGGTGGTCCTACCGGCAGCAGGCTCGGTCCGCTGCGCACGAAGATCTTCTTCGGATCCACCTTCGCGTCGAATACCAGACCGATGAAGCAGTTGCTCATCTCGTCCCAGTTCTGAAGACCCCAGCGGATTTCCTTCG
>Ga0114129_10001362_pt1 | contig 32845 bp, 26 predicted proteins | sample RhiMetdeltSRZDD1_FD_80071 | JGI IMG/M metagenome (GOLD analysis project Ga0114129, IMG submission 80071) | Populus rhizosphere microbial communities from Tennessee, USA - Rhizosphere MetaG P. deltoides SRZDD1 (version 2) (version 2) | ecosystem: Host-associated > Plants > Roots > Rhizosphere >...
AGGGTAGGGCGCTGGGTAACCCCCAGCGGGAGCGATCCCAGGGACAGTGCCACAGAGAATAGACCGCCTTCGGAACTCGTTCCGAGGGTAAGGGTGAAACGGTGAGGTAAGAGCTCACCAGCGCTGGAGGTGACTCCGGCGGCTCGGTAAACCCCGCTTGGAGCAAGACCAAATAGGAGGGGAGAGGTGACCCGCCTCGTTATCACCCTCGGGTAGGTCGCACGAGGAGCGCGGTAACGCGCCCCCTAGAGAAATGACCATCACGGCCAGGGTTCTTCGGGACTCGGGCCGGACAGAAATCGGCTTATGGGAATCTCGTCCGCGACATTCTTATCGAAAGCGAGACGGGGGAGGCGCAGGGGCGTCTCCCCCGGTCGTATTCTGGCCCTCCTCGTTCTCATGTCCGCCGGCATGGGGCTGGCTAAGCCCGTGCACGCGCAGCCCGGTTCCTTCGGGCAAAACAAGATCCAATACACGGACTTCAAGTGGCGTGTGCTGGCCAGCAAACACTTCGATCTCTACTACTACCCCGAAGAGGACACCCTCGCCCACACCGCGCTTCGCATCGCCGAAGAAGCGTACGACGGGCTGTCCGCGCGCATGCGGCACGAAGTCACCCGCCGCATTCCGCTCATCATTTACTCGAGTCACAACGATTTCGAGCAGACGAACGTCTCGCCATCGTTCTTGCCCGAAGGCGTGGGAGGGTTCACCGAGTTTCTAAAGGGCCGGGTCGCGCTGCCGTATCAGGGGTCCTACAGCGAGTTTCATCACGTCATCTGGCACGAGCTCACCCACGTGTTCCAGTTGTCCCGCGTGGCCGAGGAGTATCGGCTGCATTACCGGAACTCCTTCGTGACCCCGCCGTTGTGGTTTACCGAAGGCATGGCGGAAGACTGGTCGAGCAATTGGGACTCTACGGGGGAGCTCTTCCTGAGCGACATGGTGCTCCATGACCGGCTCCCCGACATCCCCGATCTCTGGCGCTATTCGGGCACGTTCGTCATCTACAAGATTGGACAGGACCTGGTTGGGTTCATCGAGAAAGTTGGCGGACCGGACGCGGTGCCGGCCCTGTATGACGAGCTCTGGCGCGTCTCCAGTTTCGAGCAGGCGCTCGAGCGCGTGACCGGCATGTCCCTGCAAGAGCTCAATGAGCGCTGGCATCTCGAGCTCAAGCGCCGCTATTACCCCCGGGTTCAAAAGGACGAGCCGATGGAGTTGGCCGCGCACCCGTTGGCGGTCCGGGGACCGAGTTTTCAAGCCGCGACCCCTCCGGATTCGGGGGCGATCCCGACCGATACGTATTACTTCATGTCCCCCCGGGACGGCTTCATGACCATTTATCAGGGCTCGACCAAGGGACGCGAGGTAGAGGTGAAACGGGTGATCCGGGGCGAGCGCAATCCCCAGTTCGAATCGTTTCACGGATTCGAAAGCCGTTTGGCGGTGAGCAAAGACGGCGTGATGGCGTTCGTGAGCAAGTATCTCGAACGGGACGGGCTCTTTCTCTACGACCTTCGCCACCACAAGCTGATCGGGAAGTGGCAGTTCGGGGACCTCGTGTCGCTTCGCTCGCCCAGTTTCCGCCCCGATGGTCAGGCGGTCGTGTTCACCGGCCTGAGACCCGACGGGCGGCAGGACCTCTATCTCTTCGAAACGCAAAGTAGGGAAGTCGTGCCGCTCACCGACGACCGGTATGCGGACGATGATGCGACCTGGTCTCCGGATGGAACGAAGATCGCCTTCATTTCTGACCGTGGTGCCGGTGGGGAAGCGGGAGCGCGAAACGTATTCCTCTACGACGTGGACACGCACCGGATCGAGCCCCTCACTCAGGGCCCATGGCGCGACAGCGCGCCGTCATGGGACGGCTCGGGAAAACGCATTGCGTTCGCGTCCGATCGCGAAGGCGTTTCCCAGATTTACGTCGCCGATTCCACGCGGAGCTCCGTGCGCGTCACCTCGGTCATGAGCGGGGCCATGAGTCCGGTGTGGGACCCCAAGGGTAACCACATTCTCTTCACCGGGATGACGGATCTCGGTTTCGGCGTGTATCGAAGTCCGGTCAAAGCCACCGGAGATACGCTCGCGCCTCCGGTATCCCAGGAGCCGATGTTTGCGTGGGGCATACCGGACACGGGGTGGAGCAGCCTGCCCTTGAGTCCGGAATGGACCTGGAAGGTCGGGGCGGACACGGTGGTGGCGCGCGAATCCAAGTACAAGAGCCACTACACCCTCGATTTCGCCCAAGGCGGCGTGGCACTCGAGCCCGTGCAAGGCGTGGGAGAAGGCCTGCAACTCTTGCTCTCCGATCAACTCGGGGATCAGCTCATCTTCTTCAACCTGTCCAACAGTGCCACCCAGTTTGGGGATGTTCTCGGGCGGTTCAACGTCGGGGTTTCCTATCTCAATCAACGCCGGCGTATTCACCGTGGTTTTTCGGCCTTTCACTTGGCCGGCGATTTTCTCGATGAACGCGGCTATCAGTATTTCGAACGCCGCGTCGGGGGCATGCTGACTGCGGTCTATCCGTACTCCCGGTTTTCTCGGATCGAAGCGGCGCTGGGGATGGTTTACTCCGATCGAAGCGCCGACTCGTTTCGACCCGCCCGCACTGCGCCCTTGGCGGTGAACTATCTCTCCTTCGTCTACGACAACGCGCTTTGGTTTTCCACCGGACCGATGGATGGCACGAGCTATCGATTGACCCTGGGTCTCAATACGAACCTCGAGAAGGTCGAGATCGAGAACGTGTCGGCGGCGCTCGATTTGCGCAAATACTTCCGCACCAGCCTCCGCACCGCCTACGCGGCCCGGCTTCTCGCGCGCGCCTCGGAAGGAACACTGCCGCAGCGATTCGTGCTCGGCGGATCTTGGTCCTTCCGCGGCTACCCCGAACGCTCCCTCGTCGGCACTCGATCGCTCTTGCTCAATCAGGAATGGCGGTTTCCGCTCCTCTCGGGAGGCATTCTTGGCTTGCCCATCGGCGCGATGGGTCTTCCCCCCGTGCAGGGAGCAACCTTCTTCGACGTGGGCCAATCCTGGGAAGAAGGACATCGGCCCCACGATCTGTTGGGCAGTTTCGGTTTGGGGTTCCGAATGAGCTTGGGCGGTCTGATCGTGTTGCGGCTCGATGTGGCCAAACTCACCGATTTCCGGCGTGTGCGTCCCGGTACCGAGGTGGATTTCTTTATTGGGTACAACTATTAGTCGGCGAATGCGCGCCTTCCATCCTGCGCTCCTTCTCGCGGGCCTCACCCTCGCCGGGTGCGGTGGGCATCCCCGTTTGGAATCGGGAGACCCCCTGATCGAAGCGGGCTCTCCCGGAAAGCGTGAAGTGTGGCGGCGCGATCTGGGCCGGGCCTTACAAATCGAGCCCGTCCCGGTGGCCGGGGACTGGATCATCGCTCCTACCGAGGGATCGATCTTGCGCCTCCGCGGCAAGGATGGCCAAGAAATCTGGCGACGCAAGCTCCGCTCGGGGGCGGCATCCCGCCCCGTCATTTCCGGCGAGACCGTCGTGGTGTCTACGGATATGAGCGAGGCCGAAGTGCTGGGCATATCCCTCAAGGACGGGAGCGTGAAATGGAAGTGGGGGCATAGCGTCGGCTACCTCGCCGCGTTGGATTCGGTGGTCGTTTTTGCGGGACGCGGCGGACGCATTGTTGCCTTGGATCCTTCGAGCGGCACCGTGAAGTGGGAGCACTCGCGTCCGGGTTCGGGCTGGCGGCCTCCGGCGGCCGACAGCGTGCGCGGTCTCGTCTTCGTGCCTATCCGGCCCGACTCCGTGCTTGCCGTGCGCGCGAACGGCGATGTTCTGTGGGTGCGGCAGGTGGGAAGCTGGCCGCACGTAGTTGCCGCCCCCGCCGGCCTCATCGTGTCGACCGACGACAGCACGCTCCTTCGGTTGGATCCGCTTACCGGAGGAGAAGAAGCCCGCCGCGCCCTTCCTGTCATGGCCGCCGGTGCCCCGGTCGTTCTCGACAACGTGATTCATGTTGCGCTCAGAAATGGCGCGCTCTTGGCCCTGGATGCCGAAACCCTGTCCGATCGATGGAGCGCTCGGTTCGAACCGCCGCTTTTGAGTGCGCCCATGGTCGCATCCGATTTCATTGCCCAATCGGGAACCCGCGGGCGCATTTATCTCCTGTCGCCGTCTGGAGCGCCGTTCGATACGTTGCGTCATCCCGAGGCGCTGGAGTCCACTCCCGGATTTGCCGCGGAGCGTCTGGCCGTCGGCGGCTTGGGCGGGACGCTGGTCCTCTTCAAGAAGCAAAGCGGATGACGCGCATACGATTCGTTGCCCACGTTTGTGTGCTCGCCGAGCTCAGTATGCTCGCGGCTCCGCTGGGGGCTCGCGCATCTGACCCCTCGCGTCCCTTTCTCGCCGAGAGCCAGGCGGATTCGACGGGAAAACCCGAGGAGGGATGGCTCACCACGGGACGCAAGAGCTATCGCTGGGGGCTCATCGGTTCGGCGGTCGGTATCGGAGTTGGGGTGGGGATCGCGCTCTGGGTCAAGTCCGAGGCCGATCAGCAGTACGACGCCTATCTCAAGACCGCGGAGCCCGAAAGGGCCGACGAGTTCTTCAAAACCGCACAGCGCTACGACCGGGCGGCCCTGGTCGGTTTCGGTCTGGCCGAGATTTCCTTTGTCGGCCTCGTTTATTTCCTCACCCGTGATCGGGATCGCGAGATGGTGCCGACGCGGGGTGAGCCGACGATCCGCGTGACGCCCGATGGCCCGCAGGTCGGCTTCCGGGTGCACCCATGACCGCGAATAAGAGCGGCGCGGCTCGAATGCTCGGGTTGATGTCGGTGGCAGTGCTGATCTTCGGCTGCGGCACGCGGGATCACGAGAATCCGCTCGATCCGGGAAACCCAGATACCAAGGGCGATCCGAAGTGGCTGATTGCGACGGCCGACGACGGGGCCGTCGATCTCTCGTGGCAGGTACCCAATTACAACGACGTCGACGCGGTGCGTCTCATCGACGTCCAGCACGATGCCGTCATCTGGACCGGCGGGGAAGGCCGGCAGCTCTACCGAGACGAGGGGCTCCCCAACGGGGTCACGCGCACCTACCGGCTGGATCTCGTGCTGAATTCCGGAACGATCTTGAACTTGCCGCTCGAAAGAGCCACCCCGGGAAAGAACATTCCCTGGGTATATGACCTCGGTCGAGGCGAAGTGGTGCGGATGTCCCCCGACGGACTGCGTCGCCGTACCGGTTATTTCGATCCGGCCACTCTGGCGGTGGTGGCCGATCCCGACTCCGGTTTCGCGCTTGCGCTCGATTTTTTTGCCGGACGCATCGTTCTTCTGGATCGGGATGCACACGAGCGCTGGGTCAAGGAAGACTACCGACGGCCCAACGCCGGTTCGCACGTGCCGGGGGGTGGCTGGTGGGTCACCGATTCCGAACAGGAATTCATTCGCCGGCTCGATGCGAACGGGGATGTGGTGGAAGAATTCAACGAGTTCAGTTTTCCCATCGACATCGGTTCGGTCGGGGACAGCGCGGCATGGGTCGCCGACGGCACCGGCCTGGTTGGCTTGATCCGGAATGGGCAAGGGTTCGCGTTCATCGATACCCTCGACGCGCCTCGCGCGATTGCCGTCACGCCCGACGGCGGAGTATGGGTCTCGGATCGAAGTGCCGCGGCTCTCGTCCGTCTGTCTCCCAGCGGAGTAGAACTCCGCCGGGTCACCGGATACCTCGGCGTCGATGCCCTGGCGGGGGACCCCCTGGGAAACGGGGTCTGGGTGGGGGATCGCCGCCGGCGCAGCGTGACCTTGCTCGACGAGGACGGCCAAGTGGTGATGAACGCGCTCGGGTTCCCGGCCACGTCCGCTATCTCCGTCGCGCCGGACGGGTCGGAAGCCTGGATCGCCGACTCGAGCCTGGGACAGATCGTCCGCCTGTCTCGCTCCGGAAGCATCGTGGAACGCTCCGTGGATCTCTCCAGTCCCGTCTCCGTTTCTGTCGTTTTCCGCTAGACCGCTAGTCCACCCGGCCACCGGCCGTGGTTACCCTCGCTTTCCGCTGCTATGATTCAAATGGAGTTGTATAACCTGGGAGGCGTTTTGCCCCAGGTTTCGCGGCAAGGAGGGACCGTGGATCGACCATGGATATGGCCGTCCATGGAGGCGGCGGCCGCGGCCGAAGGTCTGTCGCGCGCTCATGGTATGCCCCGCGCAGTGGCGTGGGCCCTGGCGCGCCGCGGCTGCGCCAGCGCCTCGCTCGGTGAGTTCTTGAACCCGAGGCTCGACCGTCTCGCCGACCCAAGTGGGATGGTGGACATGGATCGAGCCGTCGATCGCGTGAATCGCGCGATCGACGACGGGGAGACGCTGTTCGTTCACGGCGATTACGACGTGGACGGCATCACTGGAACGGCGTTCCTCGTTCGCACGTTGCGTTCGCTCAAGGCGAACGTAGTTCCGTTCATTCCGTCCCGGGAGGACGGATACGGTCTCGGTGAACCCGGCCTCATGGCCGCGCGCGCGAGCGGCGCTCGGCTGGTGATCACCGTCGACACCGGCGTCCGCGCCTTCGCCGCCATTGATCGTGCCGGTGAGCTGGGGCTCGATGTCGTGGTGCTGGATCATCACGAACCGGCCGAGCGAATGCCCAATGCGGTTGCCGTGGTGAACCCGATGCGCGGCGAGCCCGACAGTCCGTTTCGCGGCCTATCGGCGGTGGGCGTGGCGGCTAAGTTCATGCACGCGCTGGCGCTCGCCCGGCCGAGCGTTCCGCTGCGGAACGCATACCGGGATGCGCTACAACTGGTCGCCTTGGGAACGATTGCCGACATGGTGCCCTTGACGGGCGAAAACCGGATCCTGGTCCGACACGGTCTCAGCCGGCTCTCGCGTTCGGAGTGGCCGGGCGTGCGAGCGCTTCGCGCGCTGGCCGGAATCCAGCGGGAGCGTTTGTCCGCCGACGACGTGGCCTTCTTCATCGCTCCGCGGCTCAACGCCGCCGGACGTATGGGAAACGCCGAGGATGCGTTGCGGCTGCTCCTGGCCGATGACCCCTTGGAGGCCTATCGGCTGGCCGAAAGTATGGAAAAGATGAACCGCGATCGGCGGAAGCTGGAAGCGGCCATGACTGCCGAGGCTCTGGAAGCAGTACGCATGATGGGGGAGGTTCCGCCCGTCCTGGTGCTCTGGTCGGAGACCTGGACGCGCGGGCTGATTGGGGTGGTGGCGAGCCGCCTCCTCGATCGGTACGGCCGTCCGGTTTTCATGATCGCTCTCGACGGGAACTCCGGACGGGGCTCGGCGCGGAGCGTCCCCGGGTTCGCGCTCCCGGAGGCGTTGTGCGCCTGTGACGATCTTTTGCTCGAGCACGGGGGTCATGCGGAGGCAGCGGGGTTTTCGATCGCGCGGGAACACCTCGAGGCATTTCGCGCGCGACTGGTCGATCGGGCGCGCGCGATGTCCACGACCGAACGCGCCCGGCCGCTCGAGATCGATGCGCGCGTCGAGCTGGGAGAAATGAATTTGGAGTGCTTGAGCTGGCTCGATCGGCTGTCGCCCTTCGGTCGCGGCAACCCGGAGCCGCTCTTTGGCCTGGAAGGCGGTCTGCTCGTCGAGCCGCCATCGGTGGTGGGGAAGCATCATTTGCGACTGACGATCGGGCAAGGAACACATCGGCTCAGAGCCATCGCGTTTCGATTGGGGAATCGGATCGGTGAGCTCGACCGAGGGCAAAAAGTGGACCTGGCCTTTCACGCGGCCAAGGATGGATGGAGAGGACGGGAGACGGTGGAGCTGGTGATTCGGGACTTGAGGCCCCGGTGAACCGGCCGGCTGGACACGGACGGATGGAAAGGCGCTCGTTGAAAGAGAAAGACACGGATCGTTCCTTACTCGCACCGCTCCTCGAGGATCTCGATCGCGCCGGCGTCGACATCGATCAGGACGTGGTGCGCGATGCGTTCGATCTCGCCAACGAAGCGCATCGCACCCAGCGCCGCCGTTCCGGCGAGCCCTACGTCACCCATCCGATAGCCGTAGCACGGATCCTGGTTGAGCTCTTGGAAAAGCGCACGGATAGCGTGATTCTGTCCGCCGCGCTGTTGCACGACGTGGTCGAGGATACGGGGAGTCGTCTCGAGGATTTGACCCGGCGCTTCGGCGAAGAGGTCGCGACCTTGGTGGACGGCGTGACCAAGATCGAGGGCCTGCAGTTTTCCAGCACCGAAGCGGAACAGGTCGAGAACTTCCGGAAGATGCTCCTCTCCATGGCCATGGATGTGCGGGTCATCCTCATCAAGCTCGCCGACCGGCTTCACAACATGCGCACGCTCGACTACCTGCCTCGCGACCGGCAGGAAGCCATCGCGCGCGAGACCCGGGACATTTATGCGCCGCTCGCCCATCGTCTGGGGATCGGCCGGATCAAGTGGGAGCTCGAGGATCTGGCCCTCAAATACCTCGACCTCAAGGCGTATCGCGAGCTGGCCCGACTCGTCACCGAGAAGCGGACCGAGCGGGAAGCGGTCGTGGAGGAAGTGCTGGCCCCGCTCAAGGAAGTCCTCGCCGCGGAAGGACTGGACGCGGAGATCAGCGGCCGTCCCAAGCACTTCGACAGCATCTATCGAAAGATGAAACAGCAGAATCGGCCCCTCGATGCGATTTACGATTTGATTGGAGTCCGCATCATCACTACATCCAAAGCGGCGTGCTACCAGGCTCTCGGCGTGGTGCACGATCTTTACAAACCCGTGCCGGAACGATTCAAGGATTACATCGCCACCCCGAAATCCAATCTCTACCAGTCCCTCCACACGACCGTGATCGGACCGGGAGGCCGGTTCGTAGAGGTCCAGATCCGCACCCAGGAAATGCATCGCATCGCCGAATTTGGAATTGCCGCGCATTACAGCTACAAAGAGGGACGAGCGCCGGAACGGGAGCTCGACGAGAAACTGGGCGGCCTCGTCGATGGCACCCTCGAATGGACGGACGGGGCCGATCCCGAAGAGTACATGGATTTTCTACGCACCTCGTTGTACCAGGACGAGGTGTTCGTGTTCACGCCGAAAGGGGACCTCCGCCAGCTCCCCAAGGGCGCGACCGTGCTCGACTTTGCGTTTCTCATTCACACTCAGGTCGGCATGCACACGGTGGGCGCGCGCGTGAACGGCCGCTTGGTGCCGCTCCGGCACGAGCTCAAGAACGGTGACACCGTCGAAGTGGTGACGCAACCGTCCGCGCACCCGGCGGAGAGCTGGCTCACCATCGTCAAGACCTCGCGCGCGCGGCAAAAGATCCGGCACTGGTTGAAGGAGCAGCGGCGCGAAGACTCGATCGCCCTCGGCCGGGAAATGCTGGCCCGCGAGCTCAAGCGCTCGCGCCGTCCCGTCCACCCGGATCGGGAGCTCGTGAACGTTGCCCAGAGTTTCGGCATCGAATCGGGCGAAGGACTTCTGGCCGCGCTCGGTCAGGGCGATCTCTCAGTGCTGAGCGTGGTGCAGCGGCTGCATCCGGACTTGCGCGATGAGCCCACGCCACGAAAATCGCCCTTCACCCGCCTCAAGGAAATGGCGCAGCGTTCCCCGGAGGGCATTCAGATCCAGGGCATGGGAAACCTGATGATCCGTCTCGCCAAGTGCTGCCAACCGGTGCCGGGCGAGCAGATCGTGGGTATGGTCACGCGCGGTCGCGGTCTGTCCGTGCATCGCGTGGATTGTCCCAACGTGTTCGAGGATCGCGTACCCGCGGAGCGGCGGGTCGAGCTCTCCTGGGATGTGCCGGATACGCGCGCGTTCGTGGTCAAACTCCTCGTGTTCGGCGACGATCGCAAGGGGATGCTGGCCGATCTTGCCCAGGCGGTCGCCGAGGCGGGCACCAACATCGTGAACGCCGACATTCGGGCCGTGGATGGAGATGCGCGAGGCACGTTTCTGGTCGAAGTGAACAACTTGAGTCACTTGCAACACGTGATCAAGGCCATGGGACGCGTGAAGGGCGTGCGGGCCGTCGAGCGAGCGATGATCGGGGGAGAGGAGTGACCCCTGTCTCGCCCGCGCGAGAGCGCGAGTGAGAGCGGTCCTGCAGCGGGTGCGCCGGGCCTCGGTGAGCGTGGAGGGCGAGAGTCCGCGGGAGATCGGACCCGGGATCGTGCTCCTTCTGGGGGTGGGAAAGGGCGACGGCGACGCCGAAGTGCACTGGATGGCCGAGAAGTGCGCTCACCTGCGTATTTTTCCCGACGATGCCGGCAAGATGAATCGCAGTCTTCTCGACTTGGACGGAGAGGTCCTGGTGGTGAGCCAGTTCACGCTCTACGGCGATGCGGTCAAAGGTCGTCGTCCCTCCTTCAGCGATGCCGCACCGCCGGAGACCGCGGAACCGTTATATCTAAACGTGGCCCGGCAGTTGTGCGAGCTCGGCGTGCGCCGCGTGGTGCTCGGCACCTTTCGTGCGCACATGGTGGTAGGCCTCGAAAACGACGGCCCGGTCACCCTTTGGCTGGAGACGAGCGGCGCATGAGCCAACCCGCGACTCCCGCAGCATCACTCCTGGGATTGGCTGGACGCACGCTCGTGCTTGCCTCCACCTCTCCCCGTCGCATGGAGCTCTTGTCCTCGCTGGGCGTCGTGTTTCAAGTTGTGGGCGCGACGGTCGACGAAACGATTCAGCCGGGGGAAGACGCCGAAGCCGCATGTGTGCGACTCGCGCGAGCAAAAGTCATGGCGGCAAGGAGCGCCGATCCCAATGCGTGGATCCTGGGCGCCGATACGATCGTGGTGGAAAATGGAACGATCATGGGAAAACCGGGGGACGACACGGAGGCGGCCCGCATGTTGCGGCAACTCTCGGGTCGCGCCCACGACGTATGGACGGGTATGGCGATCCGCCGCGGCGCGGATGAACGCGTGTTCGCGGGAGCGGAACGCACGCGGGTGTGGTTCGATACGCTTGATGATGCCGTGATCGACACCCTCGTTCGCTCCGGAGAATGCCGGGACAAGGCGGGCGCCTACGGGATCCAAGGGCTGGCCGGACTCTTCATTCTGCGCATCGACGGCGATTACTACAACGTGATGGGACTTCCGCTGGCGCGGCTTCGGCGGTTGTTCCGGGAGGCAACGTGACTCGCGAAGGAAACGGCGTGCTGGAAGCGATCTTCAGAAAGCGCGCGCACGGGGGACCCATGGATCCTCTCACCGAAGGACGTCTGGTCGCGGGGGAGGGACTGGCCGGTAACGCGGATCAAGGCGGCCACCGGCAAGTCACGCTCATCGAGGCGGAAGTGTGGGATGCGCTCGCGCGCGAGTTTGGGCACCCCATCGATCCCGCGGCGCGCCGCGCCAACCTGATGGTGCGCGGCGTATCGCTCAAGGAAACGCGAGGACGCGTGCTCGGTATCGGATCGTGTCGCGTGCGGATCCTCGGCGAAACGCGGCCGTGCGAGCTCATGGATCAGGCGGTGCAAGGACTTCGAAACGCGCTGTCCCCCGACTGGCGGGCGGGCGCGTTCGGTGAAGTGCTGGAGGGCGGTCCCATCGCCTTGGGTGATCCCGTGGCGTGGCAAGAAAAACCCATGATGCGGCCGCCTTTCGATACGGTGCGATGGGATAAAGACTCGGTCCGTATCATCGACCAGACGCGTCTTCCCGGCGTGCTCGAGTATCGACGTTTGGAAACCGTGGAAGAGGTGGCGGAGGCCATCGAGACCTTGGCCGTTCGCGGCGCCCCGGCGATTGGAATCGCCGCGGCCTACGGCGTCGCGCTAGCCGCGCATCGAGCCCGCGCCCCCGAGGCAAAAGAAGCGGCAAGGAAAGCGCGGGAGCGTCTGGCGCGAACCCGGCCCACCGCGGTCAATTTGTTCGGCGCGCTGGATCGCCAGGCGGAACTGTTCGATACCGTGCCGGAGGATCGCCTGGCCGTCGCACTGTTACGCGAGGCGGATCGCATGCTCGAGGAAGATCTCGAGACCGGTCGCCGGATCGGCCTCGCGGGACAATCCGTTCTCCCGGATCGCCGTCCCGTTCGCGTGCTCACCCATTGCAATGCGGGAGGGCTGGCCACGGGGGGATGGGGGACGGCGCTCGCGCCTCTCTACGCCGCTCAGGATCGCGGCATCGAGATCGACGTGTGGGCCGATGAAACACGTCCACTCGGTCAGGGCCGCCGGCTCACCGCGTGGGAACTGGCTCAAGCCGGGATTCCCGTGCGGCTCTTGGTGGATGGCGCGGCGGCATCGGCCTTGATGCGCGGAGCCGTCGATCTCGTGATCGTGGGGGCAGATCGCATTGCCGCCAACGGAGACACGGCCAACAAGATCGGCACCTTGAGCGTCGCCTTGGCCGCACACGCCGCCGGAATTCCGTTCTACGTCGCCGCTCCCGCCACGACATTCGACTTTGCCACGCCGGATGGGAGCGCGATTCCGGTGGAGGAGCGCTCGGAACGAGAGGTCTTGGTCGACGCCCCGCCCGGAGTGCGAGGATGGAATCCCGCCTTCGACGTGACCCCCTTCCGGCTCATCACGGGATGGATCACCGAGGCAGGGGTGCTCATGCCCCCCTTCGCCGCGCTTCGCCCGGGTGGAACGTAACCGGTACTCCGGTGTAGGATCTTTGGGCTCGATTTGGCCTGGCTGGGCGCGCGCGGTCCGCGTCGCGAACCCTGCGCCGGGCGTTTGGAAAGATAATCTGAGGGAAACCAATGCCTTATCCCGTTGATCTCGTGTTACCAATGAAGGAGGAGCTGACGGAGCTCGGATTTCGCGAGCTTCTCACCCCCGAGGATGCCGACCTGGCCCTCGCCCCAAAAACGGGGACTGCGCTTCTCGTGATTAACTCCGTCTGCGGATGCGCGGCCGGAAACGCCCGTCCTGGGGTGGCGCTGGCTCTAGATCAGGGGATTCGCCCCGATCGATTGTTCACCGCGTTTGCGGGGCAGGATGTGGAAGCCACGGCTCGGGCCCGCAATTATATGAAGGGGTATCCGCCCTCATCGCCCTCGATGGCCCTGTTCAAGGACGGGGAATTGGTGATGATCATGGAGCGCAAAGACATCGAGGGTCATTCGGCGGTGGATGTGGCCAATCGGCTTCTGACCGCATTTCAGACCTACTGCGCTCATTAAAGACCCGCTCGGGTCGCATCCCGGCCCAGGGCACTCGGTTGGAGCGGAAGGGCGATTGACACCCTTTCGACTCATCCCTATACTCCCCGGGCTTTGCTTTGCTTTGGCTTTTGAAAGGAACGATGGCCGATGACGACCCCCAGCTTTCCAGAGCGGCCCGAAAATCGGTCCTGGTACGTCGTGGACGCGAAGGACTACACCTTGGGTCGGCTGGCCAGCCGCATAGCGATCATATTGCGCGGCAAGCACAAGCCGATTTATTCGCCGCACGTGGATCATGGCGATCACGTGGTGGTGGTGAACGCGTCGCAGGTCCAGCTCACCGGCAAGAAGCTGGTCAAGAAGACATTTTTCCGGCACACCGGATACATCTCGGGAGTCAAGATCGACACGCTGAAAGAGTGCATGGCTAAGGAGCCGGAGGAAGTCGTCCGGAGAGCCGTGCGCGGCATGCTTCCCAAGACGCGGCTCGGCCGCAGCATGCTGGGAAAACTCAAGGTATACCCAGGCAGCGAGCATCCGCATCGCGCCCAGGCCCCGGTTCCCCTCCGACTGGAAGGGAAAGGGCACGGCGTGACGGAGCCGGCCTCCAGAACTTAAGGAGCGACACAGTTGGCAGAAGCGATCACGCATGCGACGGGCCGGCGCAAGACCTCGGTGGCGCGAGTCCGACTCTTACCGGGAACGGGATCGGTAACCGTAAACGGAAAACCGGTGGCGGATTACTTCCATCGTGAAACCCTGGTCATGGAGCTCACGTCGCCGTTAGTCGAAACCCACACGCGCGATCGGTACGACATCGTCGTCCACTGTCATGGCGGGGGCAAGCGGGGCCAAGCCGGGGCCGTCCGGCTCGGCATCGCGCGCGCGCTTTCGCTCGCAAATCCTGATCTCAGGGCCGCTCTGCGGCGGACCGGATTTCTCACCCGCGACCCGAGAGGGAAAGAACGGAAGAAGTACGGTCAGCCCGGGGCCCGCAAGCGTTTCCAATTCTCGAAGCGCTAGCGCCCGACCGGCTCCTGGCCGGCGCGGATCACTCCCGGCATCTGCCGGGGGAATTCACACGTCTTGCCGTCTCCCGGCGTGGCCCACGACTTATGTCGCGGCGCCCCGTGGAGAACTCTTCACGGCATGGCGGCGGTTCGAACGCAAAACCCAATCCGTAGGAGAAGAGCATCGTGTCCATGCCGAGCATGCGGGAGCTCCTCGAAGCAGGAGTTCATTTCGGTCATCAAACGCGTCGTTGGAATCCGCGGATGAAGCCATTCATCTTCATCGAGCGGAATGGGATCCACATCATCGACCTGCAGAAAACCATGCAGTCCCTTTCCGCGGCGCGAAACGCAGTGGCGGGATCGGTGGCCGGCGGCGGCTCGGTGCTGTTCGTAGGAACCAAGAAGCAGGCTCGCGAGATCATTCTCGAGGAGTCCGTGCGCTCCGGTCAGTACTCGGTCACCGAACGCTGGTTGGGCGGGATGCTCACCAACTTCAAGACCATTCGCCAAAGCCTGGGGCGCCTCCGGGATCTCGACCGCATGGTGGCCGACGGCACCATGGCTTCCCTCAGCAAGAAGGAAGCGGCGCGCCTGGACAAAGAGCGCCAGCGCCTGGAAAAAGTCTTCAGCGGTATCAAGGAAATGGAACGGCTCCCTTCGGTGGTATTCGTGGTGGACACCAACAAAGAGCGGATCGCGGTCGCGGAAGCGAACCGGCTCGGGATTCCCGTCGTGGGCATGGTCGATACCAACTGCGATCCGAGCGTAATCGACTATCCGATTCCGGGGAACGACGATGCGCTGCGGTCGATCAAGCTCGTGGCCAAGGTCATCGCCGATGCGGTGGTCGAGTCGGCGCGCCAGGTCGAAGCCAGCGTCGACTACTCTCAGGGTTATTCGGCGGGCGGAGACGCGGAAGAAGAATTGTCCACGCTTCGCTCCCGGACCGTGGCCCGCTGACCAGCCCATCGTCGCCCTGCGCCACCAAGGAGAATACGAAGCACATGAGCCCCATCACAGCCAACATGGTTAGCGAACTCCGCGCCCGCACCGGCGCCGGCATCATGGATTGCAAGAAAGCCCTGGCCGAGACGGACGGTAACCTGGACCAGGCGATTGAAGTGTTGCGCAAAACCGGCATCGCCAAAGCGGCCAAGAAAGCCGGCCGCACCACCGCCGAAGGGCTCGTCCATTCCTACATTCATCCGGGCGGTAAGATCGGTGTGCTCATCGAAGTGAATTGCGAAACCGATTTCGTGGCCCGAAACGAAACCTTTACCGCCCTCGTTCACGATCTGGCCATGCACGTCGCCGCGGCGCGGCCCATCGCGGTGCGGCGCGAGGAGGTCGATCCGGAATTAGTAGCCCGCGAGACATCGCTCTATGAGGCTCAGGCCAAGGAAAGTGGCAAGCCGCAACCGGTCGTGGAAAAAATGGTGGAGGGACGGCTCAACAAGTTCTTCGAAGAGAACGTGCTCCTCGAGCAAAGCTTCATCAAGGATCCCGATAAGAAGGTCGAGGACGTGATCAAAGAGCATATCTCGACCATCGGCGAAAACATCGTGGTCCACCGCTTCTCGCGTTACGAGCTGGGGCAGGACGAAGCGTGAGCCAGAAGGCCGAGCCCGCCCCCAGCGCGGCTACGGCGGCCCGTCCGTCCCGTTACCGGCGCATCCTGTTCAAAATTTCCGGTGAGATTCTCGCCGGTACTCGGCCGAACGGCATCGATCATGCCCGGCTCGACGACATCACCCGCGAGATCCACGGCGTGCACGAGCTCGGCGTCGAAGTCGGCGTCGTCATCGGCGGCGGCAATATTTTCCGCGGCCTCTCCGAAGCCGGCGGGGGCATGGATCGGGGCAACGCCGATCACATGGGCATGCTGGCCACCGTGATCAACGCGCTCGCCATGCAGGACTCACTGGAGCGCCACGGTCTCTTTACCCGGGTCATGACCGCGATTAAGATGGAGCAGGTCGCAGAGCCCTATATCCGGCGGCGCGCCATTCGTCACTTGGAAAAAGGGCGCGTGGTGATCATGGCCGCCGGAACGGGGAACCCCTATTTCACCACCGATACCGCCGCGGCGCTGCGCGCGGTGGAAATCGGAGCCGAAGCATTGCTCAAGGGAACCAAGGTGGACGGCGTTTACTCGGGAGATCCCATGCTGGATCCGAACGCGACGTTCTTCCGCCGCCTGAATTACCTCGACGTGTTGAGTCGGGGCCTTCGGGTCATGGACTCCACCGCCATTTCCCTCTGCATGGAGAATGCGCTGCCCATCATCATCTTCAACTTGAACCGGAGCGGGAACCTGAAGCGGGTCGTGGAAGGCGAAGAAGTGGGCACATTGGTAACGACGGAGGGCTGACCATGGACAAGCGTCTGGCCGAATGCGACGAACGCATGACGAAGGGGCTGGAGTCTTTCCGGCGCGAGCTGGCCTCGATTCGGGCCGGCAAGGCGACCCCCGCGCTCCTCGACAATATACGCGTCGATTACTACGGAACGCCGACCCCCTTGAAGCAAGTCGCCTCGGTGTCGGCGCCCGAAGCGCGGCTCCTGGTCGTTCAGCCTTGGGACAAGACCCTCCTCACCCCGATTGCACGCGCGATCCAGACCTCGGATCTTGGACTCAATCCCCAGGACGACGGTCAACTGATCAAGATCCCCATCCCGCCGCTCAATGAGGAGCGGCGCAAGGACCTGGTCAAGATGGCGCACAAGATGGCCGAGGAAGGTCGGGTCGCGGTGCGGAACGCGCGCCGGGACGTGAACGACCAGATCAAGAAGGCGCAAAAGGACGGGCAGATCCCGGAAGATGATGCGCACCGGCAGATGGAAGCCGTTCAGAAGCTGCACGACAAGTACATTGCCCAGATCGAAGAGATACTGAAGAAGAAGGAAGCCGAGGTGATGGAGGTCTAATCCTCTCGGTTTTTCCCGCCTCCCCGGGCGGAGATCCATGATGTTGCCGGAAACCGAACGTCTCGAGATCGAGGAACACCTTCGGGAGGAGATCCTCGCCGTCGGTGTCGTACCGCGCCATGTCGCGATCATCATGGATGGAAACGGCCGCTGGGCTCGCCGCCGCCGCCGCCCTCGCGTGTTCGGCCACCTCTCCGGGCGCCACGCCGTTCGCGAAACCATCACCGCCGCGCACGACATCGGGATCGAAGTGCTCACCCTGTACACGTTCTCGGTGGAGAACTGGCAACGCCCCGCCACCGAAGTGAGCGCGCTCATGCGAATCCTCCAGCAAACGCTTCGCGAACAGCAGGAGGAGATGCGGGAAAAGGGCGTGCGTCTCCGCGTGATTGGGCGCATGGAGGACCTTCCCGCACCCGTTCAGAAAACGCTGCGGGACACCATGGCGTTCCTCGACGGAGGGCGCGATCTCCTGCTCAATCTTGCCCTGTCCTACGGAGGGAGAACGGAAATCGCCATGGCCGCCCGCGCCATCGCGGAGGATGTCGCGGCCGGCCGTCTCGAGGCGAGTCAAGTAGACGAACGCACGGTGGCACGGTATCTCTACACCGCCGATCTTCCCGATCCCGATCTCGTCATCCGCACGAGCGGGGAGGTGCGCATCTCCAATTTTCTGATCTGGCAGGCCGCCTATTCGGAGATTTGGGTGACCGACGTTCTCTGGCCGGATTTCAACCGCGAGCTTTTCTTCCGAGCCGTGCTCGATTACCAACGGCGCGATCGGCGATTTGGGCGTGTCCGTTAGCGCGGATCGCCGCGCGGCGCTTCGGGAACAAGCGCTTCCCGCGCGCGTGGCCTCCGCAATCGGCTTAGGCGCCCTGGCTCTCGTCGGGGTCTGGCGCGGGGGCGCCCTCTTTGCCGCTATTCTCTCGATCACCCTCCTCGCCGGCCTGGCGGAATTCCTTCTCATGGCCCGGCGCGCCGGACATCGCGTGTTGTTGGGCCCCACGATGGTACTGGGGGCGGTGATTCTTTTTTACAGCATGATGCCCATCATCCCCGGCGCTTCGATCGCCTTCTCCTTTCTCGCTCTCTGGTTCCTGGTCGATCTGCTCTGGCAACCGACTCCGGACCGCACGGTGGGTTTAGCGCTTTCGTTTCTCGGCATCGCCTACGTGATCGGGCTCGGCCTGCATCTCGAGTGGCTGCGCGACGAGACCCATGGCGGGGCGCGTGTCTTTGCCGTGCTCTTCGGAACCTGGGCCACCGATACCGCCGCCTTCTTCGTGGGACTTCGCTGGGGACGGCATCGTTTGGCCCCCAGTATCAGTCCCGGAAAGACCGTGGAAGGCGCGGTCGCGGGATGGGTCGCGGCCATTCTGGTCACCGCCTCGGTCTGGAATTTCGCGGTGCGGCCAGGGGATTGGGTGGGAGGACTGTGCGTCGGGGTCGTGGTGGGGTTGGGTGCGCTCCTCGGAGATCTCCTCGAATCCATGTTCAAGCGAAACTTCCACATGAAGGATGCCTCGAATCTCATTCCCGGACACGGGGGTGTTCTCGATCGTGTGGACAGTCTCCTCCTCGGAGGGGCGGCCGCTTACTACGTGTCCCGGCTCGTAGCCCCATGACGCCGGGCTTTCCGCGGCGCGTGGCCGTGCTCGGATCGACCGGATCGATCGGGGAAAAAGCGCTGGCCGTGGTCGCGCAATACCCGGACCGCTTTCACGTGAAAAGTCTGGCCGCGGGACACCCGAGCGCCCGATTGGCCCAACAGGCCTCGCAGTTCGAGGTCACCCGTCTTGCCGTTGCCGAAGAACGGGGCGCCTCGAGAGCCGCCTTTCCCTCGGGGGTTCCGCTCTCGGTGGGGCCCGAGCACGTGGCGGATCTGGCTTCCGATCCCGACGTGGACCTGGTTGTCAACGGGATCGTGGGACGCGCCGGCCTCGAAGCGAGCGTGGCCGCGTTACGAGCGGGGAAGCTCCTCGCCTTGGCCAACAAGGAATCGCTGGTCTTGGCGGGTGAGCTCATCATGCGCACGGCGCGCGCGCACGGCGGCCGCGTGATTCCCGTCGACAGCGAGCACTCGGGACTCTTTCAGTGTTTGGCCGATCGGTCCCTCGATGAAGTGCACCGGCTCGTCATTACCGCCTCGGGGGGGCCCTTTCGAACCCGCCCCCTTTCGGATTTGAAGCACGTCACGCCGGCCGAAGCCCTGCGGCATCCCATCTGGCCCATGGGTCCCCGGATCAGCGTGGACAGTGCCACCCTCCTCAACAAAGGCCTGGAAATCATCGAAACGCATTGGCTCTTCGAGTTGCCGCAGGAAGCCATTGAGGTGTGGATTCATCCTCAGAGCGTGGTGCATGCGCTCGTGGAATGGCGAGACGGGTCGATGATCGCCCAGCTCGCCGCGCCGGACATGGTTGTGCCGGTGCAGTTCGCGATGACCTTTCCCGAGCGCTGGCCGACCCCGGTTAGGCCGTGCTGGCTCCCGGATTGGAAGACGCTCGAGTTCGAGGATCCGGACCCAGTGCGGTTTCCTTCGGTCGCCTTGGCGCGTCGGGCGCTGGAGCGGGGCGGCACCTCGGGGGCGGTGCTGAACGCCGCCGATGAGGTCGCGGTGGAAGCGTTTCTGTCCGGCGCGATTGGTTTTCTCGACATCATCCCGCTGGTGGAAGACGTGCTTCTGCGCATGACTCCGGAACCGGTGGAGTCGATCGCATCGGTGATCGAGGCCGATGCGCGCGCCCGCGAGGTCACGCGCTCCTTGATCCACCGCTGATGCCCTCGATCTTGCACGTCGGGACATCGGTCGGCTTCCGGGGCGGAGAGCAGCAAATGCTCTTTCTCATGACCGGCTTGCGGCAACGCGGACATCGCATCGCGGCCGCGGTACCCGAACGCGGCAAATTGGCCGAACGCCTGCGTTCGGAAGGCATCCCCGTTTTTCCCGTCACCGCGCGCGGCGACCTGGATGTTTCCGGGGTTTGGGGCCTGCGGCAGGCCTTGCGCCGCTTCGACCCGGACGTGGTGCATCTTCACACCGCGCGTGCCCACGCGCTGGGGAGACTCGCGCTGGCCTTCGAGGCGAAACGTCCCCGAACCGTGGTGTCGCGTCAGGTCGCCTTTCCCACCAAGGGAGGCCCCTTTCGCCGACTCAAATATGCTCGTGGCGTGGACCGTTTCATCGCGGTGAGTCAGGCCGCCGCGGCATCGGTCCGCGACGCGGGGGTGGACCCCGCGCGCATCACGGTGATCCCTTGTGGCATCGATCTGGCGACCTTCGCCGTTCCCCGGGATGGGGGAGGGCTGCGACGGGAGCTCGCTATCCCGGACGCGTGCAAGTTGGTAGGCTTTGCCGGTGCCCTGGAGGAGGGAAAGGGGCCGAGCGATCTCCTGGATGCGTTGGCGGGTCTTCCGCCTCACGTCCATGTGCTCATGACCGGCGAAGGCACCTTGCGTGCGAGCCTGGAGCGTCGCTCGAATGAGGTAGATCTGGCCGGCCGGGTCCACCTTCTGGGATGGCGCGAGGACTTCCCCAGAGTCCTGCGCTCTCTCGATGCCTTTTGCCTCCCCTCCCGGCAAGAGGGTTTTCCCAATGCTATCTTGGATGCGCTGGCGGCCGAGGTTCCGGTGATTGCCACCCGGGTGGGCGGCATCCCGGAAATAGTGACGTCCGGACGCAATGGCCTGCTGCTGGAAGGGCGAGACCCCGCCGCGTTGGGGGCTGCTCTGATGCGCGTTCTCGACGATCGAGATTTTGCCGCCTCCTTGGTTCGGGAGGGGCGGCGGACGGTGGAAGAGTTCACCACGGATAGGATGGTGGATCGAACGGTGAGGGTATACCTCGAAGTCTTGGCCGGCCGTCCGGGGTCGGTGGTGTCCGGGGGAAAGGGAGCGTCCTCGTGCTGACAGTCGTGCTGGGACTCGCCGTGTTGAGCGTGCTCGTGATCTTTCACGAGCTGGGACATTTGGTCGTCGCCCGGCTCTCCGGCATTCGCGTCGAGCGCTTTTCGATCGGATTCGGCCCCACGCTTTACTCCCGCATGATTCGGGGCATCCAGTTTGCCGTGTCCGCGTTTCCTTTGGGCGGCTACGTGAAGATGGGCGGCGACGATCCGCGCCATCGGGAACTGCTCCAACCCGGGGATTTCTTCGCCGCTCCATGGTGGCGGCGCGTTCTCGTCGCCCTCGCCGGTCCGGGAGCCAATTTCCTTCTCGCATTGGTATTGAGCGTTGTTCTGCTCTGGATCGGTGTTCACGTTCCCGACCAACCCAACCGCATTGGAGCGGTCACGGCGGGAAGCTTGGCCGACAGTCTCGGCGTGAAAACGGGAGATCGCATCGCGGCCGTGGCCGGACTGCCGACGGGAACCCTCATGGCCGTGCAGCACCAAATCGGCTTGCGGCTGAAGAACAGCGAAGCCCTGCCCCTTACCTTGGATCGCGACGGGAGCCGCGTCGACATCCAGGTTCCGCCCTCGCGCATGGCCGAAGAGAAACACGGGTCACATCCCGATCGCTACTTCTTCAGCGGCCTCGATTTTCCCATTCCGGCCGAAGTCGGGGAGGTGGTCCTGGGCACCCCGGCCTACAAGGCCGGCATGATGGTCGGAGACAAGATCCTGGCCGTGGATGGCCAGCCGGTGTCGAGCTTCCGCGATCTGCAGGACATCGTGAGCGTGAATGCGGGCAAGGAGCTGCACTTTACCGTTCTCCGCGGGGGCAGAACCATCGAGATTCCGATCGTGCCGTTTGCCGATCCCACCGAAGACACCAAAGTCGGCAAGGTCGGCATCACCGCGGCCAGCGCGAGCATGTACGTCGTTCGCCTCAATTTCACCCAAGGTCTCGTGCAGGGTTTCCAGAACACGGTGGCCACGGTGGGATTTCTCGCCAAAGGGATCGTCTCCTTGTTCACAAGTCCCTCCAACCTGTCGCAAATCAGTGGACCGGTCGCGATCATTCAAGCCGGGGGGGATGCTGCCAAGGCGGGCTGGGATCGCCTGCTCGATCGAGCCATCATGTTCTCGATCGCGCTCATGGTCTTCAACCTGCTTCCCATCCCCATTCTCGACGGGGGAATGGTCGTGCTCAGTCTCATCGAGGCCGTGCGGCGCCGCCCGGTCGGCCAGCGGGGCCTCGCCGTTTATCAAGGCATCGGACTCGCCGTGATGGGAACGCTGCTCGTGTTCGTGCTCATCAACGATCCTCTGCGCATTTTGCAACGCCGGAGCGCCCTCGGTCGCATTACGCCGATGCCCTAGCGATTGCAAGCGATGAAGCGCCGCATCGCTCTGGCGACCCTTCTCCTCCTCGCGATGGGATGCGGCCGCACCGAGAATAGCCTCTTGCTCCTCGACAAGTTGCCGGACGTGAAATCCATTCACATCCACGGCAACAAGGCGTTTTCCGAGGGCACGCTCAAGAGCCTCATGGTGTTGAGCGAAGGCAAGTGGTGGAATCCGTTCAAGGATCACAAGTATCGCGAAGCCCAGCTCCAGACGGATCTCGGCGCGATCACGACGTTCTATACCCGGCGCGGCTACCTGCGCGCGACCGTCCAGAACTACACGGTTCGCGAATCCAAGGGAGGCAAAGTCGCGATCGACATCACCTTGAGTGAAGGCGAGCCGGTGACAGTGAAGGAAGTCGCCATTCGCGGTGTCCCGGCCGATCTTCACAAGGAGTTGGAGAAGAGCATTGGCCTCAAGGCCGGGGCACCCATGGACCCGTACCTGATGACCGCCGATCGAGCGCTCATCATCGACATCCTGGCCGACAAGGGGTATTGGGAGACCCAGGACACCACGGGGGCGCAGTACTTCGGTAACGAGGCCATCGTCTTTCACAACGTGACCCTCGGGCACCGGGACATCCTCCACGATCTGACGGTAAGCGGCAACAAGCGTCTCGACAGTCACGCCGTGCTGCGGGACATCTCGGTCAAGGAAGGCGAGGTTCTGGAGCGCAAGCAACTTCTCAAGAGCCAGACCCGGCTCTTGGAATCCGGTTATTACTACGACGCGCGGTGGGACACCACCGGCCGCGACACGGTTCAACACCGCATCAACGTCGATTTCAACGTGCGGGAACGGCCGGTGCATTGGATCGAGGGCGGTGTAGGGTTGAGCAGCACCTCGCAACTCCGGCTCTCCGGCGAATGGGGAACTCGTAATTTTTTACGGACCGGGACCCGGTTCGCGATCAATTCCCGGACCGATTTCGACATTGCCTCACGTGTCCCCGGCCCGATCGATGAACACCGCACCGATCTCATCTGGAACATGCGGGGTCTGTTTGGATCGCCCTGGGAAGGGCAGCCGAACACGTTTTATCGCTACGACCCGCAGGTCGTCGTGGTCTCCGCCCCCGCGACTCCCCCATCCTATACCCAGCAGTTCATCGGCATCGGTTTCAACATGCGCCGCAAGTTCGGCGACCTGCGAAACCAACTTGTATTTTCGCTCGAGAACCAGTGGATCTGGAACCAGGCCGACTCCGCCGCCGAGGCCGCCGATCCCCAGCTCGCTCGCGATACCTACACGCAGCGTCTCGTTTCCGGTTGGATAGAACGCGACACCCGCAACTCGTTCTTCGATCCCACTCGGGGGAGCTATTTCTACGACCTCGGACAGGTCGGTTGGGGAGCGTTGGGTGGATCGGGGGGATTCGCCAAACTCGACGGCAGCGCCATCCACATCGTGCGACTGCCGGTGCGGTCCATCGTCATGGTGGGTCGCATCCAGGGCGGCTACATCTGGCCGACCTCGAACGACACCATCGTGTCCGGGCAGCGCATCCACACCCGGGCCGAGTTGGTGCCCACTCAGGACCGTTTCATCCTGGGCGGGGGGACCACTATCCGGGGCTACCAGCAGGACGAGCTCAACGGCCTCGCCCCGGGCGACAGCCTGGCCAACCTGGCCGGCGGTGGTCTCTCGAAGCTCATGGCGAACGTAGAGCTTCGGGCGCCACTCTTCTGGAGACTGGGCCTGGTCGGCTTCCTGGACATCGGTAATGTGTGGCAAAACCCCTCCACTCTCGATCTAGGGGATTTCGTGCCTCATTTCGACCGTAACAAGGTCGAAAGCGACGACGTGCGCTATACGTATGGGCTGGGGCTGCGCTTCGCCACCCCGGTCGGACCGGTCCGCGTCGATTACGCGTGGAAGTGGAATTTCCCCCAGGATCCAGTGGGGGCCCAAGAGAGCAGGAGGAGTGCCTGGCATGTCGGCATCGGTCAAGCCTACTAAAGCCGAGCGCATCCTCCGTCATTTCCATCTGTGGGGCCGGCGCGCGGCGACCTTGGTGCTCATTCTTTTCGTCCTGCTCCTGGCCGCGGTCGTCTACGTCTGGACCTCGAAATCCGATCTCTTGGCCGCCCGCGGCGCCGGGTTCTTGAACGCACATGTGTTCGGCCCCAACACGCACGTCGTGGTGGGCAGGATCCGCGGCATGCCGTTTCATCGCATCGTCCTCGAGGACGTCCGGCTCGAAGGCGAAGGTCCGGAAGGCAAGCTGGCCTTTCTCTCCGCCCACGAGCTCGAAGTGTCGTACGACTTGTGGGGCATCCTGCACGGCCGCTACGTTGCGTCGAGCGCGGCCGCGCGGGGTCTTCACGTGGAGTTCCTGCGCCGGGAAGGCGGCCTCTACCTTCCCACCTTCCGCGCCCACAAGAAACGCCTGCACACCACCACGTTTCGCATCGAGAACATTGCCGTGGTGGACGGCACGGCGCGGGTCGAAATGCCCTGGCGGACCGTCACCATCGATTCGCTGAACGGCGGGTTGACGGTGGAGAGCGGTTCGGATGGATTGAAGCTGACCGGGAATCGTCTGGTCGGGCGCATGAACGATGCGTTGGGAACGATCGAGCTCGATCAGGGCACGGTGGGGATTCGTTCTCCGTTGCGTTTCGACGGTATCCGGGGCCGTTGGTCGGGCTCGCCGTTTGCGTTGTCCGGCACGGTGGGGAAGACGGTGGATCTCAAAATCCAAGTCGAACAATTTCCGCTCGGCCGTTTGGGGAAATTTCTGAACCGCACCGACCTGGAGCCCGGCTACGTCACCCGCCTCCAGGGGAACCTGAAAAACGATTCGGGCCGCGTCACCTTCGACGCTCTCGGAGATTTGAGCTGGCAGGAGTGGGTGCTGGAAGGCGTACAGGGACGCGGCACGATTCAGAACGGCATGCTCGACCTGCGCGATCTGAACGCGCGCCTCGAGGGGGCGACCTTGAGCCGGGGCGAAGTGCGCCTGCCGCTTCACGAAGCGTGGTTTACCGTAAACGTGGCCGCCCAGAACTTGAACACGGCCACGCTCCGCATGCCGGTCGTGGACAAGATGCCCGGGATCGTGAACGGCACCGCCCAGCTTCGGTTTGGGGATCGGAAGAATTTCGTCCGCGCGCTCGACATGAACATCCGCCTCAATCAAGGCACCATCCTCCAGGTGCCGTTCCAAAGCGGGATCGTCACCGCGGTGGTCCGGGACAGCACGTTTCGATTCGACTCGCTGTACGTGAACCTCGACGGGGCGCGCGCCACCGGACGCGGCAAGGCCGGCCCATCCTTCATCGATCTGGAAATCGACTACGCTGGGAACCTGGTTCCCCTTCGCGCCCTCGCTCGCCAACCCGACATGAGCGGCCAGGCCGACCTCCATGCACGACTCAACGGACCCCCGCGGAGTCCGATTCTATTGGGCCAGGGCGAGGCGCGGCAGTTCTCGGTGTCCACGGTGCGCGCACCTCTGCTCGTGATCGAGGAAGCCCGAGGTCCGGTGAACGAAAATCAGAACCTCCATATTCGCGCGGTCATGCCGCAGGGGCTTCACATTGCGAACCTGGCCTTCAACACAGGTGTGGCCACCCTGGCCGCGGCCATGGATAGCGCGCGGGTGGATTCCGTGGTCATTGCCAATGCGGACACCGTAGTCACGGGTTGGGGATCGGTGCGGTGGAAGCCGGAGATTCGCGTGTCCGTCAACGAAGCCAACGCGGTGGCCTCGGGGCACAAGTATCATGCGCGCTCGCCCTTTACCGTGTATCGCCGGGGCGATGTGATCTCGAGCCCGGGTCTGGTCATCGATACCCCGCGCGGGTTTGCGGATCTCGAGGGGGCCTGGAACGTGACCGCCCATGACGGTGAACTGCATGCCGAGCTTCACGAGATCGACCCCTCGGTTTTCTTTGCCAAACCGCCACCGCTCTTGATCGGCAAAGTAAGCGGCGTGTTCGATCTGGCAGGACGGGGGCACGTGCTGTCCGGGCGCGCCGACCTCGGCCTGCGTGAGGTCGAGTTCAAGCGGGCCCATTTCGACAGCGCGCGGGTGATCGCGGAATTGGACGGCCAGGACTTGCGCGTGGACAAGCTCCTCGTGAAGCGGGGCAGCGGTGAGATCGAAATCCACGGCTCGATGGGTCTCCCGGAGCCCATCGTGCCCATGTTCCAGAAACTCCGCGAACACCAGTATCCCGACGGCGAAGCCACGCATTGGCAGCTCGGCGTGGCCGCGCGCTCGATCGATCTCGCCGACTGGAAGTTTCTGGTCCCGCCGACGCAAGCGGTCTCGGGACGCGTCGACTTGACTGGCACGATCGGGGGAACATCCGCGCATCCGGAACTGACCGGCGCCGGCACGGCCCTTCATCTCAACTGGAAAGGGTTCGAGGCGGATTCGCTGGTGGCGGAAGGCGCGTACGCCGGCGGAGCCATCAACGTGCAAAACTTCGTGATCGGGGAGGGCGGACAGAGCGCGACCATCCGCGGATCCTTCCCGCTCGACCTCGCCCTCTTGCCGTTTTCCTCGACGATTCCGGAACGGCCCATGGATATACGCATGGAAGCGTTGGACGGCTCCCTCCACGGGCTGGAGTTCACGCCCTGGATCAAGAAGGCCAGCGGTAGCCTCCAGGCCGAAGTTCGCGCCGCCGGTAGCCCGCGTCACCCGGTGCTCGATGGCTGGGCGCGCGTGGACAACGGTCGCGTGGAGCTTCGCGAACGCGACGAGGTGGTGGAACACATCACGGCACGCTTTGCGTTCAAGCGAGACATCGTCGAGGTGGAAGAGGCCAAAGGCATCCTGACCGTGAACTGGGCGGGGAATCAACTGGCCGGCGGAGAGGTGCGCGTGGAACCGGGAGGAACGTACCGGCTCGGCACCCGCGAGGAACAGACCTACCGATTGAAGCTTCACGCCAGCCAGGCGTTGGTGGGCGAATCGGGCATGTATGCTGCTCGAGTTTCGGGCACGCTGGACCTCACTCCCCAGCGGGCTAATGACGGCCGCGTGTATCCGACCGCGCGGGGCGACCTCTTCGTGCATCGACTCGAATACGGCGGAACTCTCAGGCCCCAAGACGTGGCGCAATCCAAACCACCCAGCATTCTCTATGAGGTGAACATCGATGCGCCCAACAAGGTGCTGGTGCGCACGGAGAGAGCGGAGGGAGAGTTGGGGGGCCACTTGGTAGCACGGCAAACCCCCGTACGACAGGAGATCGTGGGCTCCCTGGACGTCATCGACGGTTCGTATCAGTTCCTTCAGAAGACATTCCGCGTTACTGAGGGCACACTGAACTGGAATGACCCATCCACGCGCATTCCCACGGTCGATATCCAGGCCGAAACCAAGGATGCCGGATACCTCATCACGGTCATGCTGTCGGGGCCCGCGAATCAGGTCGAGGTGCATTTCACGGCCGAGAATCTCGACAACTCCGCCGATAAGGCCGCGCTCAGCGAATCGGAAATCGTAAGCTTTCTCGCCCTGGGGTCGGTGGGACTTAATACCCAAACCTCGGGGCCGAACCAGAACCAGTCTTTGGGCCAGCGCGGCGCCTCCGCCGGAGCGGGGTTCGGGCTGGTCGGCATCGATGCCTTGCTGGGCGGACAGGTAGAGCAAACGTTGCGAAGGGAGCTCGGCATCAACGCCCAGATCGAGACCGCGAACGAATGGGACAAAGACGAGAAAGTCTACGTGCCGAAAGCGGGGATCAGCACCTACGTGGGCGATTTCCGGCTGCAATACCTGCAGGGACTCTCCCGGACCTACGAGCAGGACGTGGCCCTGGAGTATCGCTTGCGGCGCGCCGTCGTGCTCCGCGGCAGCATCATCAATCTCCCCGGAAAATCCACGCAGGAATATAATCTCGAGCTCAAGCTTCACCACGACTACTGAGTCGTCTACCGATCCGATCCATCCGAGGGGGATCCAGTGACGTTGATCGAGGCGCTCAACCCGCCCCAGCAGGATGCGGTCCGCACCACCGAGGGACCGCTTCTAGTTTTGGCCGGGGCGGGGAGCGGGAAGACCCGTGTCCTCACCCAGCGGGTCGCGCATCTCATCCAGGAATGCGGGGTGTTGCCCCGGCATGTCCTGGCCTTCACCTTCACCAACAAGGCCGCCGGGGAAATGAAGGAGCGGGTCGCGCACCTCTTGGGCGGGGCACCCCGAGACCTCTGGGTGGGAACGTTTCATGCCACCGGGGTGCGTATTCTTCGGCAAGCGGGATCCGCCATCGGCATCGACCGCGGGTTCGTCATCTACGATACCGATGATCAGGAATCCCTCGTTCGGCGCATCTTACGCGACCTGGACTTGACCGATCGGGACTCGAGTCCCAAAGCGATGCGGTCAGCCATTTCTGCGGCCAAGAACGCGCTGGTGGGGCCGGAGGCCTTCGCGGCGGAAGCGGAAGGCTATCGCGCCCAGCGTGTGGCGCGGATCTATGCCGAGTATCAAAAGCGCCTTCGCGCGCACCATGCCCTCGACTTCGACGATTTGATCGGCGAACCGCTCCGGCTCTTTGCCGAGCGTCCGGACATCCGCGACAGCTTTGCCGAACGATTCCAGTACGTGCTGGTCGACGAATATCAGGACACCAACGCGGCGCAGGAACGGCTCATCGAAAACCTCGCCTCGAGGCACCGCAATCTGTGCGTGGTGGGGGACGACGACCAATCGATCTATGGATGGCGCGGCGCCGACGTGCGAAACATCCTGGAATTCGAGACACGCTATCCGGAAGCGAAGGTCATTCGCCTCGAGCAGAACTATCGCTCGACCGGGGTCATTCTCGCCGCCGCCAACGCGGTGGTGAAACACAACAAGGACCGCAAGGAAAAGACGCTGTGGACGGATAAGGGGGGAGGAGATCTGCTCCAGCTCACCGTCACCGCCGACGAAGAGACCGAAGCGGAACGCGTCGTGAGCTCGGTCCTGGAGGAGACGCGCCGCGGGCTCACGCTCTCCGAGCTGGCCGTGCTCTACCGCACGAACGCCCAGAGCCGCGCTCTGGAAACAGCGTTTCGGAGAGCGACCATTCCCTACGAGCTGGTAGGGGGCGTGGCCTTCTACCAACGGCGGGAGATCAAGGATCTGCTCGCCTACTTGCGCATCCTCGTCAACCCCGACGACGATTTGTCGTTTTCGAGAATCGTGAATGTGCCCAAGCGGGGCATCGGCAACACGACCATCGATCGGTTGGCCGAACACGCGAATCGCGAAGGAACGAATCTTTTCGCATCGCTCGCTTCCGTGCCCATGTCGCTCGAGTTCCCCGCTTCGGCCCGGCAAAAGCTGGGGGAGTTTCACCGGCTTTTGGAAGACTTGCGGGCGCGGGCGGAGGAACCCGTCGATGTCCTGCTGAAGGAGCTCGTGGAACGCATCGGATATCTGGAGTATTTGGAGGCGGACGAGCCGGAGACCGCGGTCGAGCGGACCGAGAACGTGGAGGAGCTCGTGGCCGGGGCGCGCGCCTTCGTGGAAGAGGGCGAAGCCACGGACGTGACCTCGTTCTTGAGTGACGTCGCGCTCCTCACCGACATCGATCGAACCGAAGAGGGCGTGGAGAAGGTCTGGCTCATGACCATGCACAACGCGAAGGGGCTCGAGTTCCCGGCCGTATTCGTGGCCGGCCTCGAAGAAGGACTCTTGCCGCACCTTTCCTCCATGGAGACCGACGAGGATCTGGAAGAGGAACGCCGCTTGTTTTACGTTGCCCTGACCCGAGCGAAAGAACGTGTGCATCTCTTCGCCGCGGCCACGCGGCAGCACTGGGGCGGTCCGGTGGGGGCGCCCCTGTCGCGATTCGTCGAGGAGATTCCGGAGGAGTTGCTCGAGGTGGAGCGTGAACCCACGTTGCCGCGGTGGGGATTGGTGGGGCAAGACCGTGAGCCCGTCCGCCGGGAGCGGGGTTCGAGCGTGCGCCGTTCGTTGGGAACGGTGCGCCATCCCACGTTTGGCCGGGGAGACGTGATCGAGTGCGAGGGGTCGGGGCCGGATGCGCGGCTCATCGTCGTGTTCGAGGGCAACATCAAGAAAAAGATTGTGGCGCGTTACGCCCAGTGGGAGGAATCGCATGCCGATTTCTGAGCGCACCATCGAACACCTCGCGCGCCTGGCCAACCTGGATCTGGACCCGGACGAACGGGAGCGTTTGGCTAAAGACCTGGGGGCAATCCTCGAATACGTGGAGCGGCTGGCGGACACGGAGGAAGGCACCGCCCTCGAGATCCCGTCCATGACCCAGCTTCGCGAGGACAGTCCTACCCCGCCCCTTCCCTCGGGGGTTGCGGTTTCGGTAGCGCCCGAGCGGCACAACGAGCTTTTCAAGGTGCCTCCCGTTCTCGGGAGCGAACGCCCCAAGCCCGCATGAGCTTGCTTGCGCTTTCGGCGCCGATACTGGCCGATCGGGTCAAAAAGGGCGAGATTCGGGCGGCGCACGTCGTCGAGGAATCGCTGGCTCGGATCGAAGCGGAAAACCCACGCCTGGGCGCGGTGCTTCATGTGGCCGCCGAATCGGCGCGGAGCGCGGCCCGCGCGGTCGATGCGGCGATCGGGCGAGGCGACGATCCCGGTCCCTTGGCCGGAGTCCCCATCCTGCTCAAGGACAACATCTCGACCATCGGTATGCCCACCACCGCGGGCTCCCGCATTCTGGATGGCTATCTGCCTTTGTACGATGCCACGGTCGTCGAGAAACTTCGCGGCGCGGGCGCCATTTTGATCGGCAAAACGAACCTGGACGAGTTTGCGATGGGCTCCTCGACCGAGAACTCCGCGTTCGGGATCACCCGCAACCCGTGGGACATGACGCGCGTGCCGGGTGGCTCGAGCGGCGGATCGGCGGCCGCGGTGGCCTCCGCCATGACGCCGGTCGCCCTCGGTTCGGACACCGGCGGGTCCGTGCGCCAACCCGCGTCCTTTTGCGGCGTGTATGGACTCCTCCCCACCTATGGCCGGGTGTCGCGTTACGGGTTGATTGCGTTTGCGTCATCCCTCGATCAAATCGGTCCCTTAGCCCGGGATCTCGGGGGAATCCGGGCCGTGTTCGATGCCATTGCCGGGCATGATCCTCGGGACGCGACGTCCTCGCCTGATTCAGGAATGGCCAGACGTGACGGCGCGTTGCGCGTAGGGATCGCGGAAGGATTGCTGTCGCGATCCGGGGTGGAGACGGGGGTCGCGGCTCGACTCAATGAGACCGCGGCGCGACTCGAACGTGGGGGAGCGCGGCTCGTTCCGGTCACGTTGCCGGATCCGGACAAAGCGGTGGCGACGTACTACCTGATTGCCACCGCGGAAGCCTCGAGCAATCTGGCCCGCTACGACGGCGTGCGCTATGGCCTTCGCGTTCCCGGTGAAACGGTGGAGAGCATGATGCGGCGCACGCGGAGCGCCGGGTTCGGTCGCGAAGTGAAGCGGCGTATTCTGCTCGGCACGTTCGTGCTGTCTTCCGGATATTACGATGCCTATTACGTGCGGGCTCAGAAAAGCCGCGCGCTCCTGCGGCGCGCGTTTCTGCAGCTCTTCGAGACCGTGGACGTGGTGCTCCTCCCCACGTCGCCCACCGCCGCGTTTGCGGTGGGGGATCGCACCGAAGATCCGCTGGCCATGTATCTGGCCGACGTGTTCACGGTTTACGCCAACCTGGCCGGCCTCCCCGCCTTGAGCGTACCGGCCGGACGCGATGCGGCCGGTCTCCCGGTGGGCGCTCAGCTCATGGCGCCTCCGTTCGGGGAAGAGCTTCTCTTCGCCGCGGCGAAACACCTCGAAGGAACGGCAGCATGAGCGCGGTGCGGTTTGAGCCGGTGATCGGCCTCGAGGTCCACGTCCAGCTCGCCACCCGGACCAAGATCTTTTGTCCCTGCGCGACGAGCTACGGCGCGACTCCGAACACCCACGTGTGCCCGGTGTGTCTGGGCCATCCCGGTGTGCTTCCGGTGCTCAACCGGGAGGCGGTCGCGCTCGCGCTCAAGTGGGGAGTGGCGGTGGGCGCCACCGTGCCCGACCGCAGCATCTTTGCCCGCAAGAATTACTTCTATCCGGACCTCCCTAAGGGCTACCAGTTGAGCCAGTACGATCGCCCGATTACCGTGGGGGGATCGGTGCCGTTTCGGGTCGATGGCGCCCCCCATCGCACCCGCCTCGTGCGCGCGCACCTGGAGGAAGACGCCGGGAAATCCTTTCATCCCGAAAGCGGCCGCGAGGCGGCCACTCTCATCGACTTGAACCGGGCCGGGGTGCCGCTCCTCGAGGTCGTGACCGAGCCCGAACTGCACTCCGCCGCCCAGGCCGAGGCACTGCTCGGGCGCATTCACCAACTCGTGATGTATCTGGAGATCTGTGACGGCAACCTCGAGGAGGGAAGCTTTCGCTGCGACGCCAACATCTCGGTGCGTCCGGCCGGAACGGAGGTGCTGCTCCCCAAGACCGAGATCAAGAACTTGAATTCGTTTCGCAACGTCTATCGCGCGCTCGAATTCGAGATCGTGCGGCAGAGTCGCGTTCTCGAAGCGGGGGACA
>Ga0114129_10001364_pt1 | contig 32835 bp, 29 predicted proteins | sample RhiMetdeltSRZDD1_FD_80071 | JGI IMG/M metagenome (GOLD analysis project Ga0114129, IMG submission 80071) | Populus rhizosphere microbial communities from Tennessee, USA - Rhizosphere MetaG P. deltoides SRZDD1 (version 2) (version 2) | ecosystem: Host-associated > Plants > Roots > Rhizosphere >...
GTCACGTAGTCGATGTCTTCGTTGTGCGCCCGGAACGCGGCCTGCGTGTCATCGGCCAGCGTCCAGTAGCCGGTGCCGTCGAGGATCGCGCCATACTCGCCGACAAAGGTATTGCCCGTCTTCGGCCTGATCGAGCTGGTCAGCGAGTGCACGCCGGCTCGTAGGCAAAACGTCGTCGTCCCCGGATACCCATTCACGATGCCCTGGATGTACTGACCCGGCCAGATGTCGACGGCACCAGCCGGACAGGTAATCGTCGACTGCGGACCATATGACGAAGTCGGTGGCGGCGGTGGCGGCGGTGGCGGTGGCGGCGCGGTAGATGTCGCACCGGTCGCGCATTGTTTTACGGTTCCAACCACCGGATCGCCAAAGACGCTGTTGGTACACGGCGTTCCGTCGGTCAACGTTTTGTACGCGTACAAGCCGTTCGCTCCGTACCGCACCTGCTTCGTGCCGCTAAATGCGCACACTCCACCTTCCATCGCGCAGAACGTCCAATCGCTGGATCCACTCGTGTAGGTAATGGTCACGGAGAAGCCGCAGCGAGAAGTCTGGCCATCACTCGATTGCGCGGTAACGCTCACGGATGTCGTCCCGACTGGAAAAGCACTGCCGGAGGCGGGGCTTCCGGTGATCGAAATGGGCGCAACGCCGCCAGAAGTCGTGGCGGTATAGTTCACGACAACCGGCGAGCCATCGTTCGATGCCACCGACGCATTCGCGGGGCACGCAACCACGAGTGTTGGTGGTGGTGGTGGTGCTGGGGGCGCCGCCGCCGCTGCGATCAGGTTCACTGTCACATAGACGGTCTTCGTCGACCCGCCGCCCGTCACGTTGAACGAGGTCTGGTACTGGCCCGCGACGGTCAAAATAGACGTCCGGAACGTGAGCGTCAAATTTTTGGTGTTGATGCCGGAGGCCGGCGATACCGTCAGCCAGCTTGCGGTCGGAGCCACCACGGACCACTTCAGCGCCCCATTGCCAGCGTTGATGACTTGCATCGTTGCCGACGGGATATCGCTGCCAGCGTTCCCCTGCACGGTCACCGAAGGGGCGCTCACCGATAGAACAGGGTCTGCGCTCGCCCGCACTGGAGCGAGTAGTGCGATACAGGCAAACAGGCCGCATATACCGGATCGGGCCAAACGAGACATGTGCGCTCCTCCTAATGACCTTCCGATCCCGCGGGGCAGCGCTGCAGGGTGGCGGAATTCAGGTGTCGGGGGCTTGGCTCAGCTGCGGAGCAACGGGTATGCCGGTGGGTAAAGTGAAGTATCTACAATGCTTACGAGATACCGACGCGACGCCTTACGAAACAATGCCGTGGGTGCAATTACCGCACTGTAAACGCGGGCGAGAGGTCCTGGCGATTGTTCCACGCCGTCCGCGTCGCCGATTCTGGCGATGATCGTAGGCGTCGAGCACCGATACGAGGATGCGAAATACGACGCTGTACTGCCCTCGGCTGCCGGACTGTTAGCGCGCGACTAGTGGATTGATCACACCGACGTCGGCGCGCGCCCCTATCACGCGGAACGCGGCCAATTCGCGAGCCGCACGAGCGGAATCGCGTCGACGCGTGAAACTTGCGCTGTTTCCTCCCGGATCGATGTTGCGATGTGACAACCAGAAGGACGCGACCTCCGCGAGCGCAGGTAATGATTCGAGGCCAACGGTCTTTGTCACGACGGCGGCGATCCGAGTAGGACTCATCCAGCCAAGCGAATGGTAGGCAACAACATAGCGGACAAAGTCGGCAAGCGGCGGCCCCCACCCAGCATCCTCCCAATCGAGGAGCCACAGTTGGCCCAGCGAATCCTCTCGCAGATTCCAAGGCACGAAATCACCATGCATCGGCCGCCAATGACGCGGGATGCCGTCGGCACGCGGGAGCAAGTGCTCGAGCGCGAGTGACACTTCTTCAGATACGCATCGAATCCTCGCCGCGTCCCACTGCGCAGGTCTGTGCAGGCGAGGAAGAGGTTCGTACAGGCGCACCGACCAGTTCTCGTAGGAGAACGAATCGACACACGTTGTGACGCGGAACGAACGAGTCGACCGTATCCGGTCGGTGAGGTTTGCCCTGCTCTGCGGGTCGACAACCACGAACACGCGCGGCGTGCCGTCGCCGTCCAATCCCAACATGTTGGAGCGCTCCTTCCCCCACTGCGAACGGAAGTGCACCCATGACAACCCAGACTTGTGGCGCCGCTTCACCTCCTCCTCAATGCGGTGCCAGTTCGACCAGCCACAAGCCGGTGGCTCCTGTAATTTCCGTTCGGACAAGAGGCGCCGCACACCTGGCACGCGTACCTGCCACGCCAAAGCAATCTGAGTCCACGTCGGCAACCGGCGACCGAAGCCATACACCAGGACGCCTTCTGATAACGACCGCGACGACTCCGTGAACAACTGTGGCTTGCCTATTGGGAAAGCCCATACCTTTGGGGGGTGGGTCTCACCGCGGTGAGCGAACGCGGTTTGGTAGGCCGTTAGCAAGTGCTCGTCAAAGGAGATCCCCGGACATCGGGAAGTTGGCGGCACTGGCGGGGCATCAAGCAGAAACCGATCGATCGACACGGCAATGGCCCGAGCGGTGTTCTCCGGCGACTGAGTTGAGATCACGGCGGCGTGCGCGCCCGGCCAATAGCGGAGAAGTTCCGATGGCCCGCCACGATCGAGGCACACCACGGGCGTACCCAGCGAGAGCGCCTCGGCCACGCCGAGTCCCGCCTCGTCATGGAAAGCTGGGTGGAGGAACACTCCAGCGGTAGCAACGGTGCGGAGCAGTCCGTCACGGTCCACGCGACCCTCGAACCGCACTCGGTCGGCGACGCCCCATCGACGCGCAGCGCGCGCAATCCTCCCTTGTTCCGGACCTTCACCAAAGATGCGGAGCACCGCGTCCGGGTGTCGGACGTAGCGAAGGGCGCGAACAGCCAGTTGCCCCCCTTTCCACGGGAGCAAGCGCGCCGCGAACACGATATCGCTTCGCCTGGTGCCCGTTGGATGTATTTCGCGAACGTCAACTGATGTCGCGTTCGATAGCACCCGCAAACGGCCGTCGTCGATGCCCATGCGCCGGGCGGTGTCCTCGTTTTGCGCAAAAATCACGACGGCTCGCTCCCTCGTCAGGCGTGCGGGTCCGATACGTGCCAGCAGGCGACGAGCAGGCAGACGAGCAGCTTCTTCAACGATCCCTCGCCATCCAAGCTCCCCCACCAATTTGAGCGGCATCTCGACGCCGCCACCCACAGGTCCCCAGACGAGCGGCTTGTCGACCACAGTGATTCCCGCTCGCGTCCAGTTGGCAGCCAGCGTCACGTGATGAACGACGTCGAAATCGACGCGCCGGTCGAGTTCCGCGGCGTGCACCGCGGCCTTCCGCTGCCAGCGGTCGTAATACCAGTGAAAGCGCGGAACGGTGAGTCGGGGATAGATCTCGTCGTCCACCTCGAAGTAGATGCCTTCGAGGTGAACTCTGTCGGCGTACCCGTATTCGTCGAGCGCGCGGCGCACCGCCGGAACCGCGGCGCTATTGGTGAGTACCCACACTTCGTGACGACTGGCGGCGGCCAGCAAAGCTCGGAATCCGACCTCCAGTTCCGACCCCTTCCCCGGGTCACACGCCAAAGCCGACAGCAGAACCTTCATTTGACAAACCAGCCGCGCTCATGTGATCGCTCGCCTGCATCACGGGCCACGATCGAATTGGATTCCCTGTCGACTTGTTCAGTAGACGAGATGTCTTCGCGCCGCGACGGCGGCCTCACCGCGCTTTGGTAGGCCTGGATCAGCCGGGCGGCAATCGAGTTCCACGTGAGGCAGGCTTCAGCGACATGCCTGGCGCGTCGTCCCATCTCTCTCAGCACCGGACGGCCAAGTCCGGTCGCCCGCTTCAGTCCCTCAGTAATGCTCGACACGCTCGGTTCCACGATGATTGCGGCCTGTCCTTGCTCGAGCTCACCGAGTGGATCCGCCTCGCGCGTGATGAGGCACGGTTTGCCCGCAGCAGCTGCCGCCAGAACCGACAGCGACACACCTTCCCATCGCGACGGGTGAACGAACACGTCGGCTGCCGCAAAGAGGTTCGCTCTGTCCTGGCCGAATGCCGCATCGATAAATATGACGCGGGATGACAGATCGAGCTGGCCGGCGAGCATGGTCAACGCACGGCGCGATCCACGGTAATCCGGGCCGACCAGCACGAGGGCCGCGTCGCGCAGACCGGCGCCCGCGAACGCCTCGAGCAACAGGTCCAAGCCCTTTTGCCCGGGATCCAGTCGGCCGATGAACATGAAGACACAACGATCGCGCAGCCATGGAAATCTCGCATACAACGCGTCGGGTTGCGTTGGTTGAATCTCGGCGCCCGGGGGAAGGCCGTTCGGGACCGTCACGATAGGTCGCCTTACGCCGTGCCTCCGGAGAACGTCGGTCTCATGCCGGCTCAATGCATGTATGAACTGTGCTTCGTTGAGATACGGCCGCTCGAAGCATACGTTGAAGATGGTTTTCTTCAACCGGCGTCGCCGCAGAGCCGCCGGAAACAACCCGCCATGCGCTGTTACGCAGTACGGGATACCCACGCGACCCAGATACGCCGCCAACGCCACGTTCTGCGGGATGTGCACAGAATGAAAGTGAACGATGTCGGGCGCCCACGCCAGAATGTCGTCGGCCAGCGAGCGCTCGAAGTGGCTCGAAAGGAGCCGCTCGCGCAACGACCGCTCGGAGCGGTCAACGCTCGCGTAATGGGGTGCCGTCGATTCCGCGCAGCGCCCAAGCAGATGTACCGCGCCGTCGTCGCGGCTGAAGACCGCCACCGATTCGCCTGCCTCCGCCTGGGCCCGCGCCAAACAGTACACAGCATGCTGTACTCCGCTGGCCATCTCCAGGCCGAACGACTCGTTGGCCACGTGCGCAATTCGCAGCGGCATTCAGGACTTCTCAATGTGCCGAACAGAGCTCAAGCGGGGCACGGTCACGGCAAGCAAGGCGGTCAGCTGGCCGGCGACAACCCAGCTCGCCAACTCGTCCCAGAGATGTAATTGCTCGGAGAGGCTTCCGACCCAGAGCAGTAAGAGAATCGATAGAAGAGTCGCGGCTGCGAGCGAGCAAAGGCGGTGCGCTGGCTGCGCGGCCCACTCGACGAGCTGCGGCAAAGTGAGCAGAAGAAACACGAGCCGGTAATCGAAGTTGTTGGCCGTCGCAAACGTACCCAGATAAATCAACGTCCCAACATGAAACCCGAGCAGCGCAGCAGCTGTGGGAGAACCCTCATCGTCTCGCGACCCGACGCGCCGCCGGACGCGAAGCACGATCGCCAATGCGAGGCAGCCGAGCGGAACCGCAGCGAGGAGCTGCTTGAGCGCGGCCGGGCCTGCCCAGCGGTCCGCTCCGACCTGGTGATAGAGGTGGGCAGGCAGAATTCGCGCCCCATACGAGAACCCTTCCCCTTGTGTCGCAATCTGGGCGACGTGCAGGATGTCCTTCAGGCTGTAGACGCAATAAACAGCAAAGACCACCATGCAGACGATCGCGGCCCTTGACGCGGTTCGACTGGAGGCGACAACGAAGGCGGGCAATGCGAAAACGGGGTACAGCTTCGCCATTGCGCCGACTAGTACGAGCGTCGGACTCACCACCGCGGCAGGGCGGGGAAAGGTGCGCCACAGCAGAAGCGCAAGAGCAATAAGCGAGAACAGCGCGATATCCAGATTTGCGCGCTCGACGGCAAACATCACGGCTGGCGAGCATGCCGCGAAAGCGAGAACGACCCCGGTCCCCAGCGTCACACGCCCTACCAGGGATACGAACGATACGAACATCGCCGTCCCCAGTACGACGCCGATGGCTACGGTGTGTGACTGGTCAAGTCCGAGTACGCCGAGCAGCAGCCATGGACGGAGGTACATCAGCGGCCGTCCCCACGGGTCGCGCGGGCTTATATATAAGGGGTCATAGCCGAGGCGACTGCTCTCCCAGGCAGCCGTGAGATTGCGGGCATCGAAGAACAGCGATGGCCCGGACGGCACACCGAGGAACGGCCACACGTCGACTCCCCATACCAAACGAACGGTCGCGATGAGCGCCAGGTACACGATGACGGCACCCATGAGGATCAGTCGTCCGTCGACGGCCGACCCCCACGTCAACAGAGCGGCCATGGATCTGACGAATCGCGATGCACCCGTCTCCGCAGTAGCCTGGGTTTCAGGAGCGAACGGCATCGTGCGCGCTGTGCGCATCATCGCGGCCGATACAGAAAATAACGGCCTGACGTGCCGTCGGGTCGATAGGATTGTCGGAGCGCAGCCGCCACACGCGGACCGAACTGAAAATCGTTCCACCAGTAATCGAGCGTGCGATCCTCGAGCGGCACAACGAGAACGACCAGCGCGAACCGCCGCTCGCTGATACGGCGGAGCAGCGGATCGACCCACTCGGGATGCTGTCGATCGAGCCGTCGGAGCATGAACGGATCCATGACCACGGGTTGGCGGTGCAAGGGAACGTAGATCGATGGGTCTTCGGCCAACACCTCGTTTCCCGATCCCACCATTCGGCTGACGGCGAGTGCGGCACGTTGGGCGGCGCCGTTGCGTGCCACGGCGACAGCGCCCCGAACATCGAACCCGACCGTCCGCACAAGGTCGAGACCGGCGGCCCATACCACCGAGACCGAGACAACGAGTGCCAGGACAGACGCGGCGGGGACATCGACTCTGGTCGTCACTCGACCGACCCACTCGCCGATCACGAGGACGACCAGGACAACGACGTCGAGCAGCTGATTGAAGCCGGCGCCGAGGTCGGCGTAGACGACCATTAACACCAGGAGCGCGTAAATCAACGCAACATGAAAAACCGAGAGGTGCCTCCAACCGCCCGCCAGCAGCGCGCTTATAAGCGCAAGCGGGAACAAAACCACGGCTCCCGTGGCATGGCCAAGCAGGTTGAAAAGCAGTTGGTTGGGGCCGCGGAGTAGGGTTGCGCCCCCGAGCACACCTGCAAACGCGAATGCCAGCAGGTGCTCGGACAGGCCGCCGTTCGTGAACAGTTGAATGACGCCAAGCGTCACAGCCGCTGTTGCAACGGTCGCCATCGCAACGATTGCAGCCGGTCGCCACTGCTGCTTCATCACCAGCCACGTGATGACCGCAAACGCGCCCCAGACTCCAGTCAGCTTGCTGGCGAAGGCCAGACCTGCCATGGCGCCGGCGAGAGCGAATTGACGCCAGTTGTGACCGCGCGCCGCAAGCGCAAGGGCAACGGTTTGCAACACGACCGGCAGCAAGTCCCCGCCGATCGTAGTACCGGCCTGCAGGCCGGTGTCGGTTGCCACGACGACCGCTGCGAGGGCAAACGACAGCGGCAACGGGCAGGAGGCACGTCTCAGCACCAGAATGATGGTCGCCAGCAGCACCGCCATCAGCGTGGCCGCGATCATCTTGCCGCCGATGATGGGATCGCCCGTGGTCGCCGAACCGAAAGCGTTCAGCAAAATCGGCAGCGGCATATAGCGCGTCCCGGAGTAGTGCTCGCCATCAAACAATGGTGGGTACAAACCGCCGCCGCGCGCCGCCTCGGCGGCTGCGATCCACACTCCCTGCACGTGTGACACGCGGTAGTCATCACGGACGTGAACCGCGGCCAATATCAACCAGCCCGCGAGAATCGCCAACGCGACGGTCCACAGCGCTACTGGTATCGCCCGCCCGAGAACAGACTGCGGCGGGTTCGCCGCGGCGATACGCCCGACGTCCAGTGCTAGCGGCCCTGCGACCACGATGACGCCGCGGCTTTGTCGGATTCCGCGCTCTTCTCCTCGTCAGCCGCGCCGTGCTCGCGCGACTTGTACGCACCGCGCAGCTCCAGCATCTTGATGTGAACAAGCTCCGGAATCACGCTGAACAGCTGATGAAACTGTTGCACCGTCGTCACGTCGTCTTCGTATGTCAACTGGACTGGGACGTCGGTGACAGGTATGTCGAGGGTCCGACTTCGAATGAAAATCTCGATGTCGAACAGGAAACCATCGGTATATAGGTGGGAAAAGATACGGGCCGCGGCGCCCCTCGAGAATCCCTTCAAGCCGCTTTGCGTGTCCCGTGTCGCCAGGCCGAATAGCAGGCGCACAAGCGCGTTGAACGCCTGACCGCCGCGGTGTCGGCGATACACATACTTCACCAGCGCGTTATTGACGACATACACCGATTCCGGCAAACGACGGTTGCCGACAACAAGCGGAGCCCCGCTTTCGAGTCGCTCCAGCACCGACAACAGATTGCCCATCGAGTAGGTCATGTCGACGTCTGTGAAGATGATGTACTTGCCTCTCGAGTTCAGGATCCCGTTGCGGATCGAGTATCCCTTCCCCATGTTGCGTGGGTTGTGCAACACGGTCATGGAGGGAACCTCGGCTTCGAGACGTCGGAGAATCGGCAGCGAATCGTCGAGGCTGCCGTCCTCGACGATCAGCACTTCGTACTCACGACCGATCCCATCGAGGAACGCGACCAACTGGCGCAACCGACGTTCCAGGTGGCGCGCCGCGTTGTAACAGCCGACCACGACGGACAAATGTGTGCTGGCTCTCCGCATCAGCGGGGAGTCGCTCTCAGTCGGGGGAAGATCGTGGATCGACATCCGATAGCTCGATATCTACGTCCGTCTCAACGCCGCCGTGCGACCACCACGAGGGCATCAGAGCGGCGGCGGAGCCACTCAATCGCGTTAATGAGCAAGACCGCGGGAACAAGCAGATAGGCCTGCCAGCGACTGATATCGCCGTCGTGGGTCAGCCGGTCGATGATGTTGCGGAGCGGCACTTCCGGCAGATACGTTGACCCGATCATGGTGAACCCGTGGCGATGCAGCCATGCCTGTAGTGTGGAGCGATTGAAATACACCATGTGCGGCCACTCATAATCCGTCTGCCACAGCCGGTGCATGAACACCGCGCCGACTCGTGGCACGACCCGCGCCAGCATCGCCGACGCGTGATAGTAAAGACCATCCGTGCTCGGCACTTTGATCACCCAGATGCCGCCTGGCGCCAGCACGTCGGCAATTGCTCGCGCAAACGTCGCGTGATCAGCGAGGGGGACGTGCTCGAGCACGTCGAGGGTGGCGACCACATCGGCTGATCCAGAAGCCAACTTCACCTGCTGCAGCGTTCCATTGCAGACCACTCCCTCGCCAAGCACCTCGCAGGCGCCCGCGCATGCATGTGCGTCCGGTTCGACGCCTGCCACCGCATACCCTGCCTGACGGGCTCGCTGCAGAAACGACCCGAATCCGCACCCGATGTCGAGCACGCGCGCGCCTTGCCGGGCATACGGCCGCACAATCGACAGAATTTTCAATGACTGTTCGTCGCGGACCGCGCCAACGGAACTCATATAGGCGGGCAAATCGACGTTCTCGTACTGACCCAACTTCGCGTACCGGCGGAGCAGGGAACTGAGAATCAGACCGCAGGACTGGCACGTGTGCATGGAGAGACCATGCGCAATGTGCCAGTCGCGGAAACTCCTGCCACCACACGCGGGGCACTCCCGTTCGACGCCGACGTCTACGTGCCTTGCGGCGGCAACTGACATCATGCCTCGTTACGACGGCAGTCGTTCGGGGACGGCGAGCAACTCGGTTGCGAGCCCGTCCAGGGCAGGATTATGCAGTCCAGACTTCTCCAGCAGGAATCTCCCGATGGCGAGCGCGTCCATCCCGGTGCCATAGAAGCACCGTACCGCGTCCGTGGGGCTGCACACAATAGCTTCACCTTTTACGTTGAACGAGGTATTGAGCACCCCAGGCACGCCGGTGCGGCGCCGGAACGCCTCAATCAGGTTCCAAAACAATGGATTCACGTCGCGGCGCACGGTCTGGGGGCGCGTCGTGTTATCGGCAGCGTGCAGTGCCGCGGCGATCTGCTCTCGTCTCGACGGAACCACCTCGAATGCCATCACCATGAACGGCGCGTCAACGGGATCAACTAAGTAATCGGCAGCGTACTCGGCAAGAATCGAAAGCGCAAAGGGACGCCATCGCTCGCGAAATTTCACCTTGTCGTTGACCACGTCACGCATCGACGCACGCCGCGGATCGGCAAGGATCGATCGACCGCCGAGTGCACGAGGGCCCGCTTCCATCCGACCCTGGAACCAGCCGACTACCTTCCCGTCGGCGATGAGCGCGGCCACCTCGTCGGCAATATCGTCGCAGCGTCGGTAGGACAGTCCATTGCGCCGCAGGACGGCCTCGATCGCGACGTCGTCGTACTCGGGGCCAATCTGCACATGGTTCATCGCGAAGCGGCAGTCGTCGCCCGCTTGCTCGCTTGCAAGCATAGCGGCACCCATGGCCCCTCCAGCATCGTACGAGAGCGGCTGCACGAATAACCGCTCGGCCAGTCGTGCGCGGTGCACCGCGCCGGTCATCTTGCAATTGAGGGCCACACCTCCTGCGATGCACAAATTGCGGCTTCCCGTCTCCTGCAACGCACGGCGTGCGAGGTGGAGCGCTGCTTCTTCAAGCCGTTGCTGCACCGCGAACGCGATGTCACGATGGCGTTGCGTGATTTCCTCATCGGGACTGCGAGGTGGCCCGAGCCGATCGACGAGTTTGTCACCGAAGAAGCGGCCGTAGCTTCGGCGACCGTAAAACATGCAATCAGGATCGATGCGTATTCCGTCCTCGGTCAGTTGAAGGAACTCTTCGACGAATGTGCGCAAGGTCGGCTCGGGACGGCCGTACGGCGCCAGGCCCATCAGCTTGACCTCGCCTTCGTTGGCGTCCCAGCCGAGATACTCAGTAGCCGCGGAGTAAAACCAGCCAAGCGAGTGAGGCAGTCCGATGTACCGCACCTCTCGCAGAGACCGGCCCTCGCCGTGATAGATGGACACCGTCCGTTCCTCGCCGTGTCCATCGAAAATGAGCACGGCCGCTTCACTCAACCCTGAACAGTAGAAGGCGGTCGCAGCGTGACAGAGATGGTGGCGGTAGAAACGCAGACGCGGTACCGGATCCCGGACGAACCCGCCTTCACGCAAGGCGAGAATCAAGCGCTCTTGAAGATTCCAGGGATGGAGATGCAGCAGCGTCTGGAGCCCTGAAAGGGCTGCCGAGCCCATGGAAGGGCGCCCGGGCACGACCGGCATTCGCTTTCCGGAGGATCTGGACAAGCGGCTGCCGATGAAGGAGCGCGCCATCGACAGCGGCATCCGAAACCAGTTCACGTTCGCGTCCCACGGAAACGCCATCGACTCGATATCGTTCAGCGAGAGCTTGCCCTCGCGAACGCACCATGCGATCGCCCTTGACGGAAACAGGCCGGATGCCTGCTTCACCCGCGCAAACCGTTCCTCCTCCGCAAACGCGACGAGCCGTCCGTCGCGGAAAAGGCACGCGGCCGGATGCACGACGTCGGTAGCGCCAAACACCCCGAGGACATTCATCGTGCGAACTCTGCGCGGCGCGCCGAACCGACGTCGGCGGCGCGGTACGCGCTCAGTAAATCGCCAAGAGCGCGACTTCGCAAGAGCTCGGCTTCGCGATCCCGGTCTTCAGAGAGGTAAAACTCCTGTAGCGCCGGCCGACCGTTCCACAGGGACGCCTCATCTACATGCGCACGGCCAGGATGGAACAAGATCTCAACGGTACCGGAGGTGCCAATTGCGCGCAGATGATTCAGCGCCGCGCTCACATACTCCAGCGTCATCGCACCGGTGCCGAGCAAGCCGATAAAGGCGTCGGCCGTCGCGACGCCGCGCGCGCGGAGCGCCCGATCCGCACGGCGACACAATGTGCGCAGCACGGCGCATTTCGTCAGATTCAGCATGCCGACGTGCGGCGCCTTGCGCACCGCGGGCCAGCAGAAACGCTCGCGAGGCAGACGAATTCCGGCAATCGGGTACTCCGCACAAAGCGCCAGCAGCTCGTCGAAAAACATCGGCAACACGTGGAAGTGGACGTGGCCATCTACCAAGAGGTCGCGATCGTCGAAGGCGTCCAAAAACCGCTGAATCTGATGACGCAACTCCAGCCGAATCTGCCCGCGCAAGCGCGCAGCCCGGGCAGACGGCAAGCCATCCATCAAAAGCCCCGCGAACCCTCGATAGAATTGCCCTCGCCGATCGACAAGCAGATCGATTTCGGAGGGGTCTGAGAGCGGAGGTCCCTCAAACAGGTTCAAGTGGAGTGAGACGGCCAAATTCGGACGACGTCCAAGTTCTGCGACTGCATGTTCCCAGCCGTGGCCATTCACGACCACACTGGTCCGCCGCAACCACCCGTGGTCATAACACGCGAGGATCGCGTCGGTGATGCCCGCACTCAAACCGCAGTCATCGGCGTGGATAATCGGGAGAAGCGGCGGGTGCGCCGATAGCATGGAACCTTGGGTGGACACGGAAAACCCGAGCAAAACATCTGCCCGGGGAATGACCCACCAGTTTGAACGTCCACCATACGATCTGGCCGTCAATTCGAGCCTCACGTCGGATCCAGCCGGAAGAATTGTCCTCGACAAGGCAGACTATAGTCGCGTGGGACAGCGGTGATGCCGCTTGTTTCGGTCATCATACCGACTCGCAACCGTGCCCACCTCCTCCACCGCACGCTCGAGTCTGTGCTGAAACAGTCGAGCGAGAACCTGGAGGTGATCGTCGTCGATGACGGCAGCACCGAAGCCGTAGCAGCGTCGGCGGACCCTCGTGTCAGAGTACTCCGCAGTCCGAAACCGACCGGCGTCAGCGCCGCGCGCAACCGCGGGATTGCTGGGGCTCGTGGCGAATGGATCGCGTTTTGTGACGATGACGACCTCTGGGCGCCCAATAAGCTGCAGGAACAGTTGACGGCTGCCGGCCGCGCCGGTGCCAATTGGGCGTACGCCGGCGACGTGAATGTGGACGATCAACTACACGTTCTCAGCGGCGGACCGCCACCGGACCCTGAGGCCGTCATGGCGCTGCTACCACGCTTCAACCCGCTCGCGTCGGGTGGCTCGAATGTCGTGGTGCGCTCAAATATCCTTGCTGAAGTCGGGACGTTCGACCCGACGCTGCGACGCACCGAGGACTGGGATTTGTGGATCCGCATCGCGCGGAAGGGACCGCCGGCATATGTTCGTAAGCCGCTGGTCGCCTACCGCTTCCACAGCGGGAATGTGGTGTGGGATCCACGTGAAATGGTCGACGAGGCGCGCCGGCTTGCCGCCCGGTACGGTATCCCCGTAGACGTGCTTTCGATGCACCGGCGAGCTGCCTGGGCTGCCCTGCGTGGCGGACGGCGCCTGATCGCGGTTCGGCACTACGCGCTTGCAGTTGCCGGCGGTGATCTTCGCTCCGTCGGGCGTGCCGCCATTGCGCTGGTTCACCCCGCCGTGGGCAGCGAACGGCTGTTCGGATTTCTGGGCCGCGATTCAGATTGGATCGCCGAGGCGGAACGCTGGATCGAGACGTTCGCCACGGATGCGCACAGGGAGCGTAGCAGTCGGTGACCCAACTGGCACGGCGCGTAGCCACGACGCTATTGAGGTCGGCCACGATAAACCGGGCCGTGCGCGCGCTCGCCCGAGTCCGCGGCCACCGTCTTGTACTCGTTTACCACCGTTTGGGTCCTTCTGCCCCGAACGGCTGCGAGGTTGTTCCATCAGTACCCGTAGACCTGTTCAGAGCGCAGCTGCAGGCGGTAGGCGAGCTCTACGACCTCGTCACGTTGGATGAAATTCTGCTCGAGGACCGGTCGCCGCGGCTGGCAGTTTCTCGTGAGCGACGAGCCGCCGTCGCGCTGACTTTCGATGACGATCTGCCAAGTCACGCCGAGCACGCTTTGCCCGTGCTGCGCGAACTTGGCGTGCCGGCGACGTTTTTTCTGTCCGGACGCGCGTTGCACGGTCTCGGCGCCTACTGGTTTCAGCAGCTCGAAGCTCTCCTGATTGCGTACGGTGAACGACGGGCGGCGGCCCTCCTACATCTGCCTGAACGCCAGGCCCGAGAACTGGTGCTTGCCTGTGAGGGTGATGCGGATCTGCGGCGGCGGGTGAATGACGTCGCCGCGGGACTTGCCATCCCTGGAATTCTCGGACGCGATGCGATTGCGGCCCTGGCCGCCGGCGGCATGACGATCGGCTTCCATACCGTAGACCACGACATTCTGCCCCGGCTCACTGGAGCGGCTCTCGACGACGCCGTATCGCACGGCCGCGAAGATCTCGCCGCCGCTACAGGCGCCGCAGTGCACTATTTCGCCTATCCTCATGGCAAGGCAGACACGCAATCGGCGGCTGCCGTCCGCCGCGCCGGATTCAATGCCGCCTTCACGGGATTGCCCAAGCCAGTTCGGAACGGCGACGATCGTCACCGTCTCGGACGGTGGGAGCCGGGTCCGCTCGGTGTGGAGGACCTGCTTGTCAATATCGTCGTGCGTCTTCACCGCGCCGCACCTGTGCGAGAAAGGGAATACGGTAATCGATGATCGGCTCGACATCCGCGGCAACCCGATCGAATCGAATTCTGCCCAAAGGCGGCGGCGTGCTGAGTGACAGTCTTTTTCTGCTTCTTGTTGTCACTCTTTCGGTGGCCCCCTATGTATCGGGACTCGGGTTCTACGGTGATGACTGGGCGTTCCTGGGGGCACTAGTCAATGCGGACAATCAGTCGCTCGGATCGATGTGGGATGTGCAATACGCGCAGAGCGCCAACCTGGGGAGGCGACCTACGCAAATCGTCTACCAGTCGCTGCTTTTTCGGGCGTTCGCGCTCAATCCGCGGGGCTATCACACCGTCAATGCAGCAGTCCTGGCATCAGCTGCGCTGCTTCTATACTTCGTCCTCCGCGAGTTCGACCTAGAGCGAGTGATTGCTGTCGCAATCGCAGCGGTTTATATTCTCCTACCCAATTATTCGACCGACCGTTTCTGGTTCGCCGCCTTTACATATCCTCTGACGACCACGCTGTTCCTGCTCAGTGTCTACGCTTTTGTCCGCGCCATCCGCAGTCGGTTTGTTGAATGTTGGATCCTTCTCGGCGTCGCTTCGCTCGGCGCAGCTCTTCTTGGGAACGAAGTGGTGGTCCCATTTGCGGCCGCACTTCCCGTCGTTTTGTGGATGCGAGTGCGCCATTTGCATACTGGCCAATCTTTCCGTCAGGCGGGAATAAGAAGAGGTGTTGTTTTCCTGAGTCCGCTGATCGTCATCGTTCCAGCCGTTTTCTACAAGTCGACTTTCGTCGAGCGTTCGGCGATCCCTGACGTGTTCTATGTCGCATTCCTCGGGATCGGGTCGGTCGCTGTGAATGTTGGCACCTATGGTATCGGCCTGCCCCACACGGTCAGCTGGGCATTCAGCCACCTGACTTGGGTCGAGTTGGCGCTTGGGACAGTCTTGGCCGTAATAGCTTTTTCTTACCTGTCATTCATATCGAGAAGCATCGCGCCGCGTGCACTATTATCCCGTTGGATGAAGATCGCCCTTCTCGGCACGGCGATCTTCGTATTAGGTGCCGCCATTTTCTTGATCGCGCCGATTGTCGCCTTCTGGAGCGCCGGTGTCGCCAATCGCGTGTGGATCGCTGCCAGTGTGGGCATGGCATTCGGATGGGTGGCCGTTTCGGGTTGGCTAAGTTCGTGGCTGTCGAACTGGACACGCTACAATCGCGCGTTTGCTGCGCTCATCGCCAGCCTGTGTGTATCGGGGTTTGTCATCAACAGCGCGCTTTCAGGCTTTTGGGTATCCGCCTGGCGACGACAGTTGGACGTGCTGGACGATATTCGCGCCGCCGTGCCGAAGATGGAGCACGGAACAGATTTTATCCTGCATCGAGTGTGCCCGTACGTCGGCCCGGCGATCGTGTTCGAGTCGAATTGGGACTTGGCTGGCGCCCTCAGAATCGTGTACCGAGACCTCACCATTCGAGCCGATGTAACTGCGTTGGATTTCAGTATCGGAGAGGACGGTCTCCGAACGCAGCTTTACGGAAAGTCGTATTTTCACGCATACAAGGACAGTCTCCTGCTCTTCGACCACGGTACGAGAACGGTCCGTCGGCTCACCAATGCCGGCGATGCTCGGAGGTATCTTTCCGAACGAGCCGAGTGTCCTGAGGGTGCCGCCGGTCGTGGTGCGCTAATCCTCCCTGTAGATGTGTGGTATGAAAAGGGGTTTCGCCTTTGGAGATGAGGTAAGCCACACGCGACGGGAATTGATTAACGTCCTCCTCCCGCGCTGGTGCGCGATTCACCGTGCGTGGCCACTGGCCAGCGATCGTTGTTTGCACTCGGCGAGGCTCGCAGCACCGAGTCTCGCGCGGATTCGAACCGCCCATGAGCCCTCCTCTTAGTGCGTCAGTGGTGATTCCGACGCGGAATCGCGCCCACCTTCTCGCGCTGACGCTGCGCAGCGTTCTGGGACAGAGAGATGTCGACATTGAGGTTATCGTCGTAGATGACGGCGACGGACCCGAGACGGCGGCGCTCGTCAATGCATTTGACGACGCGCGCGTTCGATTGATTCGCAACTGCAAGCCACGGGGCGAGTGCGGCGCTCGCAATTGCGGAGTAGCTGCCGCGCAGCGAAAATGGGTGGCGTTTTGCGATGACGATGACCTTTGGGCGCCGGAGAAGCTCTCGGCCCAACTCGTCGCAGCGGCCGATCAGGGCGCGGCGTGGGTCTACGCGGGATACGTCGCGGTCGACCTGCGCTTGCGCGTACTCTCAGGGAGCCCGCCGCCGTCGCCCGAAGAAGTGCTACGCGATCTGGACCGCCATAATTCGGTTCCAGCCGGAGCATCGAATGTGGTCGTCAAGGCAGATGCGTTAGCGGCCGCCGGCCCGTTCGACACCACCTTGCGGACGTCGGGCGACTGGGACCAATGGCTACGGCTCGCACGCACAGCCGGGCGCCCGGCTTGCGTGCCGCGCCCCTTCGTTGCATTGCGGGTACATCCAGGAATGGTTTCGCGCCGAGCGGACTGGATTCTCAACGACATTGAGGTGGTTGCCCAACGCTACGGCATACCCGTCGACCGAGCGCGTCATCACCGGTGGGCGGCGTGGATGTCGCTGGAGAACAACCGTCGTGGCGCCGCGCTGAAGCATTACGCCAAGGCTGTCGCGGCTGGCGACTGGCGCTCAATTGGCCGTGCAGTCGTCGCTCTTCTCGACCGCAGCATCGTCCAGCGTCGCAGTCTAGCGGCAGACGAACCGTGGGCGAGAGAGGCGCAGATCTGGCTAGATGCTCTGAACGCACCAACCGTGCCGTCAGCCACGTTCCGTCGGTCTGAAGTGGCCGATTCGTGATGCGCCATGCGCCAGCCGGATCGTGGTCACGACACCCGAGCACGCTGAGGATGCGCACTCGGGCACGCCGCTGTGAACCGTGACGGAGGGTTGTTCCCCGTCGGGTGCGCTGAACAGCTTCGATGTAAGGAACCCCCGGTGAGTAATCAGTACGCGAGAATCCAGCCCACAGATCACATTCGCCGTGCCGTTCTGGCGGTTTCAGTCGCTGCATTTGTCCTGATCGCCATCCCAGTCGTGTGGCGTGGCGCTCCGCTGGCCGACGATTTCAACAACTGCGTCGCACCGGTGGAGTTGGGGTTCGGCGGCTTCATGGCCGCGTCATGGCACCTGCTGGGAGCGATTCGACCAGCGCGGTTCCTGGAGATCCTCGTCACCGGCAGCATTTGCCGATCACTGCCGTTTGGTGTCGCAATCATAGTGTCGTTGATCGTTACGCTTGCGGTCGCCTGGCAGGTGCACGGATTGTTACGCGACCTCGGCGTCCCGCAGTCATGGGCTGACGTCGGCGCGGCCCTCTGGCTCCTCCAGCCGCTTGGGACCGAGGCGGGTCTGTGGCCCGCCGCTCTTCATGTGCCGCTAGGTCTGCTTCTCGCTGTCGCAGCCGTGCGCCTGTACTATCGTGGCCGACTCGGATGGGCCGCGGCTGCAAACGTCGCGGCGGCACTGTCCGTAGAGCAGATAATCCTGCCGTTGCCGCTCGGGGTTTGGCTGGTTGCTGCCGCGGGTCAACGCCGCCGTGCGGCTGCGATCAGTGCGGTAATCGGCGTGCTGGTCATAGCAACGTTTTTCATGTGGCCTGGAGCAAATCCGCGGCTTCGGACAGGAGGGCTCGAACGACTCGCCGGCCTGGTCGAAAACCCGACGTTCTACGTGGGTTTTCCCGCCGTCGGTCTCGGCTTGCATTCGATTCCGCTCGCCGTCGTCTGGGCATTTCCTTGGAGCGTAGCCATACTGGCCGCCGGAGCGATCCTCGGGTGGTGGATTGGTCCGCGGTTAGCGGCTGCGAGTCGACCGGTCAGCACGGGCGATCAGGTGCGCGGTCTCACCGCGTTTGCGGCCATTGTCGCACTCGCGAACGTCGTGGTCGTGTTGGCGGTGCCGCAACAAGGTTCGCCGCGCGTGTTTGCACCCACGTGGCTCGTGCTGGCCATCGGCGGCGCGTGGGCAGGCGCATGCACCGATTGGCGGCGGCCGAAGGTGCTTGGAGTGTGCAGCGCCGTCTTCGCCGCCGGGGCTATGCTGTCGCTGGCTCTCAGTGCATCTGTTCGCCTGCGCAGCGCCGATTTCACCGCTCGAGCCACGCGTGTCGTCGCCGCACGGGTTCCTGAGGGCGGCCGGGTCGCGGTGTGTCAGGTACGACGCACGGTCGTTGAGCCGGCACCCCGCGGTGCCTACGCCGTACACGAGTTTGTGTACGACTGGGCTGCTGAGCGCGCATTGCAGTACTACACGGGACGTCACGCCACGATTTATCTGGCAGGTGATTTGTGGGATAACCCGTGCCCTCCGTCCAAGGATGTCGACGCCGTGATCCGCTTCGACGAATTGCTCGCTGCGCACCCATGACTGACGCCCCTCGGCGCACTGCTGACGACGTGACAGTCATTATTCCGACGCTCGGTGGGGATGTTCTCGAAGGGTGCCTTGAATCGCTGGCGCAAGGGTGCGTCTGGCCCGCTCGTCTCATCGTCGTCGATCAAGGAGGAGACACGGCATTCGCCAGTTCGATCGCGCGACTTCGACAACGGGGCATGGACGTGGAGCACATCCTCACGCCAGCCAACGGGATTTCGTCGGCGACCAATCTCGGCCTGCGGCACGTTCGCACCACGTTCGCGGCAGTCACCCACGACGACTGCCGTGTGCGGACCGATTGGTTATGGCGCGTGGCCACGCGTCTCCAAGATATCGGCGAAGCAATCCTCACCGGACGCGTTGAACCGGAGGGTGACGGAATCGTGCTGACGATCAACACAGCTGACGAGCCGATGACGTACCGGTCGCCTCTTATCGCCGGCGACGTATTGTTTCCGCCGAACATGGCATTTGCCGTGCGACTGCTCGAGCGCATCGGTTGGCTTGACGAACATCCTTCGCTGGCGACTGCGGGCGAGGACAACGAGTGGGCGCACCGCGCGTTACGCGCGGGCGTCTCCATCGTGTATGACCCGACCGTGATCGTTGGTCATCTTGCGCGGCACCGACCGGAAGACCTCCCAGCGTTGTACCGACGCTATGCGCGAGGTCAGGGTGCGTTTTATGGCACGTGGTTACGACGCGGAGATCGATTCATTGCGCGGCGCGCGACGCGCGATCTGCTGCGCGCGCCGTGGCTTTTTCTGCGCGGGCTCGTGACGCGGAATTCGGAGCTGGTTTCGATGGGTCGGGGCGAGGTGCTGGGGCTTCTCCCCGGCATCGTCGCTGGGCTGCGCAACCCTGGTGTTCGGGCAAGCGCAGCTCGACTGACAGTGGACGATCAGGGCGCACGAGAAGGAGCGGACCGCGTCAATACAGCGGAGTAGCGTAAAACATACAGTGCACCATTAGCCGAGACATACGCGGTGCCGTTCGGCACGTCGAGCTGAATTGTTCGTAGCCACGGGCCCAAGTACCGCGTGCTCACCCGTTCTCCCGTCCTCAAATCGAGAACGATAAGGTGACCGGTTGCGATGTTGCCACACAGCAGGAGCTGACGTGCTTCGTCGAGTGCGATGGCCCGCACGCCGAACAAAGCGGCGAAATAACCCTTTGGTGTGAGCGTATCGGCGTCGAAACGGAGCACGCGCGATTCTATTGGTGAGGTGACCAGCAGCTCGTTTTTTGTCTTCCAGAATGCCATCCGCTCCGCTCGCGGATCTGCAGGCGCACGCCGAGTGACCGAGCGCGCCTCGAGGTCGTAGAGCATCACCTCGCTGCGGCGACGGAAAAACGTCAGGTACAGCCACGGACGCGATGGATGTTTGAGTAAGTTGCCGGCATCCAGGTCTGCTCGTGCGACCGTTCGACCGCTCGATCGCTCCACCACGATCAGAGGGTTACCAATCTGCACGTCGGCTTCGGACACGACCGTCAAGGTATCGGTTTGCGCGTCGACCGCTATCCACGGATCGCCGGGTGACAATTGCGCGAGATCGGCAGTTTTCTGCAGCTTGAAGGTCGTCGCGTCGAGATAGAGGAGCTGCCTGGTGTAAGTATTCACCGCAAACAGCTGGTTGGCCAACGGATCGTACGCAAACCCCTGCGCGCCACCGGTCGGGACATCGGACACGAGCGGAGGTGCGGTGAGGTTTCGCAGGTCGTACCGCCGCAGGTAAGGAACGTCATGACCAGTGACGTAGAGGTACGTGCCGGAGGGATCGAGCTCGATCCAGTTCAGCGAGAGCCCGCGCTCAATCACCTTTACGTCTTGTGACAATCGTATCTTCTGTTCGACAGCGACCAGGCGTTCGTCACGTATCAGCACTGCTGCTGCGAGCGAGGCGAGCAGCAGGGCAGGAATCCTGGATTGCAAACCGCTGCTCGTGGAGTCGCTGCTCCGTCGTGCGCCGCTGATCCAATCCCAGTATTCGCGGGCGAAAAACAGTTCTGCGACACCAATACCGGTCAGCATCATCATGTTCCACGTACGCGGAAGTCGTCGTCGCACTCGCTCGAACAGCGCGACTGGCGCTGAGTTAAGTGAAAGAATCAGCGCGACGATCAAACCGCGTCGCAGCGATGTTGCGGTCGTCAGCAGCAGCGCGGCGAGGGCGCAGCAGGCGACCAGCAGAGTCGTCACATAAGCAAGCACAGGGCGGAGCCTCCTAGTGCCCGCCGCGACGGCGAGGAGCACAGCGAAAAAGCCGGTCCCCACGATGATGCGAGTCACCGGCACACTGAGCAGATCGATCACGAATTGAGTGATGATCAGGATGTCGAATTGCCGTTCGATCAGGTCGAGAACTGGAGCTCGGAACAGGTAGACGAGCGCCACAATCGTGGGCAACCGCGCGACGGCCCAGACGAGGACTATTGGCGAAGGGCGCTCGTTGGCTGTCCGCCGGCGGTTCAAGCCAATCGCGGAGTTACGAGTCGTTTCAAACCCCGACATCGACCACGGTCTCCAGCACTCTGGCCATCGGCAGGCATCAATACCACGGCGACGATTATCGGCAGTACACGCACGCTCGCATAAAACGGGGGTTCGTGGTGTATCGATCCCGAACTCAATAACATCGTCCGGCGTCTATGACACGCGTCGCAAGGCTCGTCGTCGAGTCTACGGCACGATCAACGGTGGCGGATAGAGTTCGCGTTGCGGACGTTCAACGGAAACGTGTATTTCAGGAAGGGAACTGATCGGTTTTTTCACCGGTGGGGCGGCGCAAAAGATCTACGTTCATATTTCTGCAGGGTCTCGATGACACGGCGTGCGACGAGGAGGTGGCCGTCGGCATTGTAATGCACGCCAAGGGTCCTGACGAGGTGTCGTCCCTCCTCGTATGGAAAAAGCGACCGCGGGGATGGGTACTTCTCAAAATCGGGAAACAGGTCGATGATGTCCAGCCCCAGTTCTGCGGCGAGCGCGAGCACGCGGTCGTGATTCGCAGGATTGCGCTCGCCAACCACCAGGGGCAGGTCCGGCAAATACACGAAGTGCAGTGAGCCGCCCCACTCCTCCACCGTCCGCTTCGCTTCTACGAGGATGCGGCGCAGAAGCGGCAGCTGGTCTCCGCTTTGGTCTTCGCTTTCTACTGGCGAGTCGTGCCGAACGCGAACGCTGTTGATTAGACGGCGCAACGAACGCAGCTTGACGATCCCCATCACCCAGGACGACGACGCGGCCACGGGCTCCTGGGCAAGTCGGGAATCGTACCTGCGACGCATCTCCTCACCGAGCACGGCTGCATGCTCTTCCAGCTGTTGGGAGAACCCGGGTTCCAGGTAGCGACGCAGAATGTCGCTCTTCGTCTCACGAGGCAGATCGACTGTCAAATCGTTGCCTTCATAGAAAAACCAGAACACGTGGGCGGGACGCCGGGGTTCGACGTACTCGCGGATCGTGCCGAGCTCGGCGAGCGGCCCATGGCCCGTGTATCCAACGCTGAGAGTGGCCGGCACGGCGTGGCGAATGCGCCCGGCGAAGCTCTCCTCACGAGGCACGCACCAGCCCTCGACAAAGGAGTCACCAACGAGAGCCACTTGCGGTGGTATGTCCCATTGTCTGTCCGGGTTATTGAAACCGAAGCGGTCACTCTCGTACGTCACGTAGGTACCGGCCTCGTTGCACATCACCGTAAGGGCGAGCGGCACGCCTGCGAGCGGGACGGTAGGCGTACCTTGCAACTCAGGTGGAGAAGCGATCCAGTTGAATACAGCAACCACGTGATAAGCCGACACGCCCTTCGCCCGTAGATCGCGCACCACGTCGACGTATTCCCTCTGATCGAACCCTTTTCGCGGATACGGGCCGCGGAGCTCCAGCGGGTCCCAGGAGAGAAACGCTTCGCACGCGTACACGGTTACGATTGCCGAGGCACCGGCCATCAGGATCTTCGTCCGAAAGTCTGAGACCGACGTGTTCAACGCCCTCTCCTCCAAGCGAAGTCAGAGCGTCATGCTACCAAACGGTTGAAGGAAGGACCGGCCGAAACCGAACGTCAGCATTTTGGACGCGAGCTTGCCTATCGTGGACCAAGCGATGATCGACGGCCAACGAGAAGATACAAGGAACGATTAATGGCATGGCGCGAGCCGAGCAAAGTGGGTTCACCGCGGCGCGCCAGTCGCGGCATTGCTATTGAGGGGCGCGGGCGCATAGACGTAGTAACCTTCCGCGCCCCCGGCGAAATCATAGGATCGATCAATGGCCTGAATGACGTCGAGCCCGAAATGAAATCTTTCCCACCACCAGGTTCGTTCGATCGGCGCCGTGAGAATGACGAAGTCGAACTCCCTTGCTTCGATGCGTTCGATGAGCGCCCGAACCGCGTCGGGATGGCGCTTTCCGATTCTGAGCAGCATGAACGGATCCATGACAACAGGTACCTGCCCGAGTGCGATGGGAACGTACGGGTCCTCAGACAGGATCGTGTCGTGGGCCGTGATCCACCCTTCCAGCGGCCGGTGGTTCGCATTTCCGCCGGCTGTCAACGCGGCCATGGCCGAGTAGACGTCTGGGACGAGGACCACGAGATGTGTCGTCGTCATCCAGAGAGCGAAGAGCAGCACGACAGTCTGGACGACCGTCAACCGGGGTGAGCGCAACTGGCGCGGTACCGCAGACCGCTCGTCGAGCGCTCGCGAAAGGGAGGATGACGCGTGTCCAATCACCAGCACGCCAAGAACGGCGAGATCCAGAAGGTGGTTGTCGCCTGCTCCGATGTCGACAAAGATCAGAAAGAGCAGCGGAACATAGCAGATGAGGCTGATGTCATAAATGGACGCCTCCCCGCGTGCGAGATTGATGGCGAGGCCAAGTACCGCAACCGGAACAAGCGCCCACAGAGCTGGCGTGTTGCCGAACAGGGTGCGAATGAGGAGAGTTGGCGAGTGCAGCGCCTGGCCGATCCCGCCTATGCCAGCCAGAGAAAAACCGAAGACATTTTCGAAGAATCGTCCCGCCGACACCACACCTGCAATCCCCATCAAGGTCGCGACAAGGACCACGTAGGTGGACGTAAATAGCCACACACCGTTTCGCTTCCTCATCATCAACCACGTCGTGACGGCCATCGGAGCCCAAAGAGCGCTGAACTTCGTCATGAACGCCAAAGCGCTCAATGCCGCACTGATCACGATGCCGGTTCTTCCTCGGTAGGCCGTAACGCTCGAAACGGCGAGCAACTGCAGGAGTACGGCCAGTCCATCGGCCGCCAAGGCGCTGAAGCCGACGCGATAACCGGGTTCGGTGACGAGCACAAATGCGGACAGGATCGCCGCCATCGACGACGGGCATTGGAGGTCCCGCAGAACACGAAATATGACCACCGCGAGCACGAGGAGGATGAAGCAACTGAGCAGCCTCCCGGACATGACATACTCGCCGGTCAGTCTGGCCGCAGACGCGTGCAGGACGATCGAAAGCGGCATGATCCGAGTGCCCCCATAGTTGCTCCCGTCGTACAGCGGCGGGTAGAGCACTCCCGCATCGAGAGAGCGTGCGAGCGCCATCCGGGTTCCCGAGACATGGTTGAGGAAGTACGTGTCCCGGGCGTGACCGATACCGATGAACGCCCAGACCAGCACTATCGTGAGGGCAACGATAATGGACAGTGTTGAGGTGAACGCAGTACAGAGCGGCAGAATGTCGCTACGCCACGCCATCAATGGGCGGACGCTGTTCGGCGTCAGCGGAGGGGCTTTCTCAGTGGGAATGGCCTCTGTGGTACTTGGCCTCGGCGTCTCGTCGCTGGACATGAATCACGACCTTGGTACGGCCGAAGGGAACCGGCCCTTCACCATCGCGAGCGCCACGATGGCGAAGTTCAGCGCGTGCTCGCACTGCAGATCCTTCATGGCGCCGAGGAATTGCGACGGCGGCATGCGGACGATCTCAATCCCAGGCTCGGGAACTCTCGGCGGCCGCGGGGCCGAAGATCGGTCGCGACAAAGCACCACATGTGATTCGACATCCGGCCGACATTGGGCCGCAACGTTCCCAGACACTCGAACTGCCCGCCTTCGTAACCAGTTTCTTCCAGCACCTCACGGCGCGCGCACGCTTCGGGGCTCTCGCCTCGTTCGAGCATCCCCGCCGGTACTTCGAGCGTCCACGTTTCAACGGCCGGACGAAATTGCCGCACCAGGATGAGCTCACCGGCTGTATCTGCGGCGAGGACTCCCACGCAGTCGGCGATATCCAGCGCGTAGTAGAGCGATGGGTCGCTCCCCACACGTTTCCCGATGACGTCGAACCACGGCGTCGAGAACGCGACCTGACGTTCCATCATTGTCGGCATGATCGAAAGTCTCGCGTAACGCAGCTACTCTATCTGAAGAAACCCGACACCGCGCAGCGCCTCGCTTCAATCACCTCGAAGTCGCGCACCGTCGCCACGCGAATTTTCTGATCGTCGTGAGTTCAACGATAATCGTTCGTGTGGTGCGGAGTGTGAAGCCGGAACGCGAGCCCCCAATTGGAGCGCCGCATGACAAACATTACGCACCGGTCGGCCGCAATGCGAGGTCTATTCGCTACTCGATAGTTGGTTTGACGATCTGGAATCTTGCGTTGACGTTTCTCTTGCTGGTACCGATTGAAATCGCCGCTCGACATTATTTTCCGTCCGTTTATCAGAGAACAGTTCCTGGCGCTAATTACCCCACGCATCTCGCGGTTTGGGCCGAGGCCGACGCCGACCTTGGCTGGACGGTCACGCGCAGTCCAGCATACGCGGCACTGTCGCGCGTTCGTTACCGGATCAACAGTCAGGGCTTCCGTCACGGCGAAGATTTCAACTCCCTCCCTCAAAAGCCACTTGGGCAGCGTCATGTTGTCGTGCTTGGTGACTCGTTCACATTTGGCGTGAACCTGCAGGAAGCAGAGACTTCCCCTGCATTCCTGAGTCAGCACTTGGGGCCGAACTGGCGGGCGTTCAACCTTGGCGTTCCCGGATACGGAATCGATCAGATGGTGTTGTCCTATGAAAAATACCACGCGGTTCTGCAGCCGGACGTTGTAGTCCTCATTTTCATCGATGAGGACGTCGACCGCGTGTTCGAGGCCTTTCGGGGAGCAGAGGGGCTTCCTAAGCCCAGTTTCGAGGTGGTGAAGGGCGAATTGCGTGAGAGGCAGCCGCACATAGAAACGATCCTCGGTTCGCTGCTTTACAGAAGCCGCATCGCAAACGTCATCTATTCACGGTGGTATCGCCCTCGCGAAAGTGTTCGGATATCGGCGGCGTTGTTGCGACGCTTGGCGAAGGAAACGTCTGGATACGGCGAAAAGCTGGTTCTCGTCCGCTATCCCTCGATAGAGCAGGTAGACGGCCGTGACGTCTATCGAGCATATCCATTCCAGGAGGTACTGGACGGCTACGGCATCACCGACGTCGAGCCTCTCGAGGTCCTGCGCAAAGTTGGTGATCCTCGCGCACTTTATTTTGTGGGAGACGAGCACCCAACAGCCGAGGCCAATCGCGTGGTCGCGGACGCAATTTACGCGGCATGGCCGATGTGAAATGCATTGGCAGTACGGCCCGAATTCAGTCGAACTCCGCGGGACGATAGCAACGATTCACACGGTAATCGAAGATCCGTTATGCGACGGTCCGACCTTCCCCCGGCGCGGCGCCGAGTACCCCCCCCGGGGCACGGCACGAATGAGTGAGCCATGGTCGGCTGCCTGTCAACCGCGAGTCGCATGGCATGTGCGCCTCCGCTTCAGGGGCAACGTGTCACGCCATGTGTCGGGGATACCGTGGTGCCTATATCTCAGGAAGGACACGTAGCAAATGCTCGTTTTTGGAGGATCGCGAGCGCTGGCCGGCCGTCGACCCGCATCCTGCACTCACCGACTGAGTGTGCCAGCACCATGCGCGGGGTGAACGGCGCTTCACAAGCACATCCCGCTCGGTACATCGATTGTCTTCAGGGTCGCGACGACGCGTCCGGGCGGCTCATTCATCCCGATCCCTGCAGACCCGTGGCCCTGCCCTGCGCCACCCGCCCACGTCGACCCACTCCTCGAGTTGAGGTCGACCCTCCTCGCGGTCGCCGCGGCGGGCTTCGCTTCCATTGGTCTTGAGGTGACTAATCTTAGGGTGCCATCGTTCTGGAATCCGGATTGGTACCACGCAATGACCTGCTCGCCGTAGGCGCTCTGGAACTGCTCGTCCCAGGTAATGCCGTACCCTCCGACCGTGGCCAGCATCACGACGGCGATGACTGTAAGTGCAACGGCACCCGCCACGGTCCAGCCGTTCATACATCCATGATCATGCATTACATATATCGGCTCGCGAGAAACCTCGCGGCGCGCTCGGCCACTGCCCGTGCGTCGGCCATGCAGTCGGGGATCGATAGAGCGAAACCCATGCCGGTATCGCGCTGACCGTTGCATACAATGTAGTGCGGCGAGGTGGTCGGACCGCGACCGGGCTGCGCGGGCGCCTGGCCGTTATGCGGTCGAGCAAACGAATGCAAAATTCGCGTTTGGGACCGCATGACGGGCTAAGCGCTGTAAACATAGGGCTGCAGTATGTTACCCACCTCGGTGGTAACCGTTCTGCACCCTCATGGTCGCACGCGAGCAGCATATGGGTCAGGTTACGCGCTCGACAATCTTTCTTTAACTCCAGCTATTGTGGCGAGTCTCCCTTTGGCCGCCGGCGTGTGGCGCCTTGGCTATCAATCGGTCTGGGTTGACGAATCCGTCAGCGTCTGCGTGGTTGATTGCGACCCCATGTCGCTGCTGCGGCGACGAAAGACTGCCGAGGCGAGTAACGCGCTCGTTCGCTGGGCCGAGGCAGTTTGATGAAGGTATCTGTTGTCATCCCGACACGAAACCGCAGCGCCCTGTTAGCGATGACATTGCGCAGTGTTCTGCGTCAGCAGAGCGTGGACCTCGAGGTAATTGTCGTCGACGAGGCATCAACGGACGACACAGCGACGACGCTCGCAGCGGTGACAGATACGCGGGTTCGGATCATTCGTCATGACACGCCCCAGGGGTTGTCCGCAGCCCGCAATCACGGGGCGTTGGAGGCACGCGGTCAATGGCTCGCCTTCGTTGACGACGACGACCTCTGGGCGCCCGACAAGCTCGTTCGCCAGATAGAGGCGGCGGAACAAGCGGATAGAGACTGGGTGTACACCGGCTCGGTCAATATCGAGGGGTGGCGAATCGTTTACAGCCGGCCACCGCAGCCACCGGACGATACCGTGGCGGCGCTGCCACGCTACAACGCGATTCCAGGTGGCGGCTCGAACGTGATGTGGCGGCGGACCATGTGGATGACAGTGGGTCCGTTCGACACCCGTTTTCGCGGCGGCGAAGATTGGGAGATGTCGATCCGTTCGGCGCAGTACGGACCTCCCGCATGGGTGTGCCGCCCGTTGATGGCCAAGCGGGTGCATGAGACCAATATGTTCCTCAATGTGTCCGAGATCATGCGGGCGACCAGACTGATCGAGGATCTGCACCATACACACGTCGACTGGGGGAAGGTTCACCGTTGGGTCGCCGAACGCTACCTGCGCAACGGGCAGCGAGGCGCGGCGCTTGCCCAATTTGCAAAGGCGGCGATGAAAGGAGAGTTCGGCGGTGTCGCCGAGGATTTGAGTACACTCCTCCGCCGCCGGCTTCGTCGTCACGCGGCTGTGTCCCTTCGCCGGACAGCGCCGATGAACGACCCTTGGGCTGCTGAGGCGACAGCATGGCTATGCGAGTTGCAGACGATCTACTCGCCGTCCCGCTCCGCGACTCAACTCGCGCACGGGCGATAGTCTGTCGATGGACGTAACGGTCATCGTACCGACGCGCAACCGCAGCGCCCTGCTCGCCATGACGCTGCGCAGCGTACTGCGCCAGCGGGACGTCGAGCTCGAGGTCATCGTCATCGACGAAGGCTCGACAGACGACACCGCCGCGATGCTCAGCCGGCTCGGCGACGCCCGCGTTCGAGTGTTGCGGCACGAGTTACCCCATGGGGTCAGCACCGCGCGAAATCGCGGGGCCGCCGTAGCCGTCGGCGAGTGGCTCGGCTTTGTCGATGATGATGACCTGTGGGCACCCGACAAGCTGGCACAGCAGCTCCGCGCGGCGGCGAGCACAGGTCGCGACTGGGTCTATACGGGATGCGTCAACATCTCGGATGAGGGTCACATCGTTTACGGCCGTCCGCCGCTCGCTCCGGAACAGATCATGGCGGTACTGCCCCGATACAATGCGATTCCAGGTGGGGGTTCGAACGTGGTCGTGCGCCGCGCCGCGTGGCAACGTGTCGGTCCGTTCGATACCCGGCTGCGAAATACCGAAGATTGGGAGATGTGGATTCGTCTTGCCAAGGAAGGTCCGCCGGCCTGTGTGGAGCGCCCGCTGCTCGCCTATCGCGTCCATGGTGCCAATGCGTCACTCGACATCACAGAGATCGTGCGCGGAACCAAGCTGATTGAGAGGCTGCATCACACGACGGCGGATTGGGGATATATCCATCGTTGGCTGGCCGAGTCGTATCTGCGGAGGGGACAGCGATCCGCCGCGTTAGCCCAATTCCTGCGAGCTGCCATGCGTGGACAACTGCACGGCGTCGTCGCCGACATCGGTGATATTCTCCGGCGCCGACTGACGCGCCGTCCGGCGCGTCAATCCGATCCCACGTTCGTGTGCGATCCTTGGATCGCGATCGCCGCTGAATGGTTGCGCGAACTGTACGGCCAGAACGACAACGGCTCCCGGCTGTTGCCGCACGCGGGCTTCGCTGCCGAGCCGACGTCACAGCGCTGAGATGGACGCGACAGCTGGAGACCCCATTTTCATCCACGGCATTTTGCCGAGGAGCGGAACGAACTTCATTTGGGATCTTCTGCGGCTCCATCCCGATTGCTCGCGTGGCCGGGAGCCGGTCAACGAGGACATGTTTCTCGAACATTCGGATCATCTGACGGCGTTTGCCACCGCCGTGCAGAGAACCTGGGATCCGGCATGGGGCACCTTCGCTGTCGATATAGGAAATCGGCTGTACGAAAGTATCGGCGACGGTCTCATTTCGTTCCTATGGACCGACCGCACGCGTCGTCTCGTGACGAAATCCCCGACGGTCCGTCACCTCAATGAGTTCTTTGCTTTCTTTCCTTCCGCCCGATTGCTGATCCTCGTGCGTGATGGCCGATCCGTGGTGCAGTCCGCCATGGACACGTTCGGATGGGACTTCGACCGTGCTTGCCGAGCGTGGTCTGAAGGCGCCCGCACGATTCGTCATTTTCAGCAGACGCAGTCGGCACGCGCCGATCGCTGGCGCGTGATCCGTTACGAAGATTTTGTCGACGACACCGAGGCGCAGCTGCGGGCCGTCTTCGAATTCTTGCGTCTCGATGCCGAGCGCTACGACTTCGTGGCGGCGCGCAACCTGCCGGTTCGGGGATCGTCGGCCTTCGGCCTGCACGACGGGAAAGTACATTGGGAAGTCGTGCCGAAGGACAACACATTCACCCCGAAGGAGCGATGGCGGTCGTGGAGCGCCGCGCAATGTGAGCGGTTCGAATGGCTCGCCGGCGAACAGCTGCTTGATTTCGGCTATACCACCTCGACGCAGCGATTCGGCCTCCTTGACTCGGCACGACACACGGCACGCGATTGGGGGTGGGTGGCGTGGAAAACCGCACGCCGGGCTCTGAATCGGGCGCGCCTCGTCTCACGCGGCGCACCAGCCTAGTCGCGTGTTGCGGCAAATCCAAGTGGAGGCCGATGCCGCGGCCTCACCGCCGCGCACGTCTGATCGGAGCGGGCGACGGTTTGGTATGCTCACTGCGCGCGAAGAGCGGTGCTCCGCCGCGATTGCAGGTGGCATGACAACTGGCGCCTGAACGGGGCCGGTACGAACGTACACCATAACCGGTTGATCTGGCGGGTGCATGGAAGCTGTCACGGTTGTCATTCCAACTCGGGACCGTCCCGATCTCCTCTCTCTTACGCTGACCAGTGTATTGCGGCAACGTGACGTCGATCTACGCGTCGTCGTCGTCGACGATGCCTCCACGAATGATGTGGCCAGTGTCGTCTTGCGTTGTGACGATCCTCGCGTGAGGGTTGCGCGTCAGGTGGTCAGAAAGGGCGTTAGCGCGGCGCGAAATCGCGGCGCGGCGGAAGCGACTACAGACTGGGTCGCTTTCTGCGACGATGACGACCTTTGGAGCCCTGAAAAACTCCATCGTCAGCTCGTCAGCGCCTTGCGCGTCGGAAGCGACTGGACCTATGCCGGATGTGTTTTCGTGGACGCGCAACTGGAGATTCACGGAGGGACGCCACCAATGCCTCCTGACGCGATGATCGCTGCACTTCGTTCGTATAACGCCGTTCCGGCGGGAGCTTCCAACGTACTCATTCGCACCGACGTGTTCAGGGACGTCGGTGGGTTCGATGAAAGCCTGACCCATGTTCCAGACTGGGATCTCTGGTTGCGCCTTGCCGACTATGGTGTGGCTGCGTGTGTGAATTCGCCGCTTGTCGCGTACCGCATGCATGGGGCGAATGCATCTTTGCGAACAGCAGAAATGCTGGCGGAACTCGCCCTCTTGGAGCGCCGGCACGGCTTGACCCGCACTCGTTCTTCCTTTCTCCGGCACCTGGCGCATCTCTGCTTGCGATCGAATCGTCTCCGCGAGGCTCTGATTTATTTCCTGCGAGCGCTTCTGAACTTCAGAGACGGGTATACCCGGATCGACTTTGAAATGGATCGGCGGTTGTTTAGCGAACATGCTGCCGAGATCCTGCGACGTAGACTCCGACGCCCACCATCGAAGCGGGCCATGCAGCGGCTTCAGACTGAGAGAGCTCGTGACCCGCACGCAGCCTGGAAAACCGCCGCGGCCGAATGGCTGGACGAGTTCCGGCGCTGCGAGGAGTTCCGCGGCAAAGGCGTCAGCCGATGACAGCCGTCATGGGCGACGGGTCCAGAGGGATTGGGGAGTGCGACATTTGCGTGTGAGCTGAGGCGACTAATCAGCAATTCGACGACCTCCAGCGGCGACATGAGAAGCCACCAGCGCATCTATCCACTCCTGCCCTGCCCGTCTCCATGAAGGATGTTCCAACTCGGTGTGCGCGGTGCTCTTCCCCAGGGGTACGGATATCCGCAATCGGTGTGCGAGGAGGTCACGACCGAGTACGGCGAGATCGCCGGCGAGCACCGACGCTCTGTAGTTCGGCCGCCGCTGAAGCCAAGCGCGCACGAAATATCGCAACGCGGCGCGATGATTCTTGACCCTGAGCGCCCACCAGCCCAGGTACCGAAGGAGAATCGCGGGGTTTGCCTGCCGATTGCGTGCAAACAGGCGCCAGAATTCCGTTTCAACCCGCGATGCGTCGAGCGACATCTGCGCGCCGTGGAGCCGATAGGCGATGAGCGGCTGCGATACGCATGCGGGCTCGCCGATGTGTGCCAGGCGAAGCCACAGGTCCCAATCGGCCAATGGTTGGAATTCGGCATCGAAAAGACCGGCGCGCTTTAGTGCGTCTTTCGCCACGATCACACCCGAACACCCACCGGGAACCACATTGTGCTGCGGCAGCTGCCTGATCAGCTCGCGCGGAGGCAGGGGCGGCGAGCCCCCCGTAACGTGATGGTGCACATTGATGTTTACGTGCCCGACGTATGCCCACGTCGCGCTGCTCGCGCGCAGTGCGCCGAGCTGCAACGTCAGCTTGGTCGGTGCCCACAAGTCATCATCATCGAGAAATGCCACCCAGTCGGCGCGCGCCTCGGCCACCCCGCGGTTGCGCGCAACGCTGACGCCCTGAGGGCGGTCGTGGTGGATCGACCGAATACGAGGGTCCCCGAAGCTCTCGATGACCGAGGATGTGTCGTCGCTCGACGCCTCATCGACGA
>Ga0114129_10001365_pt1 | contig 32813 bp, 32 predicted proteins | sample RhiMetdeltSRZDD1_FD_80071 | JGI IMG/M metagenome (GOLD analysis project Ga0114129, IMG submission 80071) | Populus rhizosphere microbial communities from Tennessee, USA - Rhizosphere MetaG P. deltoides SRZDD1 (version 2) (version 2) | ecosystem: Host-associated > Plants > Roots > Rhizosphere >...
GAGCCGATCGGACGGACGATCGCAACGGCCGCAACGTTCGCCAGGACCCAGCCGACCAGGAGCCCGTCGGACGTGTCGCCGTTCTCCGAGAGGCGAGTCTGGATGTCGCGGTAGACCCCCGGCGTGCGGAGGACGTTCCAACCCGGGATCACGTGCTCCAGGAACGCCTGGCCCGGCGTGAACCGGGGCCAGCCGCCGGCGAGCAACGGCACGTTCGTCATCACGCGGTAGGCCCAATAGCCGAGGCCCGCGATGGCGAGCACGCCGAGGAACGGGTACACGAGACCGAGCGTGCCGATGAACAGGGAGTCCTCTTCGGGGACGCCGCCGCCGTTGATGATCGCGCCCATCGTCGCGAGTGAGTTACGCGTCAGGAAGAAGCGGACACCGAGGACGACGATCATCAGCGCGATCCCGACGATGGCGGCGGGCCGCGTCGACACGCGGGCTGCCGGATTGATCGCGGCCTGGGCGGACCTGCTGACCTCGGGCTTCGTCCGCTCGGGCTTTGACGCTGGCGCAAGGATGCCCAGGGCCGCAACTCGCTCGGGGTCGAGCGTCTTGACGACGCGCGGCGGCTCGGGTTCCGCTTCGAGGGCGGACGCCGCGGCGGCGGCCATCTCTTCGCCCGCCGGCGGGCGGGGCGCGCGGCACTTGTAGCAGCGCCCCGAGCGCATCGGGTTCACTGACTTGCAGTCGCCGCAGACCCAGATATTCGTGACGCCGGACATCGCCGCGATTGTCTCAGTGCTCGGTGGCGCCCGTAAACGTCCAGGCGTCGATTCGAAGCGCGGGCACGACGACCGCACCGAAGCCGCCGACCACGGTCTTTCGCTCGCGGGCCACGGCCGACACGCCGGCGAGGGCGTCGAGATACGACATCGTGAAGCGGAGGTTCTTCACCGGCCCGACGATCTTGCCGCGCTCCACGAGGAACGTTCCGTCACGCGTCATCCCGGTCGTGATCGCGAGCTTCGGGTGCACGGTGTTCGTGTAGTGGAAGCGGGTGACGAGCAGGCCCCGCTCGAGGCTCGAGATCAGGTCGTCGCGAGCGCTCGTCCCGGCGTTCATGACGATGTTCCCCGGTAACGGTCCGTACGGGTTCGGCGCCGGGTAGGCGTGGCCGGTCGAACGCCGCCCGGCGCGCGACGCGGTCTGCGCGTCGTACAGGACCTCGCGGCAGATGCCACGCTCGATCCACGGCACGCGTTGCTTTCGAACACCCTCGTAGTCGAAGCCGGCCGGCATCCCGTTCGGGTCGCCGGCGTCGTCGAGGATCGTTACGAGGTCCGAGCCGATCTCCTTGCCCGGCTCGTAGAAGCTCCGCCCTTCCTGGACCGCGGAAGCGGAGAAGCCGAGGTAGCCCATCTGGTCGACGATGTCGACCACGGCATATTCCTCGAGGACGACCGGGTACTCGCCGGGCTCGATCGACTGGGGACGGTCGCTCGACCGGGCCTTGCTCGCGGCCTCGGCACCAAGCGCAGCGCCCGAGATCGCGGTCACGTCCGTCGAGGCGGCCTCGGCATAGCCGGTCCCGCCGTCCGGCGACATGTGGACCGTGATCATGTGCGCGGTCGTACGCCGCTCCGAGGCCCGGATGCCGTGGGAATTCGCGACCGAGACCGTCTCGGCAGCCGTCCGGAACGAACCGAACGCCAGCGCGCCGACAGCGTCGGCCGCCGCGATGACGGCCCGGACCTCCGCGGCCCGCGATTCCGGGGTCGCCGCGGCCGTGCTCTCGACGTAGGCCAGCGGCTGCGGCGGAAGCGGCGCGCCGTCGGGCTCAGGGAGGCCGCCCCAGTCCTCGAGCTCCTCGACGTTCGGCGCGATCGCAGTCACGCGCGCGACGAGATTGGCGAGACCCTCTTCGTCCATCCGCCCGGTCGACGCAACGGCGACGCGCTTGCCGATCGCGATGCGGAGGTTCACGAGGACGTTGTCTTCGGCGACGTTCTGGTGGATCTCGGAGTTCGCGAACCGGGTCAGCGCGGAGTCGTCGGCAATGACGAGGGCCTCGGCCTCCGTCGCCCCGGCTGCGAGCGCGCGCTGGACGACCTGTTCGGCCAGCGCCAGGCCCTCCGAATCGTGGCCGGCGGTGTCTCGTGGCTCGGCGCTCACGCGGCTCACCACTTGCCGACGCCCACCTGGACGTCGCGGAAGCGCGCACCGGACACGGCATGGCCGACATGCCCGATCTGGCCCGGCTCGCCCTTGCCGCAGTTCGGCGTCCCCAGCATCCGGAAGTCGCGCTCGTCGGCGATCGCGTCGCAGGAACGCCAGAACTCGTACGTGATGCCCGTGTACGTGGGGTTCTTCAGCAGGCCGACCTTCTTGCCGCCCTTGATGTCGTACGCGACCTCCGTCGCGAACTGGAAGTTCAGCCGCCGGTCGTCGATCGACCAGCTGCGGCACTGCGAGAGGTACAGGCCGTCGTCCGTGTCGGCGACGATCTCATCGAGGCTCTTGCCCGGGACGGGCAGGAGGTTGATGTTCGTCATCCGGATCAGCGGCAGCCGGTTCCAGCCGTCGGCGCGCATCGCGCCGCCCGAGCGGCGCCCGATCCGCGGCGCCGTCTCGCGGCTCGAGAGGTAGCCGACGAACGCGCCGTTCTTGATCAGTGGCACGGCCTGCGCCGCAACACCCTCGTCGTCCCAGCCGAACGTGCCCATCCCGCCGGGCGCCGTCGCGTCGGCGACGATCGTCACGAGCTCCGAGCCGTACTGGAAGCCGTCGGTCAGCTTGTCGGTCGTGAGGAAGCTCGTCCCGGCGTAGCTCGCCTCGGTCCCGAAGACGCGGTCCAGCTCGGTGGGATGGCCGCAGCTCTCGTGGACCTGCATGTACAGCTGCGAGGGGTCGAGGATGATCGTCCGCCGGCCGGGCGGGCACTGCGGCGCCGTGAGCAGGGCGACAGCCTCGTCCGCGTAGGCCTCGGCGCGGTCGGCCAGGTTCAGGCCGCGGATGTACTCGTAGCCGGCGGCTTGCCAGCCGCCGCCCGAGTCGGGAAAGCTTCGGCGCTGGTGCTCATCGCCATCGACTGCGTTGGCTTCGACGGCCGAACCCACGTGGGTGATGACCTGTTCGGTGAAGCTGCCGTCCGTGGCGGCGAAGGTCTTCCATTCGCGCTGGGCCGCATACATCGACTCGGTGAAGGCGATGCCCTTCACCGCAACCGCGGCGGTGTCCGCCGCCATGAGGTCCGCGATCTTCGCTTCGAGCGGAACCTCGAACGGATCCTCGACGACGGGCGTCTCGAAGCGACCGGTTGCCGGCGGCCGGTCGTCGAGGACCGTCGGACGACGCAGCGCTGAGGCGGACGCCTTCGCGATCCGGACGGCCGTGGCGGCGACCCGGTCCGCCTCGTCGAGCTCGAGCCGGTGCGAGCTGGCGAAGCCCCACGCGCCGTCGACGACGACGCGCACGCCGAAGCCCTCGCTCTCGCCGGTGGCGACGCCCTCGAGGCGACCGGTCTTGATCGCGATCGATTCCTCGAGTCGGCGCACGACCCGCACGTCCGCGTAGCTCGCGCCCAGCTGGGCGGCAGTTTCGAGGGCGCGGTCAGTCAGGTCTCGCATCCGGGGGCCGGAGCGTATCAGAGGCGCCCCGTGGTCGGGCGATGGGGCGTTTTCCCTAGAGCGTCGGGAGGGTCGTCAGCGCCTGGGCCGTCAGCCACAGGCCGATGCCGAGGACGAGGACCGAGGCGACGAGCGGCGCGTTCGCAAGGATGCCGCTGACCCGGGGCGACGACGGCAGGCGCTCCAGGCGGCCGCGGACGAGGACGAGGGCGACACCGATCCCGCCGAGGACGAGCGCCATGCCCAGACCGAACGCGATGACGAGGACGACGCCGAAGGCGGCCCGGCCGGCGACGAGGGCACCGAGCAGGATGATCAGCGCGTTCGTCGACGGGATGATGCCGCCGGCGAGGCCGAGGGCGAACAGGCTCCGCCAGGTGATCGTGCCCTGGACCGGCGGGCCGTGGCGATGGCTCCGACCGCCATGGCTGTGCTCGAGCTCGTCGTGTTCGATTTCGGGCTCGTGGTCGTGCTCGTGCGGATGGGCATGCTCGTGGGCGGCGTCGTGCGGGTGCTCGTGCTCGATCGGCTCATGGGTGTGGGCATCGTGATCGTGGACGTGCGGCGGCGCGACGCGCCGGCGGCGGATCTCGGAGAGGACCATCCACGCCCCGATCGCGACGAATCCGATTGCCGCCAGGAGCGGAACCGTGCGGACGACGACGTCGGCCGGCAGCACCGCCTCGGCGCCGGTGACGAGCAGGGCGAGCGCGAGGATCCCGAGCGTGTGCGAGACGGTCACCGACAGGCCGAGGCCCACCGCGTGGAGCACGGTCCCTCGGCTGCCGACGAGATATGCGGCCATGAGCGTCTTGCCGTGCCCGGGCGTCAGCGCGTGCCCGGCGCCGAGGGCGGCGGCGAGGAGCAGCGAGGCGATCGCGAGAACCGGCGTCAGTGTTGCCGCTCGGAAGAGCTCCGGGATGTCGGCGCCAACGCCACCCGGGACGCTGCCGGGCTGATCACCGCCAGGCGGATCGGTGGCAACGGGGCCGCCACCATCGAGGTCCGTGGCATCGGGCGCAACGAACGATCCGAGCGTCGGCCCGCCGGCAGCCGCCGTGAAGGTGACGCGACGGACGTCGAGGGGCTGGCTGAGGAGGTCGGCCGGGTAGGTCGTGAGACGGTTGGACACATCCGCCGCGGACGGCAGCTGTTCGCCGGCCACCGCCCCGATCGTCGCGCCATCGCCGAGCACGACGATCTCGCGCCAGCCGATCCGCTCCGTATACGAGGTGTCCTCGAAGGCGATCGCGCCACCCGAGATGCGCCCGGTTGGAAGCGCGGCCGCGAGCTCGCACACGAGGCGCATCGTCGCGAGACCGCCGGCACCGGGTGGGAACGACAGGCCGGCCGCCTCGAGCTCGAGGCTGAGCCGCTCGTCGCCGGAGGTCAGGGCGAGCTCGCTAGCAAGCTCGGCGCAGCGCGAGGCTCGTGCGGTGTCGGCCTCGGTCGCCGAGACATCGCCGTCGCCGTCCGTATCGAGGTCCTGGCGCTCCTGGAAGGCCGGGATCTCGGCGTAGTCGATGACGACGTCGAGGTGGATGGCCTCGAGCGACACCCGCAGCGCGGCGTAGTGGTTGATCGTGAAGTTGCCGAGGGGGTGGGCCACGGTCCCCGACGGGACCAGCAGCGCCAGCGCGACACCGACGGCCGCAGCGAGGGAGGTCAGGCGCGTCCGCATCACGGGGAGGGTACGCGGGCCCTCTGAGCATGGATGACCGGTACACTCCGCGACGATGCGACGGACTGAGGGAGCGTCCGCGACGGGGCGATTCCTGACCCTCGAAGGCCCCGATGGCTCGGGCAAGACCTCGCACGCGATCCGGCTCACGCAGGCCCTGCGCGACCGCGGTCACGACGCGCTGCTCACGCGCGAACCGGGCGGCACGCCGCTCGGGGAGCGGCTCCGCGAGATCCTGAACTCACCTTCCGGCCCGCCGATCGAGCCGCTCGCCGAGGCGCTGCTCTTCAGCTCGGCGCGGGCCGAGCATGTCGCCGAGGTCATCCGCCCCGCCCTCGATGCCGGCCGGATCGTCATCTGCGCCCGCTATGCCGACTCCACGCTCGCCTACCAGGGCTACGGCTCCGGCCGGCCGGTCGAACAGTTGCGCGAGCTTCAGCACATCGCGACCGGCGGCCTGTGGCCGGACCGGACGATCCTGCTCGACATCCCCGCCGACGTCGGCCTCGGCCGCAAGGGCCCGGAGGAGCACACCAGGTTCGAAGTCGGCTTCGACCTCGACTATCACCAGCGCGTTCGCGCCGGCTTCCTCGAGCTGGCGGCTGCGGAGCCGGAGCGGTGGGTCGTGGTGAACGCGAATCGCGATCCCGATGAGGTCTTCGAGGACGTTCTGGCAACGGCGCTGGCGGCCGTTGATGAACCGGAAACGTCCCCGGTGCGCATGCAGGGGTGAGCGGCGTGGACGGCCCCGGAGAGCTGCGCACGACCGCCCCGATCGAAGAGCTCGATCGGGCGGTCCTCGTGCGAGTCACGGCTGGGGAGTTGCACGCCCTCGAGGAGCTATACGACCGCTACCGCGCCATGGCCTACTCGATCGCACTCCGCATCACCGGCGAGCCCGCCGCCGCCGAAGACGTCGTCCAGGACGCCTTCCTCGGCGTGTGGCGCCATGCCGATCGCTATGCCGAAGCGCGCGGCAGCGTGAAGACCTGGCTCCTCTCGATCGTCCACCACCGCTCGGTCGACGCGGTTCGCCGCCGCCGGCCCACGACCGAGCTTCCGGAGCCGGAGGCGTCGCCTCCGGAGCAGCTCGTCCTGCCCGACGTGTGGACCGAAGTTGCGCGCGGTATCGACGCGGCGGCGGTGCAGAGCGCGCTCGCATCGCTGTCCGACGTCCAGCGCGAGGCGCTCGAGCTCGCCTACTTCGGCGGCCTGACCCAGACAGAGATCGCCGAGCGGACGAGCACGCCGCTCGGAACGGTGAAGAGCCGGATGCGCCTCGGGCTGCTCGCGATGCGTCGCGGCCTCGAAATGGGGCTGGAACGATGACCCGGTACGACTGCGACCAGGTCCGCGACCTCCTTCCGGCGTACGTCCTCGGTGCCCTTGAGCGGGACGAGGAGGCGGCCGTGCGCGAGCACCTCGCAACCTGCGACCTGCATGCCGAAGCCGCCGAGCTCGGCGGCGTGGTCCCGTACCTCGCCGAGACGGTGGATCCGGTCGAGCCACCGGCCGCCCTGCGGTCGAAGATCATGGCCCTGGCCGCCGCGGACCTCGAGGCTCGCCGCGCCCAGGCACCGGTGCCCGCCCCGGCCGTCGTGCCGGCGCCTGTCGCCGCGCCGCGCGCTGCGGCCCCGGAGCGGCGAGGCTTCCGGCTGTCGTGGAGCTTCGCATTCCAGGCCGCGGCCGTCGCCGTGGTCGTCGCGCTCGGCGCGCTGAGCCTCAACCTCCAGAACCGGATCACCGGCCTCGAGGGCGACATCGCGGCCGCGCGGGCCTACGAGACCGCGGTCAACAACGTCCTCGCGGCCGCTGCCGAGGAAGGCAGCCAGACCGTCGTCCTCGGACCTGGCGAAGGGTTCGCGTCCGGTGGCATCGCCGCGATCCGAGCCGACGGTTCGGTCGTGCTCGCGATGCACGACCTCGATCCGACCGTGGGCACCGAGGTCTACGAAGCGTGGGTGATCATCGGCTCGGACGCCCCGATCCCGATCGGCAACTTTGGGGTCGCCTCGGCCGGTACGGCCTCGTTCACCAGCGCGCCGACGCCGGCCGGCGCGGGTGCGATCGTCGCGCTGACGCGCGAGCCAGGGCCCGGCGCCCTGACGCCGACCCTGCCGATCATCTCGCTCGGGACGGCGATCGGCCCCACCTCCTGAGGCTGGGTCGTCTCAGCAACCGCCCTTGAGGCGGCTGGGCTCAGGCTTCGCCCGCGAGGGCCTCGGCGATCGAGGCCGGTCCGCTCGACTTCGCGTCGTCAAGGGCCAGGCCCGCGGCCGTGAGCAGCTCGTCACCGGTCGTGCCGTCCGTCGGGAAGCGGGCGACGCCGGCCGAGACCGTGACGCCGCGAGCCGCGAGCTTCGGATCCCGGGCGACCGAATCGAGGACGCGTCGGGCCACGGTCACGCCGGCCGAGCCGGGCGCGATGAGCGCGAACTCGTCGGCGCCGCGGCGTGCGATCGTGTCGACGAGCCGGATCGACTCGGCGAGGACGGCTGCGAACTCGCGGAGGACATCGTCGCCGGCGTCGCTGCCGGATTCGCTGTTCATCCGGGCCAGCCCGTCCACGTCGAAGATCGCGACGGAGATCTCGCCGCGCTGCCGCCCGGCCCGAGCGAGCTCGAGCTCGAGGACCCGGTCGAACGTCCGGGCGTTCGCAAGGCCGGTCAGCGGATCCGTGTGCGAGATCCGCTGGAACCACTCGGAGCGCTCCACGGCCAGCGAGCCCATCCGCGCGCGATCGACGATCGACGCCGCAAGGTCCGCGGCTGCCTGGAGGACAACTCGCTCCGTCGCGGTCAGCGCCGGCCGGCCGGGGCGATCGAGGGCCAGGATGCCGAGGCCAACCTGGGTGCCGTCGCGACGGACGACCAACGGTGCGTAAGCGGAGTCGTCGGCCTCGGTGATCGCTCGGCGGGCGAGCGCCAGCCCTGCGGCGTGCCCGTTCGTCGACGCCGCCTCGGCAAGAGCGTCCACGGTCTCCGCATCGATGCCATGGCTGGCGCCGTTGATCAGCCCGGCGCGATCGGGATCCGCGAGGAGGATCGCGCCGCCCTCGGCTCCGAGGCTGCCGGCGGTCGCAACAAGAAGCCTGGACAGGCCGCTTTCGAACGGCTCTGCACCGGCCAGCGCACTCGCCGCGGCCGCGAGGATGTCGAGCGTCCGAGGCTCGCTGGGCGTGTCGGTCGTGGGCGTCGGGTCGGGCACGGGGGCGCATCGTACACCGCGCCGAGCGGGCTTCAACCGTGTCCGATCGGCGGTTGAGTGGCTGGACGGGAGCGCTATTCTCGGCCGCGTGAAGCTCGTCGTCGCCGTCGTGCACAACGAGGATGCCGGCACGCTCGTTGACGCCCTGCTCGAAAAGGAGCACCGGGCGACGCGGCTCCATTCCTCGGGCGGCTTCCTGAAGCAGTCGAATGCGACGATCATCGTCGGCGTCGAGGATGCCGCCGTCGACGGCGTGCTCGAGATCGTGCGCGAGAATTGCACCTCGCGGACGCAGGTCGTCAACCCGATGCCGCCGATCATGGAGCCGGGCGAGTTCTTCATGCCCTACCCGCTCGAGGTCGAAGTTGGCGGGGCCACGGTCTTCGTCCTCCCGGTCGAGCGCTTCGAGCGACTCTGACCGCCGTCGCGCCGGCCCCGAACGTGGCCGCTCGCGCTGGCGACCCGCCCGGTCGTTGGGCGGCGCTCGCCGCCATCGGCACCGGGACCCTGCTCGCGTTCGCGCCGTGGTTCAGCGCCTCAGCGGTTGGACCGCTCCTGGCGGTCGAGTGGCGAACCGAGGGCCTCCAGCTCCCGCTGCTGACCGTCGCCGTCCAGCTGGGTTTCGCGATCGCGGCGCTGGCGGTCGCGATCTCCGCCGCGGCGGACGTCGTGCCGGGGCCGCGACTGTTCTTCATCGGTGCGGTCATCGCGGCGATCGGCAACCTCGGCTTCGCCGCTGTTGCCGGCGATGCGACGGCGGCGCTGCCATGGCGCGCCCTGACCGGCGCCGGGATCGCGCTCGTCTACCCGGTCGCGATCAAGCTCATCGCCGGCTGGTTCAGGGTCGGACGCGGGCTCGCCGTTGGGACGCTCATCGGCGCGTTGACGGTCGGCTCGGCGTTGCCGCACCTCTTCCGCGCGCTTGGGGCATTGGGCGGCCTGGACTGGCGGGCCGTTGTGATCGCGGCCTCCGCCGCGGCCCTCGTCGGCGGCTCGATCGTCGCCGTCTTCGCGAAACCCGGACCGCTCGAGACGCCCGCGTCGCGGTTCAGCGTGTCCGTCGCGGTGACGGCGTTCCGAGAGCCCGCGGTTCGACTCGCCAACCTCGGCTATCTCGGCCACATGTGGGAGCTCTACGCGATGTGGACCTGGGTGCCCGCGTTCATCGCGGCGTCGTTTGCGGCCGCCGGCAGCGCCGATCCGAGCTCGGCCGCCCTCGCCTCCTTTGCCGTCGTCGGCGTCGGCGGGCTCGGCTGCGTCGCCGCCGGTGCGCTTGCCGACCGTTTCGGCCGGACCACGCTGACGATCCTGGCCATGGCCGCGAGCGGCACGTGCGCCGTGGCGATCGGCTTCCTCTTTGGGGCACCGCCTTGGGTCGTGCTCGCCGTCGCGATCCCGTGGGGCCTGACGGTCGTGGCGGATTCGGCCCAGTTCTCAGCCGCGGTCTCGGAGCTGGCACCGCCGGGGACCGCCGGCTCGGCGCTGTCCGTCCAGGTGGCGGTGGGCTTCATCCTGACCGGCGTGACGATCGTCGGCGTCGGACTCGTCGGCCCCGGCGACGGCCTCGGCTGGCGGCTTGCGTTCGGCTCCCTGGCGATCGGTCCGGCGATCGGCGTCTGGGCGATGTGGCGGCTGCGGCAGCGGCCGGACGCGCTCAAGATGGCCAACGGCCACCGCTGACGGACGCCGTACGATCGCGGCGTGTCGGAGACACCATGAGCTGGTACGAGGAGCTCGCCGGCCGAGCACCGGATCCCGTCGCCGCCTGGCTGGGCATCGAGGAGGAACGGTTCCTGAGCGTTCGCCGTGAGGTCCGCAAACGGGCCGGTCCGGGCTCGGCAGGCCCAATCGCGGAGCAGCTTGGCGGACTCGCGGACGCGCTGAGCGAGATCGTGCGCGAGCTGCCCGAGGACGTCTTCCGCGCGCCCGGTGGCGAGGAGGACTGGAACGTCGCCCAGGCGATTGGTCATGACGCCGACGCCCGGGCCGGGCTGTCGATGGCCGGCGCCCTGGCGGCCCAGGGTCGCTTCCCGCCTGATGCCGCGGCCGTCGTGCCGGGTGTGGCCGGGCCTCCGGAGGCGAGCCGCGAAGCGCTCCTCCGGCGGATCGCCGTCAGCCAGCGCGTCGTCGAGCGATCGGCGCGTTCGATCGCCGGCCACGAAACGTGGCCCTGCCCGCTCGTCCATCCGTGGGTCGGCCGGTTGCGCTGCGGCGAGTGGCTGCTGTTCGCCGGCGTCCACGACCTCATGCACCTCGAGCAGCTGCACAAGTTGCAGGACGCGCTCGCGGCGCACCGAACGTGAGCCTCCGGACGTGAGCCTCCGGACGTGAGTCTCCGCCCTGACCTCGTCGCCTGCTGGCTCTTCCGGATCGCTCCCAGCGGCATCGAGATCCTGCTCATCCGGCGCGCGGCAGGCCGGCCATACCCGGGCCTCTGGCAGTGCGTCACCGGCCGTCTCGAGCCGGGCGAGCGAATCACGGCGGCCGCGCTGCGCGAGGTCGAGGAGGAGACGGGCCTGCGGCCGGACGACCTCGAGGTCGTCTTCGAAACCGAGCAGGTCAATCTCTTCCACGAAGTCCTCGTCGACGCGCTGATGGTCGAGGCGGTCTTCGCGGCCCGCGTTCGCCCTGGGGCGACGGTGACGCTGTCGAACGAGCACGACGACCAGCGCTGGCTCGCACCCGCCGCGGCGGCGCAGCTGGTGACCTGGCCGGCGTACGAGCGCGCCATCGAGGCCGTTCAATGGCTCGTGGCGCACCCAGAGCGTGCCGCCGCGTTCGCGCTCGGCAGCGGTCGCGAGGTTGCGGCACGCTAGACTTGGATCGGTGATCGAGCAGGAACGTCGCGCCGTCGACCTCCCGACCTTTGCGTCGAAGGCCGACCGCCTGCGGCCAACCTACGGCTTCGAAGACGTCTCGCTCGCGCCCGGGCTCGAGACGATCGAGCCGGCCGACGTCCAGCTGAGCCAGACGTTCTGCGGGATCGAGCTGGCCGTGCCCGTCCTCGCGGCGGCGATGGACGCAGTCGTCGACCCGGCATTTGCCGGCGCACTGGCGAAGCTCGGCGGGCTCGCCGTCCTGAACCTCGAGGGCGTCCAGACCCGGTACGACGACCCCTCGGCCGTCATCGCGCGGATCGCCGGCGCCGCTGACGACGAGGTCCACGACGCCCTCGCGAAGGCCTACGCCGAGCCGATCCGCGAGGAACTCGTCGCGCGCCGGATCGCCGAGATCCACGACGCTGGTTCGAAGGCCGCGGTCGCGGCGACGCCGGCCGCGGCGCGACGCTGGGGTCCGTTCTGCGCCGAGCACGGCGCGGACCTGTTCCTCGTCCAGAGCCAGGTCTCGTCCGCCCGCCATCTCGCCAAGGGCTACGACCCGCTGTCGCTCGACGAGTTCACCCGCTACATGCCGATCCCGGTCGCCGTCGGCAACACGACGAACGCGGCCGCCGCGTACCAGCTCATGGAGCAGGGGGCCGCCGCGGTGTTCGTGGGCGTCGGGCCGGGCGCGGCGTGCACGACCCGCGAGGTCCTCGGCATCGGCGTGCCGCAGGTCACCGCGGTCGCGGACGTCGCCGCCGCACGGGACGCGTTCGTCCGATCCGCCGGCCGCTACGTCCCGGTCGTCGCCGACGGCGGGATGCGCCGCGGCGGCGAGATCGCGAAGGCGATTGCCGCGGGCGCCGACGTCGTCATGCTCGGCACGCCCCTGGCGCGCGCAACGGAAGCGCCCGGGCGTGGCGTGAACTGGGGCATGGCCGCGCCATCGCCGGTCCTGCCGCGCGGCACGCGGATCAAGGTTGGCAGCGCTGGTTCGCTCGAGACCATCCTGTCCGGTCCCGCGAGCGTCACCGACGGCTCGCAGAACCTCATGGGCGCGCTGCGTCAGTCGATGGCCGCGCTCGGCGCCCGGACGATCGCCGAGATGCAGCAGGTCGAGATCGTCTTCGCCCCCGCGGTCTCGACCGAGGGCAAGTCCTGGCAGCGAGGCCGCTGAGCGCTCACGACGCGGCGGGCTCAACCGAAAAGGAGTCCGCGCTCATGACCGACCCGACGACGACGATCCTGGCCGACATCGCGGCCGGCTTCGACCACCACGATGTCGACGCGATCATGGCCCACTTCGCCCCCGACGCCGTCTTCGACGCACCCCGCGGTCCCGAACCCCACGGCCGCCGCTTCGAGGGCACCGCCGCGATCCGGGCGGCCTTTGAGGCACGTTTTGCGGGCATCCCGGACGTCCGCTATCGCGAGGACGAGCACTTCGCGTGCGGCGACCGCGGCGCGTCCGAGTGGACGCTGTCCGGCACCACGGTCGAGGGTCAGCGGCTCCACCTCCGCGGCTGCGACCTCTGGACCTTGCGCGACGGGCTCGTCGTCCGAAAGGACTCGTTCTGGAAGATCCGCGAAGGGTGAGCTCCGATTCGATCGGCGAGGAGCTGGCCGCGTGGGGCAAGGTCGCGCTCCTCGAGGTTCGAGGGCGGCGGTCTGGCCGGACGTTGCGGACCGCCGTCGGGTTCGTCGAAGAGCCGGACGGCTCAATCCTGGTCGCTGCCGGCGAGCCCGACGCCGATTGGGCGCTGAACCTCATCGAGCACGGGACGGCGAGCGTGACGATCGGCGAGCGGACCGCGACCTATGCAGCCGAGGAGCTCGGCGGCGCCGAGCGCCACGCCGCGGTCATGAACCTGATCCTGCGCTACGGGACCCCGGCGGAGGGTCTTGGTCGCGGCCCGGTGTTCCGGCTTCGAGCGGCGGGGTCAGTCCCCGAATAGCTCGCGGAGCTGGTCCTCGCTGACCGGCGGCGCGTGGCCGGCAGCGCTGAACCGGCGGACGAACTCCGGCCAGCGCGCGTTCACGCGCTTAGCCTTGCGGAGCAGCGGCGCCGCCTCATCGAACCGGCCGAGCTGGACGAGACCACCGGCCGCGAGGACCATCGCCTGGTCGTCATCCGGGGCCAGCTCCAGGCCGCGCATGTAGAACGCGGCTGCGGCATCACGATCGCCCACCGCCAGCGCGTTGTCACCCTCGTCCATCGTCGCGAAGGCCCGGGCCAGCTGCAGCAGGCGAGCCAGCTCATCGAGGGGCGCGGGGTGGTCGTCGACGCGGATGTCGAACTTGCGGACCCACGGGTCCGCACCCGGCGGGCCAGTGACAACGAGCGCGGCCGACTGCCGGCCGCGGACATCGCCGCCCTCGGCCTCGGCGGCGCGCAGGGCCGCCATCAGGCGGGCCGGAAGGTCGAGCCCGTCAGCCGCCGCGCGGTCATAGCCGGCCTGGAGCGCGGTGGGCACCGTCGGCCGCTCCATCATGTTCGCCTGGCAGGTCAGGTTCTCTCGAGTGAGGTTCGAGGCCTCGCGTACGCAGCGTGCACCGGTGTGCCCGGCCGCACGCCCACGGGCATCGACGACGCCAACCTGTCGAACGTCTGCCTGCGGGTCGTCAGCCAGCAGCGCGGCCATTGCCTCCGCCGGTGCCGCGCCGCCGCGCAGACGCTCGAGCAGCCGCGGGCCGTAGGCGACCTCGACGAACGACTGAGTTGCCACGGCCCCGACCCCGGGCTCGAGCCACGGCACGACGGCACCAACGGCGAGCCACTTCGTCTGGACGGCGACGCCGAACTCGCCGGTGTCAGGGTCTCGCGCAACGATCGAGTAGGTCATCGGTCTGCAGGGTAGCGCGCCCGGTGGATCGATCAGCCGACTGCAAGGCTTGCGGTGACAGGGTCGGTTAGGCTGGACCCAATCCGGGGGCCCTCGCAGAGGAGGATTGACCCCGATGCGCACTCGTTTCCTCGCCGCGACCGCCATCGCACTCACGCTCGTCGCGTCCGGCGCGGCCGCCGTCTCGGCTCACCCGGACAACGCCAAGACCCTGCACTTCGTGCTGACGTGTGACGACGGCAACGTCTGGAATGCCAGCTTCAACGGTGGCCCGGCCGCCTTCCATCTCGACGCTGGCCAGCTGTACATCTGGAAGCAGATCGACTACGTGACGCCCGATGGCCAGTCCGGCACGCTGACACGTGGCATTCAGGGTTTCGCAGCCGAGTCAACGGTGACCTGCACGTACACAGGCGCGGTGAGCGGCAACGCCTACACGGTCACGGGGTTCTATCCGCCAGCCGACTGAGCCTGTCTGGCAGCGACGACCTCCGGCCCGGGCCACGTGCTCGGGCCGGTACACTTCCGCCACGTGACGCAGATCCGGCCGGATGACCACCCGCAACCCGGTGCCGCGGATGCGCCCGCCGTCGAGCCCGGGGGCACGGATCTCCACGAGGCGCCGCCGAAGCCTCGGCGCGGGAAGACCGTCCACGGCGAGGCGGCGAACGCCGGCCACCGGGTTCTCGCGCCGGACGACGCCGAGGTCGAGGCGTACCTCGAGACCGCGCTCAACGCCCCGGCGCCGGCGCGTGAGCCCACCGATCGCCCTGCCCCGGCCGCCGTCGCCCCCGGCGCGACCGTCGCCGTCCTCGACTTCGGCAGCCAGTTCGCCCAGCTCATCGCCCGCCGCGTTCGCGAGCTCAACGTCTATTCGGAGCTGCTGCCGCACGACACGCCGCTGTCGGAGCTCGAACGCCGCGGCGTCGGGGCGATCATCCTCTCGGGCGGCCCGAACTCGGTCTACGACACGGACGCGCCGCGGCCCGACGGCAGCATCTGGAGTGGCCGCGTGCCGGTCCTCGGGATCTGCTACGGCGCGCAGATGATGGCCCATGAGCTCGGCGGCGAGGTGCTGCCGGCCTCGAAGCGCGAATACGGCCCGGCGACCGTGACCGTGACCCGAGACGGCGGGCTGTTCGATGGCATCGACCGTGACCAGCCGGTCTGGATGAGCCACGGCGACTCGATCGTCAAGCTGCCGGACGGCTTCCGGGCCACGGCCCAGACGGATTCGTCGCCGTTCACGGGGCTCGAAGCGCCCGAGCGGAACCTCTACGGGATCCAGTTCCACCCCGAGGTCGCGCACACGCCTCGCGGTCGCGACATCCTGCGCAACTTCGTTCTCGGGATCGCCGGCCTGCGGCCGGACTGGACAGCGGCGAACTTCATCGAGACGACCGTCGCCGAGATCCGCGATCGCGTCGACGCCCACGCCCGAGCAACCGGCTCGGACGGCGCCGTCATCTGCGCCCTGTCGGGCGGCGTCGATTCGGCGGTTGCCGCCGCGCTCGTCCACCGCGCGGTGGGCGACCGGCTGACGTGCATCTACGTCGATCACGGGCTCATGCGCAAGAAGGAATCGGAGCTCCTCCGGGCGACCTTCGAGCAGCATCTCGGGATGCGCCTCGTCATGGTCGACGCCCGCCAGCGCTTCCTGCGCCGGCTGGCGGGGATCGAGGACCCCGAGGAGAAGCGCCGGATCATCGGCGACGAGTTCATCCGGGTCTTCGAGGAGGAGTCGACGAAGCTCGGGAGCATCGACTTCCTGACCCAGGGCACGCTCTACCCGGACGTCATCGAATCCACGACGGCCGAGACGAAGACCGCCCAGAAGATCAAGACCCATCACAACGTCGGCGGGCTGCCGGCGGACCTCCGCTTCCAGCTGATCGAGCCGCTGCGCTACCTGTTCAAGGACGAGGTCCGCGAGGTCGGCGTCGCGCTCGGGTTGCCCGAGGCGATGGTGTTCCGCCAGCCGTTCCCGGGCCCCGGGCTCGCGATTCGGATCATCGGCGAGGTCACCGCGGATCGTCTCGAGACGCTCCGCGAAGCGGACTGGATCGTCATCGACGAGATCAAAGGCGCCGGGCTCTACCGCAAGCTCTGGCAGTCGTTCGCGATCCTGACCCCGGTTCGATCGGTCGGCGTCATGGGCGACAACCGAACGTACGCGAACGTCGTCGCGATCCGGGCGGTCACGTCCGAGGACGGCATGACCGCGGACTGGGCGAAGCTGCCGTACGACGTCCTTGGCAAGATCTCGAGCCGGATCGTCAACGAGGTCCCGGGCGTGAACCGGGTCGTCTACGACATCAGCTCGAAGCCTCCGGCAACGATCGAGTGGGAGTGAGGCCGCGGCGTGTCGCCGTTGTGCACCGGATCGCCGGCTGAGCGGGCTTCATCGTCTTGCCTCAGCCGCTAGGATGCGTGAGCCATGACGGACAACACCTGCCCGTGGTGCTCCCACGCCCTGCCGTCACCGACGCCTGAGCATTGCCCTTCGTGCGGCGCCCAGCTGGTTGCCGCGCTCAGCGAGGACGTGCCGGGTGTGACGCAGGTCGACCTTGCCGCCGTCCGGGCCGATCCGATCGTCGCGCCGCCGAAGCGCAGCCTGCTCGGCTTCATCTCGGGCGAGTACCAGATCGACGAGCCGACGGCTCCGCAGGGCTCGCTCGCGCCGCCGCCTGACGAGGTCCGTCGCGAGATGCTGCGGATGGAGATCGAAGCCGCCGAGGTGGAGGCCGCAGCCATCCGTGCCGAGCTCGAGATCGAGGCCGCCGAAGCCGCCGAGGCCGCGGGTACCGATGTCGCCGAGAGCGCTGAGGCCGGGACCGATGGCGAAGCCCGCGAAGCGGAGCCGGACGAGGTCGACGCCGAGAAATCTGAGGACAACGACTCCTCGAGCTGATCCCGGCGCGAAACGACGATCCGTTGCGATCCCATGGTCACGGTGCTCCACAGATGCAACGAATTCTGGGATTTCCACTCGCTCGAGCCCCCAGCCGCCGCTGTCCCCGCACGAAGATCCGGCGCGCTTCGGACAAGTCCGCGGATTCGTTGCACGGTTGCGGCACCAGCGGCCTTGCAGCCACGCGCGACTACGCTGCGCGACGTGCCAGAACGACTGCCCCGGCCCGGTCCCTCCTTCCTTCGTGAGCTTGACCTCGAGATCAACGGCCGGACGCTGAGCGTCGGGATGAGCCGGCCGACCGATGGACCCGACGGCACGTGGCTCGCCGTCCTCTGGGTCGCCGACGACGACGGCGTGATCAGCTTCCGCGAGGTGGCCGCGGCGGCCGGGCCGCCTCCGGATCCGCCACTCGCCCGGCTTGGCCCGCTGCTCACCGGCGGCCTGTCGGGGCTGGTGCGCGAGGAGGCCGGGCGCCTCGCGATCCGGCTCGCCCCGGTTGCTCCGCCCGATGACCCGGACCGACCGTGGCGCGCGCCGTTCGCTATTCGAGCCGCGATCGGGTTCGAGCCGCTGCGCGCGGCGACCATGCGCCCGAACGAGCTGGCGTCCAGCGTCCTCACCGCCTTCCGGTCCGCCGTCCGGGCGCTCGGGCCGGGCTCGACCGTGCGTGCCCCTAGACTTGCCGACGATGCGTGACCTCTTCGACGAGCTGCTGGACGAGGCGCGCCGCCGCCAGGAGCGCGAGGCTGGCGGGTCCCCTCCCGAACCCGGCAACGGCGACGACGGCGACGACGATGGCGGTAGCGGACCGCCGATCGAACGCATTCCGACAGCTCGTCGGCGCCGCAGGGGCTCCGGGGGCGTCTCGCGGCGCGCCTGGATCCTCGTGTTCGTGGTCCTCTTCGTCGTCCTCTTCGGCGCGAGCACGATCGACCTCTGGACCGAGGCGATCTGGTTCCGGAGCGTTGGCTTCGAAGGAGTCTTCTACACGCGGCTGTGGGTGTCGCTGGCGCTCTTCATCGGCGGCTTCGGGCTGGCGCTCGGCGCCTTCCTCGGAAGCCTCTGGCTCGCTGCCCGCCTCGCGCCGGCGGCGGGGCCTATGGGCGGCGGCGGGCTGCGCGACTTCCTCGACGGCCTGAACCGCGCCGCGTGGGAGAGCGGCGGCGCGCGCGGCGGACGCGGCCCGCGTCCGGTCGAGCTGCCGGACGTCACGCCGATCGCGACCGTCGTCCTCGTCGGCCTCGGGATCTTCGTCGCGTTGCTCATCGGGATCGGCGCGGCCGCCAACCTCGACACCGTGCTCCTCTGGCTGAACCGCGTGCCCTACGGGTCCGCCGCCGGTGCCGTGACCGACCCGGTCTTCGGCCGCGATATCTCGTTCTTCCTCTTCGAGCTGCCGTTCCAGCGCGCGGCCCAGGCGATCTTCAACGCGATCGTCATCGGCAGCCTTGGCGTTGCCGTCGTCCGCTATCTCGCGGGCGCGTCACGCGGCGGCTCGGTCACGACGACGGCGGTGCGGGCCCATATCGCCGTCCTGGCCGGCCTGTTTCTGCTCTCGGTGGCGTTCGGCTACCAGCTCGACAAGCTCGAGCTCGTCTACTCGAATCGCGGCATCGCGACCGGTGTGAGCTACACGGATGCGAACGCCCAGTTCTTCGCGTACGACCTGCTGACCGTGATCTCCGGCCTGACCGCCGCGTTCGTCGTCGGCGGCGCGCTGACACGCTGGACCCGGCCGCTCGGGATCGCGGTCGTCGCCTGGCTGGCCGTCTCGCTCGTCGTCGGACGCCTCTACCCGGAGGCTGTGCAGCGCCTCGTGGTCGACCCGAACAAGTTCCAGCTCGAGGAGCCGTACATCAGCAACAACATCGCGATGACCCGGCTCGCGTACGACATCGACGGCTGGGAGGAGCGCTCGTATCGCGGCGAGGAGCCGCTGACCCAGGCCAAGATCGACGCCGAGGAGGCGACGTTCAACAACGCCCGGCTCTGGGACTACCGGCCGCTCGGCGACACGCTCGATCAGCTTCAGACGGTCCGCCGCTACTTCGACTTCATCGACGTCGACACCGATCGCTACGTCCTCGACGGTGAGCCGCGGCAGGTGATGCTCGCTGCCCGCGAGCTCGACCTCGCCGGAAATCCGCAGGCCATCGGCTGGGTGAACGAGCGGATCATCTACACCCACGGCATCGGCCTGGCGATGGTTCCGGTGAACGAGGTCACGACCGAGGGCCAGCCGGTCCTGCTGATTAAGAACCTGCCGCCCGCTTCGAACGGCGGGGCGCCCGAGATCAGCGAACCGCGGATCTACTTCGGCGAAGCGCCGGCGAGCTACGTCATCGTCGGCGCCCGCCAGGACGAGTTCGACTATCCGCGCGGCGAGGACGAATCCGGTGACGCGAACATCAGCGTCAAGACGCGCTGGCAGGGCACCACCGGGATCCGGCTCGACACGGTCTGGTCGCGGCTCCTGTTCGCGCTGCGCTTCCGCGATCTCGACCTGTTGATCAGCGACCAGGTGACGAGCGGCAGCCAGCTGCTCATGCATCGCACGCTCGCCGAACGGCTCGAGCGCATCGCTCCGTTCCTGCGCGAGGACAAGGATCCGTACGTTGTCATCGACGGTCGCGGCCACCTCGTCTACATCCAGGACGCGTACACGGTGAGCGACGACTTCCCGAACGCCCAGGCGTTCAGCCCGAATGAGGCCTTCGACAGGACCGGCCTCGGACCCGGCTCGTTCAACTACATCCGGAACAGCGTGAAGGTCGTCATGGACGCCTACGACGGCTCGATGACGCTCTACGTCAGCGACCCCGACGACCCACTGATCCGGGCGTGGCAGGGCGCCTACCCCGGCATCTTCACGCCGCTCTCCGTGATGCCGGAGGACCTGCGCCGTCATCTCCGCTTCCCCGAGGAGCTGTTCAACGTCCAGACGCGCCAGTTCGGCCGCTATCACGTCACGCAGCCCGAGACGTTCTTCAGCAGCAACGACCTGTGGACCGTGCCGGCGGGCAAGACGAACAGCCAGAGCCTCCCGACCGAGGCCTACTACGTGATCATGCGGATGCCCGGCGAGGCGGACCCGGAGTTCCTGCTCCTGCAACCGATGGTGCCGACGCAGCGGCCGAACATGATCGCCTGGGTCGCGGCCCGGATGGACGAGCCGAACTACGGCGGCGTGCGCGTCTACAAATTCCCGGCCGACACGACGATCTTCGGTCCCGCGCAGATCGAGGCGCGCATCGACCAGGACCCGACGATCAGCGCCCAGGTCACGCTCTGGAACCAGTCCGGGAGCAGCGTCATCCGGGGCAACCTGATCGTGATTCCGATCGGCGACGCCCTCATCTATCTCCAGCCGGTCTACCTCCAGTCAACCTCCTCGTCATTCCCCGAGTTCCAGCGGATCGTCGTCGCTTCGCCGACGACCGTTGTCTGGGGCGAGACCCTTGGCGACGCCCTTCGGCAGCTGCTCGGCGGCGGACCGGGCCCGAGCCCCTCTCCGACGCCCGGGCCGGGCGGTGACCTGCCGTCGGATGTGGCCGCGCTCATCGAGTACGCGAACCGCCACTTCGAGCTCGCGCAGGACGCCCTCAAGGACGGCAACTTCGCCCGCTACGGCTCGGAGATCGAGCTCGTCCGCCAGGCGCTTGCGCGTCTCCAGGAGCTCGCCGGCCCGAGCCCGTCGCCGAGCGTTGCGCCGAGCGAGTCACCGGGCGCTTCGCAGGCGACGCCCTGAGCGGAGCTCCGCGCCCGACGCTGTCGTGGCCGGCGGCGATGGGCACATCGCTGCTGGCTGCGCTCGGCCGCCCGACCTGGTGGCTGCTGGCGATGGCGGCGTTCCTGATCCGCGGTGGCCTGCTCGTCCTCGTCGTGCCGATCGTCACCCTGCCGACGGCGGCGGGCCTCACGAACGTCGTCGCGCCGACGGTCGTCGGCCTGGTCTTCGGCGGGACGGACTCCTTGATGAACCTCATCGTTGGCGCCGTAGTGGTCGTCCTGGTCTGGCTCGTCGGTGGCGCCGTCATCGCGGCCGCGATCGATGTCGCACTCGTTGACGAGGTCGCCCGAGACGACGATCTCGATGCGCCGGTCGCGGCGCGACCCGGGCTGGTCCTGCGCGCGGCGACGCTCCGGCTCGCGGCCCACGTGCCGACCCTGGTCGTCCTCGTCTGGGCCGGCGCACGGATCGCGATCGCGACCTATGAGGAGCTGGCGGCGCCCGGTGAGGCGGCAGTCCCGATGATCGTGCGGATCGCGCTCCGGGCTCCGGAGGCCGTGGCCGCCCTCACGATTGCCTGGGCGCTCGGCGAGGCCGCCGGCGGTCTCGCCGTGCGGCGGCTCGTCGCGGGGAGCGATCTCCGCCGGGCACTTCGCGACGGCTGGCTGGGGTTGCTCCTCCGCCCGACGACGCTCGCGACGCTCCTGCTCGGCAATGCCGCGATCGTCGCAATCGCCGTGCTCTCCGGCGGCGTTGCCGCGGTGACGTCGAGTGCCCTTCGATTGGTGATCGTCGACGGCGGGAGCCGCACCGAGCTGCTGGCTGCCCTCTTCATCTTCAGCATCGCCTGGCTCGCAGGAGCGTGGCTGATCGCGGTCGCGGTCGCCTGGCGCCAGGCAGCGTGGACGTTCGAGGCGTTGCGAGCGCGTCGCTGACGCCGGACATCCGTCCGATGGCCACCGATCGCCTGGGGGCTGGTCGTTCTCGTCCGAGTCTGGCACCCTGACGCACGACCCGGGGGTGGGTCGGATGTTGACCTGGAGGTCCGGTCCATGACTGCGCCATCGACTGTCTGCCCGAACTGCGGCGAGGACGTGCCGTTCGGCCGGCGGACCTGCGAGGCGTGCGGCACAAACCTGACCGCGGTTGGGGCGCCCACGGACGAAGCGGCCGACGAACCTGAGGTTGCCCAGGCCCCTGAGGTCGTCGAGGTCGCCGAGGTCGCCGATGGTGCTGCTGCGACCAGCGCCGCGACGGCCGACGACGCGGGTTGGGACGCGGCGCGCGCCGAGGCCGCGGCTCCGGCTGATGCCGCGCCGCCACCGCCCGCCGCCATGGAGGCATTCCCGGAGCCGCCGACGGCGGAGCCTGCGCCTGCGCCGTTCGTACCGCCGGTGCTGCGTGACTGGAACGCCGGCTCGCCCACGCCGGAGACCGGATTCGCGGCTGAGCTCGCCGCCGCGCAGGGCGAAGCGTCCGGACTCGCCGGCGCCTGGCTGCCGCCGTCAACGCCGCCCGCGCGCGCGGCGCTGCCCGACAGCACAGTCGAGCGCGCCGCGATCGAGTGGCCCGATTCGCCGCCCGAGTCCCGAGCACCGTCGCCCGATCCGGCGAGAACGCCGCCGAACGCGATGCCCGCATCGCTCGCGGAGATGCTGCAGCGCACCTCGACCAGCGCGCCCCGATGGCCCGGCGCCGACGAGCGAACGGCATCCGGCCTCGACTCGCCAACCGCGGGGGTCGGGGAGCCCGACGAGTCGATGATTCCGCCGAGCCGGATGCCGGACCTCGCCCAGACGAGCCGGCCGTCATCCGCGCTGCCTCCCGAAGCACGGCCGCTCGAGCCCGGCCGCGCGCCGCTGTTCGCCGACCTGCCGTTCGATGCCCCCGACACGCTGCCGGGCTGGCTCGTCGCGGCTGGCGGCGGCCTCGCCACGATCAGCTTCGTCCTGCCATGGATCGACAGGCCCGACTCGTACTTCAGCGCTTGGGGCCTCGGCGACATCTCGAACCTGCCGATCTTCCTCATCGCCTTCGGAGTGACCGCCCTGGCCGTCCTGCCGAGCCGGCTCGCCGACTGGCTCCGTCACGGCATGCTCGGTCTGGCCGTCGGTTCATTCATCCTCGGCATCACGTGGCACCGCCTGGTTGGCGCAACGGGTAGCCAGCTTGGCGTCATCCTCGAGGCGACCGGGGCGTTGCTGCTGCTCATCGGCGGCATCCTCGCGATCGTTCGCGACCGGGGAGCGGCCGATGGCCCGCGGGAACGCGGTTGATACACTCGCCTGAGGTCCAGGCCTGAGATGGACGTCGCGCTGAATCGCCCGCGGAGGTCAAACTAGCCGCCGATGGAACAGATCTTCCAGATGATCGGCGACGCCATTGGGTCGATCTTCGACAACCCGGTCATCCAGTTCGCGTTCCAGGTCTTCGCCGCGTACTGGGTCATCCTCTGGCTCGCGGCTGCGTACTGGGCGTTCCGCGACATGCAGCTCCGGACCGAGAACCCGATCGCGCCGTACGTGGCCGCGACGGGCATCATCATCTCGACGCCGCTGCTCTTCCCGCTCGCGGTCTTCGCTTACCGGATCGTGCGGCCGCAGGAGCGGATCGGCGAGGTCTACGAGCGGAACCTCGCGGAGGAGGCGCTCCTCAATGAGATCGAGGCGGTTCGGCACTGTCCGGGCTGCGACCGCCGCGTCGACGTTGACTGGATCATCTGCCCGACCTGCCGAACCCGGCTGAACCGGGTCTGCCCGAACTGCGGCCGGCTCGTCGGCCTGGACTGGACGTTGTGCGCGTGGTGCGGCAAGGACTTCGAACGCCGAGATCTCATCGCAACCGTTGCACCGGCGCCGCTCGTCACGGCTGCGCCGCTCGACGCCCTGCCGGAGCCAGCGATGGCAGCCACCGCTGAGGACGCCCTGCCCGCCGACGCGATCCGGACCACGGTCCGGCGCAGCAGCCGCGCGGCGTCCACGACGACCAGCCCGGCAATCGACCCGCTGCCCGAGACTTGACCGACCCGGCCGGCGCCGACCCGGCCGGCGCCGACCCGCCGGACGGCAGCGCGAGCGCACCGGGGCTCCTGCGCTTCACGACCGAAGGCCGGACCGCGCCGGCGCTGTTCGTCGTCGGCTGGCTCGCGACGATCGCCGGATTGCTCGGCATCGCGATCGCGATCCTCGGTGCCTCCGGGCTCACCGCCCGGCTCCTGTTCTTCGCCGGTGCCGCGGCCTTCGCGATCGGCCTCTGCGGGCTCGCCGGCTCGCAAGCCATCGAGCGCCGTGTCGCGGCCAACCCTGGCTACCGTGGGCCGACGCCGCTGCTGATCTTCCTCGCCTGGCTGCCGGCGAGCTACGTCGCCTGGGTCCTCGTCGGGCTGCCCCTCGAGCTCGCGGGCATCGAGCTTGACCAGCTGACGACCGAGCTGCTCGTTCTCGTCATCCAGAGCGCGATCGCGATTGGGCTCGTCGGCCTGCTCGTCGTCGGACCCGGAGTCCTGTCGTGGCCTGAGATCGGCTTCAATCGCCGAGTTGCTGGCGCGATTCGGGAGCTCGCCTGGGGTGCGCTGCTCGCCGGTCCCGCGATCCTCGTCACAGCGGTCGCCGCGACGGTCCTCGTCCAGGTCTTCGGCGTCGCACCAGAGGCCCCGTTCACCCCAACCGGGAGCCCCGGTGGCCTCGCCGTCCACCTCCTCGCCGGGGCGATCATCGCGCCGCTGGCTGAGGAGACGATCTTCCGGGGCGTCGCGATCAACGCCTGGCGCCCGTCGCTCGGCGTGACCGGCGCGATCGTCCGCTCGGCCCTGTTGTTCGCCGCCGCGCACGTCCTGTTCGTCGGCGGGGATTCCCTCACGGCCGCGGTCGCCGCCGCGTCGGTCGGCTTCCTCGGGCGAATCCCGGTGGCACTGTTCCTCGGCTGGGCATTCGTGCGCCGAGGCACGATCTGGGCGCCGCTCGGCCTCCACGTCGCGTTCAACGCCGTCCTCATCACGGCGGCGGAGCTCATCGTCGGCGGTACCGTCACGGCCGGTTGAGCCGGTGGTGAGCCGCCGATGACCGGGGGGTGAGCGTCGCCCCGTAGTCTGCCGTCGTCCCCGGATCCGGATGGCGGGGGGAATCGGCGGGCTCCCGTCGTCCGGGCCCGGGGCGCCCCTTGACTGCCCCGCCCGCGGAGGCCAGATGTCGGACGGGCTCGCTGCGCCTCGGCTGCGCGGCCGCGCGATTCGCGAGCTCGCGCCCGCGGAGCGGCCCCGTGAACGGCTGGCCCGCCGTGGCGCGAGCGGCCTCACGGCCGCGGAGCTCATCGGCCTGCTCTGGGGCTCGGGCACGGCTGGTGCCTCGGCGGTCGACCTCGCAACCGAAGCCCTTGCCACGTTCGAGGGCCTGACCGGCCTCGCCCGGGCGTCTGATCTGGAGCTCACGCGCCTCCCCGGGATCGGGCCCGCACGCGCGACCCAGCTTCTCGCCGCGTTCGAGCTCGGGCGGCGACTCCTGGCCGACTGGCCCGCGGCGCGCTGGGCCGTCCGCTCGCCTCGCGACGTCGCCGACCGCCTCGTGCTCCAGATGGGCCGCCTCGAGCGCGAGGAGCTGCGGGTCGTGCTCCTGAACACGAAGAACGTCGTCCTGCGCGTCGCGACGGTCTACCAGGGCAACGTCAGCGCCTCCCTCGTGCGCATCGGCGAGCTCTTCAAGGATGCCGTCCGCCTCGACGCGAGCGGCCTGATCCTCGTCCACAACCACCCGTCCGGCGATCCGACCCCGTCGCCCGACGACCTCCACCTCACCGCGGAGACCCTTGCCGCTGGTCGCCTCCTGGATGTCCAGCTCCTCGACCACCTCGTCATCGGCCATGATGCCTACGTCTCGATGCGCGATCGGGGCATCGCCTTCGATCGCGTTCCCCGCGCGACCGGGGATCGAACGGGCTCGAACTAGACCCGCGGGTATACTGCTCGGGCCCTGGCGCGTCCGGGCCTGGCCCATCCCGCCCTGGCCCGCCGCCGGCTGCTTCACCGGCGACGACGACGACCCCCCACGAGGTACCCGCCCCGCGTGCTCGATCGAATCCTCGGCCTCTTCTCACGCGACATCGGCATCGACCTCGGAACGGCGAACACGCTGGTCCACGTCCGCGACCGCGGCATCGTGATCAGCGAGCCATCGGTGGTCGCCATCGAGACCCGGACGAAGCGCGTCCTCGCGATCGGCTCCGAGGCGAAGCGGATGGTCGGCCGAACGCCGGCGAACATCGTGGCCGTGCGGCCGCTGCGTGACGGCGTCATCAGCGACTTCGACGTGACCGAGCAGATGATCAAGTACTTCGTCGACCGCGTGCACGACCGGGTCGGGCTCATCGCCCGGCCGCGGATGCTCATCGGCATCCCGTCCGGCGTCACCGAGGTCGAGAAGCGCGCCGTCAAGGACGCCGCCCTCAACGCCGGCGCACGCTGGGCCCGCCTCATCGAGGAGCCGATGGCCGCCGCGATCGGTGCCGGCCTGCCGGTCAGCGAGCCATCAGGCAGCCTGATCGTCGACATCGGCGGCGGCACGACCGAGGTCGCCGTCATCAGCCTCGGCGGCATCGTCGTCTCGAAGTCGATCCGCATCGGCGGCGACGAGATGGACCAGGACATCGTCAACTTCGCCCGCCGCGAGTACAACCTCTTCCTCGGCGAGCGGACGGCCGAGGACATCAAGATCGCGGTTGGATCGGCCTATCCGGGCGAGTGGGACTCGGGCCGCGTCTCGTTGCGCGGCCGTGACCTCCTCACCGGCTTGCCACGGAGCGTCGAGGTCGGCGCGGACCAGATCCGCGAGGCGATCGAGCCGTCCGTCATCCAGATCGTCGACACGATCCGGGACACGATCGAAGAGACCCCGCCGGAGCTCGTCGCGGACATCATGGACCAGGGCATCGTCCTCGCCGGCGGCGGCGCGCTGCTCGCGGGCCTCGATCGTCGCGTCGCCGAGGCGACCCAGATGCCCGTTCACGTCGCCGACGACCCGCTGACCTGCGTCGCCCGCGGGACCGGCGCCGTGCTCGAGGAGCTCGACCGGATGGAACGCGTGCTCGTCACGGAGACGTACTCCCGAACGCCACGCTGAGCCGAATCGACCGGAGGCACCGATGAGCGGGTACTTCGCCACGCGGGCCGCACGCCGCCGCGGCGCGACCTACGGCCTGCTCCTCGGCGCGAGCGTCATCCTCATGCTCGTGTCCTCGAGCCCGGTCGTCCGCGAGCTCCAGAGCGGCATCGGCTTCGCATTCCGGCCGCTCGAGGCGACGATCGATGGCTTCGGGCGCGGCATCTCGTCGGTGTTCGGTGCGCTGGCCGAGATGGACGAGCTGCGGACGAAGAACGAGACGCTCGAGCAGGAGAACGCCCGGCTCGAGAACGAGAACGACCAGGCGAAGGAGCTCCAGCGCGAGAACGAGCTGCTCACCGCGTTGCTGCAGCTGCGCAACGGCTTCGACTACGAGACCCGGGCGGCCGCGGTCATTGGCCGCGAATCGAACGAGTTCCGGCGGGTCGTCACGATCGACATCGGCGCGACCGAGGGCGTCGAGCTCGGTGACGTCGTCGTCGCTTCCGGCGGAGCCGTCGCCGGGCGGGTCTTCGAGGTCGGCGCGAACTACGCCCGCGTGCTCCTCATCTCGGACACCGGCTCCACGGTCATCGGCCAGCTGACGACGAGCGCCGCCACGGGCGAGGTCGTCGGGCAGCTCGGCGGCCTGCTCGTGATGAGCAAGATCGATGCGGCGGTTGACGTTGTCCTCGGCGAGGAGGTCGTCACTGCCGGGATCGAGCTCAACGGCGGCATCCGGTCGCCGTTCCCGAAGGGCCTCGTGATCGGCATCGTCGGCGACTCCAGGCGCGACGCCAACGAGGTCGTCCAGACCGCGTTCATCGAGCCGGCGATCGACCTCGATCGCCTCGAGTACGTCCTCGTCATCCTCGATTACGAGGGCGGCCTGCCACCGCCGGACCAGCAGCCGACCTCGTGCGATCCGACCGACGGTGGGACGCTGCCCGATTCCGAGCAGCCGTGCGTGACACCGACACCGGTCGTCCTGCCGACCCCGGGCGTCCGGCCGTGATGGTGCCTGCTACGCTCGGCCGGCGATGAAGGGCCTCGTTCTCGCCGGCGGGACGGCGACGCGCCTCTATCCGCTGACGATCGTCACGAACAAGCACCTGCTGCCGGTCTACGACCGGCCGATGATCTACTACCCGCTCGAGACGCTCGCCGGGATGGGTGTCCGTGAGGCGATGGTCATCCTCGGCGGCAAGAGCGTCGGCGACGTCGTCGAGCTGCTCGCCGATGGCTCGCACTTCGGTCTGGACCTGACCTATCGCTTCCAGCGCGGGGCGCTCGGGATCGCCCATGCGATCGGCCTCGCGCGCGACTTCGTCGGTGACGAATCCTTCTGTGTCGTCCTCGGCGACAACGTCCTGCGCGGCCCGGCCCTGGCCGATCTCGCGTCCGAGTTCGAGGACGGACCGTGGGCCGCCGGGACGCTGCTCTATCGCGTCCCCGATCCGGAGCGCTTCGGCGTCGCGGAGCTGGATGCCGAGGGCCGGGTCATCGGCTTCGAGGAGAAGCCGGCCCAGCCGAAGAGCGACCTCATCCCGATCGGGGTGTACTTCCTTCGACCGGACGCGTTCGACGTCATCGCCGCGCTGCTGCCGTCCGGACGGGGCGAGTTCGAGATCACCGACGTGCTCAACCACTACATCCCAACCCGCCGGCTCTTCAGCCCGGTCTACGAGGGCCACTGGACCGACGCCGGCACCGTCGAGTCGCTGCTCCACGCGACCCAGATCGCGGCCGACGACCACGCGGCGGGCCGGCTCGCGCCACCGGCCGAACGACCGGTCGGCTGACGACGTGACCGCGCGGCCGGCCGCGGCGCACCTCCTCGTCACCGGCGGCGCCGGGTTCATCGGCTCCGCGTTCGTGCGCGAGGTCCTCGCCCGCCACGACGGCACGCGGATCACCGTCCTCGACAAGCTCACGTATGCCGGCAATGAGACGAACCTCGAACCGGTCCGCGACGACCCGGAGCAGGCCGAGCGCCTGACCTTCGTCCGCGGCGACATCGCCGACCCGGAGGCCGTCGCGCCGCTCGCGGCGGTCGCGGATGCGATCGTCAACTTCGCGGCTGAATCCCACGTCGACCGCTCGATCCTCGACCCCGAGGCGTTCCTCCGGACAGGCGTCATCGGCGTCCACGTTCTGCTCGAGGCACAGCGACGCGAGGCGGCCCGGGCCGCGTCCGGCAAGCGCGCGAGCGCGCCGCGGCTGCTCCAGGTCTCGACCGACGAGGTCTACGGCTCGGTCGCCGAGGGCCACGCCCCCGAGACGGCCACGCTGGCGCCGCGGTCGCCATACGCCGCAGCGAAGGCGGCCGGCGAGCTGCTCGCGCGGTCGTATGTGATCACGTACGGCGCGGACGTCGTCGTCACGCGCGGCTCGAACACGTACGGCCCGTATCAGCACCCCGAGAAGCTCATCCCGCTGTTCGTGACGAACGCGCTGGATGACGGTGAGCTGCCGCTCTACGGCGACGGCCTCCAGCGCCGCGACTGGCTCGAGGTCACCGACCACGCCCTCGCGATCGAGCACGTCCTGTGGCACGGCGTCGCCGGCGAGACCTACAACATCCCGGGCTCGGCCGAGCTGACGAACCGCGATGTCGTCGCGCGCCTCCTCGAGCACCTCGGCAAGCCGTGGTCGCTCGTCCGGACGGTCGAGGATCGGCCCGGCCACGACCGGCGCTACGCGATGGACGGCACGAAGCTCGCCGCCCTCGGGTGGCGGAACCGAATCCCGTTCGACGTCGGGCTGGCGCGGACCATCGATTGGTTCGCGGCAAATGAGCCGTGGTGGCGGGCCGTCCGCTCGGGCGATTGGGACGCCTACTACGAGCGGATGTACGGCGCCCGGCTCGCCACTTCGCGCGAGGCCTGACGGCCCGATGCGCGTCGCCGTCACGGGTGCCGGTGGCCGCCTCGGGCGGGCCCTGATCGCGGCCCTCGAGGACGCCCCGTTCACCGGCCCGGGCGGGCCGATCGGCTGGTCGCGTCCGGCCTACGACCTCGATGCCCCGGCGGGTGTCGTCTCGCTCCTGCGCCACGACCGGCCGGACGTGGTCGTCCACACCGCGGCCTGGACGGACGTCGACGCGTGTGCCAGGGACCCGGAGCTCGCGCAGCACCGGAACGGGGCCGCCACGGGCGTTCTCGCGCGGATGTGCGAAGCGGCGGGCGTCGACCTCGTCGTGATCTCGACGAACGAGGTCTTCGATGGCCAGCGCCGCGACGGCCGCGGCTACCGGCCAGACGATCCGACCGGGCCGATCAACGCCTACGGCGCGAGCAAGCTCGCCGGCGAGAGCCTCGCGACCGAGGCGTTCGCTCGGGGCCGCTCCGGGCCGTCCCTCGGGATCGTCCGGACGGCCTGGCTGTTCGGCCCGCCCGGCGCCGATTTCCCGGCGAAGATCGTCGCCGCGGCGCGTGGCGCGGCCGCTGCCGGCCGGCCCCTGTCCGTCGTCGGCGACGACGAAGTGGGTTCGCCGACGTCGGCGCCGGACGTTGCGGAGGCGATCGTCGAGCTCCTTGGCGCCGGCGCCGTCACCGGCGTCCATCACGTCGTCAACGGCGGCCGGGCCTCTCGCGCGGCGTGGGCCCGCGAGGTCCTGCGCCTGGCCGATCTCGCGGTCGAGGTCGAGGAGGTCCCGGCGTCGATGTGGCCGCGTGCCTCGACGCCGCCGCGCTGGGCCGTGCTCGAGCCGACCCCGCTCCCGTCCGGTGAACCATTGCGCGCCTGGCAGGCCGCGCTGGCCGACGAGGCAGGCCGCCTCCGGCGCGCGGCCCAGGCACCGGTCGCGGCCGGGTAGGGCGGCGGGACCGGCACGATGAGCGACGGGAACGTCGAGCTCGCGGGCGTCACCTGGGGCCGGATCGCCCGCTACGCGGACGAGCGCGGCTCGTTCCGGGAGCTCTGGCGCGCGTCGACGATGCCCGCCGGGTTCGTGCAGGCCAACCTCTCGGTCTCCGCACCGGGCGTCCTGCGCGGGCTGCACGTCCATCGCCGCCAGCTCGACCACTGGATCGTCGCCTCCGGCCGGGCCTTCGTCGCGCTCGTCGACCTCCGAACCGCGCTCGAGGCCGCCGGTTCGGCGCCGCCCCGGCCCGGAGACGTCGGCGTCGCGACGCGCACGCTCGCGGCTGACGAGAGCGTCACGATCCCGGCCGGCATCGCCCACGGGTTCCTGGCCCTCGAGCCGCTCGAGCTCATCTACCTCGTGACCAACGAGTACGACGGCTCGGACGAGCTCGGCTTCGCCTGGGACGACCCGCTGGCCGGCGTTTCGTGGCCGTCGGTTCCGGCCACGCGGGACGGCCGGCCGATCCTGTCGGACCGCGACCGTGCCAACCCCACGCTCAGCGAGCTCCTCGCGGACCTTCGACGGCCGGTGGGTTAGGCTGCGATCACACACGAGGACCGCCGGATGGACGAGAGCCCTGCGACGCCGCAGCCGAAGCGGCCGCGCCGCGCCGAGACCGTGAGCGAGATGCCAGACCGGCCAGCCAGCGCCAAGGCCCGCCGGGACAGCGCCGCCGCTGCGGCCGCAGAAGCAGCCGCCGAAGTCGAAGCCCTCGCGGCCGTCCAGCCGAAGGCGGGGTTCGTCGTCCTCGAGGGCGAGTCGATGCCCAACGCCCAGCTCGCGTCGCTCGAGCTTCACCAGGGCGCGATCGGCCGTGTCGAAGCGACGGATGTGAGCATCAACCAGGGGGCGCTCGGTGGCGCTCGGGCAGATCGCGTGACCGTCAGCCAGGGCGCGCTCGGCGGCGCGCTCGCCGGCGAGGTGAGGGTGAGCCAGGGCGCGGTCGGGACCGTCATCGCCCGCGAAGCGCACATCGAGAACGCGGTCATCGGGCGCGTGTTCGCCCAGGACGTTCGCATCCAACGGCCGAGCGCGGTGATCTTCCTGCTCGCCCAGCGCGTCACCGGGGAGGTCCGGGTCCTCTTCGACTGGAAGTCGGCGCTGGCGCTCGGCGGCGCGATCGGGCTCGTTTCGGGCCTCGTCCGGCGGATCGCCCGCCGCAGGGACTGACCGCCGCCTTCGCCTGGCGCGGCGCGCCGTCAGCGACTGATGGTGCGCATGGGCGACACATTGCAATTTCTCCGGTCCGTCCGCAGCCGCCCCGGACTGCCCTCCACCTGACGGCACCGGACGTCTTCGCCACCGACCCTGACCATCCGGGCCAGACACCGCCCGGACTATCGCGCCGGTTGTGACATCGCGGTCGCGCGGGGAGCCTGTGGGCACTGACGCATCCCCGAGGAATCGACATCGTGCGACCTGCTCTCCGCGCCCTCGCCGCCCTCCTGACCGCGACGCTGATCGCGCTCGGCACGATCGCCGGGCCCGTCGCGGCGGTGACGACCACCCCTGTCTCGGACCTGCAGGCTCCCGACGCCGCGCCGAGCACGGCGAAGATCGTGATCATCGTCGGGCCGACGCATAGCCTGACGAGCTCCTTCCGAATCGACGCCGATGAGGCCTACGCCGAGGCGCTCACGTGGACGTCGAACGTCACGAAGATCTACAGCCCGAACGCCACCTGGGCCGCGGTCAAGCCCGCGATCGCGGGCGCGAACATCGTCGTCTACCTCGGCCATGGCAACGGCTGGCCGAGCCCGTACACCTACGACCCGAACTACACGACGAAGGACGGCTTCGGGCTCAACGATCCGAACAACAGGCGAGACGATGTCGTCAAGTATTACGGCGAGCCGTCCATCGATGACCTCGCCCTCGCGCCCGGCGCCGTCATCATCCTGAACCACTCCTGCTATTCGTCAGGCTCATCGGAGCCAGGCAACCCCGAGCCGACCCTGTCCGTCGCCAAGCAGCGCGTCGATAACTTCGGCTCGGCGTTCATCAAGGCCGGCGCGGCTGCGGTCATCGCCGCGTACAAAGGCAGCGCGGCCAACTACATCCACTCCCTGTTCACGCAGCCGGGC
>Ga0114129_10001366_pt1 | contig 32807 bp, 23 predicted proteins | sample RhiMetdeltSRZDD1_FD_80071 | JGI IMG/M metagenome (GOLD analysis project Ga0114129, IMG submission 80071) | Populus rhizosphere microbial communities from Tennessee, USA - Rhizosphere MetaG P. deltoides SRZDD1 (version 2) (version 2) | ecosystem: Host-associated > Plants > Roots > Rhizosphere >...
CAGATCTCGCTGGATGTTATTTGGCGTCCATTAATTGTAGCGTTGCTGGTTGGCGCGATCCTGTTCGGAGTCGCAAAATTGATATTTCGAAACTGGGAGCTTGCGGCTCTCAGTGTATCGGTCATTCTCATTCTCTTTTATATATACGGGCAAGTTTACAACGTATTGGAAGATGTCACCTTCCGGGGTATGTCATTGTTTAGGCACCGGACACTGCTGCCGCTGTTTGGAATGCTGCTGATCGCCGCATTGGTTTTGATTGCCCGATCTCACCGGGGGAATCGATCCAATCCCTCCCCCTACTGGTTGAATCTTCTTTCCCTTGTCCTGTTGGTATATCCTGTCGTTCAAATAGTGCGAAATGGACTTCAACAATGGTCGGCAGAGCGCGCATTGAATTCTTCTTATCGACAGGCTGTCGACGGTTCAAATCAGCCGGATATTTATTACATCATTTTGGATGCCTATGGGCGCGCAGATGTCCTGCAGAGTCTGCTCGGCTATGACAACAGCGACTTCCTGGACTCATTGCGGCAGCGAGGATTTTACGTAGCGGATTGCAGCCAGGCAAATTATGCCTATACTGAGTTTTCACTGTCATCCTCGCTGAATTATGATTACCTGGAACGATTGAATGTCTCTCACAGCCGCGCCGAGCGCATCGCCTTGCTGAAGCACAGCGCCCTCCGTTCTTTTCTGGATGCGAACGGCTATGAGATTGTCGCATTTCCCACCGGTTGGGCATTTACGGAATGGAAGGATGCGGATCTGTATGTGGAATATCAGCGTCCACTCACTTCGTTGACTGAGTTTGAGATGCTCATTCTCGATACCACCATGTTCCGAGTCGCCTCAGATGCTCAATCCTCCCATCAGGCAGATGCTTCCCATAAGGATTTGAGAAGACTGCGGGTTTTCTCTCTGCTCGAAAACGTCAAAAAGCTGCCTCAGAGAAAGGGAAAAAAGTTTGTCTTTGCTCATCTTGTCGTGCCGCATCTGCCCTATACGTTCGGCCCCAATGGAGAAGTGCCCGCCTTCCAGGGTAAGAATGCCACGCAGGAGGAGGTCGGGGCTGCCTACGTGGACCAGGTCAAGTTTGTCAACAAGGAAATCCTGAAGGTGATTGATGCGCTTATTCAAGATTCAGAGGTTCCGCCCGTCATCATTGTGCAGGGCGATCACGGTCCTCTACCTGACCTGACCGAAGATCCTTTGGAGAGACTGCCGATTTTGAATGCCTATTTTTTGCCTGGCATCCAAACGGATAAGATATTGTATCCCTCCATTTCGCCGGTTAACTCCTTCCGGGTCGTTCTTAATTCCTATTTCGGACAGAACCTACCTTTGCTGGAAGATCTCAGTTATTTCGGACCCGAAGATGACCGGAACGCGAATCAACTCATCCCGAATTCGTGTGTGAGCGCGCCTTGAACATTCATCCGTTCACGGGAGTCTCGTAAGACATGGTTTCGAACATGAAACAAAAGCCAGGCTGGCTCCAACATATGCCTCTCCACCCATTTTTATTTGCGGCGTATCCCATCCTGGCTCTGCTGGTGATCAATATTTCTGAAGTGGATGCGACGTCGGGCTGGCGTCCACTTTTGTTGTCAGTCCTGGCGGCGGGGCTTCTGACTCTGATTTCCTACGCGATCTTACGTGATTGGAGTCGTGCTGCCCTTCTGGCCACTATTATTTTGATCCTGTTTTACTCCTACGGTCACGTTTACATTCTACTAAAGAGTGTGGAGTTCAACGGGCTTTTCCTGTTCCGGCATCGCACGTTGGTCCCGCTCTGGATCGTTCTCGCTGTTCTCCTGGCCTGGTGGGTCTCTCGCAAGAGGTTCCGCACTGAGACCGTCACTGATGCCTTCAATCTGGTAGGGATCTTTCTTCTCATCTTACCTGTGTTCCAGTTGACAACGTTTTTTCTGCAGAGTCGTTCTTCAGAGCCGGGACCAAACTCTTCTGCATTGAACCTGGACGTGGGCGACCAGCCTCCAGATATTTATTACATTATCCTGGATGGCTATGGTCGATCCGATGTACTGCAAAATGAATACGATTATGACAACTCAGCGTTCCTGAACAGTCTGCGGGGTCTGGGGTTTTACATCGCCGAGTGCAGCCAGAGCAATTACGCGCAGACGCAGCTGTCACTTTCCTCGTCACTAAACTTCAACTACATTGATGCGCTGAGCGATCGCTTTGCCCCTGGATCCGATGACCGTACCGGGCTGGATGCATTGATCCACCACGGCGCCGTGCGCGAAAGTCTGGAGAAGGCAGGCTACCAGACCGTTGCTTTTGCGACCGGCTTCCTGGCAACGGAACTGAGGGATGCAGATTATTTTCTCAGCCCCGAGCATTCCCGCGGACAACTGAATGAGTTCGAGTATCTCTTGATGGAAACGACGTTGGCGCGCCTGCTGCAGGATGGCAACCGGTTCGGCATGCAGAGCGCAGGTTCTGAGTTGTACCGGGAACGCACTCTCTTTGCTTTGGATAAGCTCGATAAACTCAACTACATCCAGGGGCCAAAATTTGTGTTTGTCCACCTGGTCGTACCCCATCCGCCCTATGTGTTCGGACCCACCGGGGGACCGGTGGAGGCGGCCGATGTCGGGACAACCAAAACGCAGGAAGGGGCAAGCCATTACCGCGATCAGGTGATCTATATCAACAGTCGCATGGCGGGGATCGTGCCGAAGATTATCGCAAATTCCTCTACGCCGCCGATTATCGTGATCCAGGGCGATCATGGACCGACCGTTGCCAGCAGTCCGCGCTCGCGGATGAGCAATCTCAGCGTCTATTTGCTGCCGGGAGTGGATGCATCCATTTATCCTACGATCACACCGGTGAATTCATTTCGAGTGATCTTCAACTCCTACTTCGGACAAGACCTTGAGCTGCTGGAGGATGTCAGCTTATACTCAGACTACACCGACCCGTTCAACTTCAAGGTCATACAAAATACGTGCAAGACAAAGGAATAATGGAGATCTTTAGGGCACGGATTTCGCGACGCTGCGCGCACGAAAGATTCTAAGAATAACGGAGTTATCTCATGGAAGCACAGAAGAAAGTTGAGGGGAAACATTCGGAGTTGACGGGTAAAATCTAAAGGGCCTTGATTCAACTTCAGGTGAACATACCTACCTATCAGAAAATAATCTTATGACAAAAACTGTTCTCATCACTGGTGCAGGGGGTGGAATTGGACGCGCAGCTGTACGTCACTTTGCTGCAAATGGCTGGCGTGTGATCGGTGTGGACCGCGCCGAGTTTGGTGACGATTTCCCCCAAAATGGACATTTCATCAAAGCGGATATTTCTCACCCGGAATCGACCGAGCAGATCTTTGAGCAGGCACGTGCCTTCCATCCCGCACTCGACGCTCTGGTCAACAACGCGGCCGTCCAGGTGGCCAAGCCCTTAGTGGAGACCACCGTCGAAGAGTGGGATGCTGTGATGGCTTCCAACCTGCGTTCCGTGTTTCTCTTTGTTAAGCTGGCGCATCCGCTGATGAAGGCGGCAGGTGGCGGAGCGATTGTAAATGTCTCGTCAGTGCATGCCATTCAGACGTCTGCCAACATTGCCGCGTACGCCGCTTCAAAGGGAGGTTTGCTCGCCCTGACGCGCGCCATGGCGATCGAGTTCGCCCCGGATAACATCCGCGCCAATGCCATCCTGCCCGGTGCCGTGGATACACCTATGCTGCGGGCGGGCCTGGGACGCGGGCATGTGGGTCAGGGTGACATGCAGGAACGCCTGGATAACCTTGCGCGCAAGACGGTAAATGGCAAAGTCGGGAAGCCCGAAGAGATCGCGAGCGCGATCTACTTTTTGGCAGACAGTGATCAATCCTCTTTCATGACGGGGCAGGCGCTGGTCGTGGATGGCGGCGCGACGGCGAGATTAAGTACAGAATAGGCCTTTCTATGAAGCAAACACTCAAGCAAATGACGCCTTCCTTTCTCTGGCGGTTTGGTCGAAGCACTTATGATTCGATCAAGAGGCTCCCTCAACTGCCCGCTGCCTACCTCCATCCCTGGCGTCGGGAGAGCATCCGCCGCCTCGCCGCGCTCAAGGATATTCACAAAGGCAAGCGCGCCTTTGTCATTGCCAACGGGCCCAGCCTCAAACAGACGGAGATGAGCAAACTCAAAAATGAGTTCACCTTTGGCATGAACCGCATTTACCTTATGTTCCCGGAGCTGGGATTCTCCACAACCTATCTGACCGTTGTCAATGACCTGGTTATCGAGCAAACAGCCCATGACCTGGCTAACCTTACCTTACCAAAATTCCTCGCCTGGCGCTCGCGACGTCATTTTCCAAGAGGATTACCAATACCCCAATTACCAACATTCCTCTACACCTCCTACACCGGCCCTCACTTCTCCAGCGACGTGCGCGGGCGCGTCTGGGAAGGCGCCACGGTGACCAACGTCATTCTGCAGCTTGCCTTCCACATGGGATTTCAACAGGTTATCCTGATCGGCGTGGATCACAATTACACGGCAACAGGCAAGCCGAATACCACGGTCGTGTCGCAGGGAGATGATCCTAACCATTTTTCGCCTGCCTATTTCGGCAAAGGGTTTCGCTGGCAGCTGCCAGATCTAGAAACTTCTGAAGTGGGCTATACCATGGCGCGGGAGGCCTATCGAAATGCCGGAAGGGAGATCCTCGATGCCACGATTGGCGGCAAACTGACGATTTTCCCGAAAGTCGATTATGATTCACTTTTCTAGTTGATCTGACGCTCCCGAAACGCGCGGGACCCTGGTGAGCAGCGTGAGGGCTGGTCGAGAGGCGGTGCTCGTTTGCCGTATCGGGACCAGGCAAGCACAGTAATCATCTCGGAAGAGGAGATTGCTTCATCAGGCTGGCGCCCTCTTCGCAATGACAAATTATGACCCTCGTTTCCATTGTTACCCCTTCCTATAACCAGGCTCCCTTTCTTGAGCAGACCATCCAATCCGTGCTCGAGCAGGATTACCCGCAGATTGAGTACATTGTGGTGGACGGCGGCTCGACAGACAACTCCGTCGAGGTCATCCAAAAGTATGCAGACCGTCTTGCCTATTGGATCTCGGAAAAAGACAGCGGCCAGGCAGAAGCAATCAACAAAGGGTTCGCGCGCGCAAACGGAGAGATTGTTGCCTGGCTGAATTCCGATGACTATTATTTGATGTATACCATCTCGATCGTCGTTCGATGTTTTGAGCAAAACCCGGATGTGGTGATGGTCTATGGCGATATGTTCGCTGTGGATGGAAACGATCAGACGATCAATGTCTTGCGATACAAACAATTATCCCTGGAAGACCTATTATGCTTTCAGATCATCGGGCAGCCCAGTGTGTTTTTCCGACGCTCCGCCCTTGAAAAAGTGGGGCGACTCGATCCAACGTTTCATTTCATGCTCGATCACCACCTCTGGATCCGTCTGGCGCAGCTGGGCAAGATTCTGCATATCCCGCAGATCTGGTCGGCGGCGCGCTATCACCCGCAGGCAAAAAACCGTGCCCGAGCCGCCGAGTTCGGCCGCGAAGCCTTTCGAGTGCTGGATTGGGCGAAGAAAGAGCCGGGATTGGCGAAGTCCGTTGCGAGGGTGAAACGACGCGCGCTCGCCTCCGCGCATCGTTACGACTCGCGGTATTTGCTCGACGGAGGGCAGCCCGCATCCGCTTTGGGGGCATGGTTCCGAGCGTTCTTCATCCATCCGCCCACGGCCCTGCGGCGTCTGAATCTCTTTGTCTCCGCATTCCTTAACCTGACCGGTTTGAGCCGGCTGCGCGAGGCGATCCTTCGCCGCCGCCAGCAGAAGCTTTCTGGGAATAAGTAACTCACCTGACGCAGTGCGTCGCAGCAGACGAGGGGAAGTGCGCTGCACTGCCTAACATCAGTAAGTTAAAGGCTGAATCTGATAAAATACTCCGGCTTATGTCCCAGACATCTTTCTTTTCGTCTCGGGCGGCGCGAACCCTTGCGCTGGTCATCATCTTCGGCGCGGCACTGGCGATCCGTCTGTACGATCTCACCGACCTCCCCCTGGACTTTCACCCCACGCGTCAGCTGGTATCGTTCATCAAGGCGCGCGGTTACTATTACCAAACCAAACCCGACGGCGTTTCCGCCTCGGAACTGAAGACTGCCGTACGATTTGCAAAACTCAAAGCAGATATCGAGCCTACGGTCCTGGAAAACCTGGTGGCGTTCACGTACCGGTTCACAGGGGAGCAGGTGTGGGTGGCGCGTGTTTACTCCTCTCTGTTCTGGCTCATTGGCGGAATTTTTCTGTTCCTGCTGGCGCGTGGCTTTGTTTCCTTCGACGGCGCCCTCGTTTCGACAGCATATTATCTGATTTTTCCTTATGCTGTCATCGGCAGCCGGAGCTTTCAACCTGACCCTTTGATGATCATGTTGGTGTTGGCTTTCTGGTGGACGTTCTCGCGTTGGATTCGATTTCCGTCATGGATCCACGCGATCCTTGCGGGTCTTTTCGGCGGTCTCGCGATATTTATCAAATTCTCAGCTGTTTTTTTTGTGATCGGCGGCGCACTCGGCCTGGCGTTGTCGGTGTTTAGTCTGCGCGACTTACTGCGCAGGGTCCATGTATGGGCCATCGGGCTCCTCGGCGCACTGCCTGCCGCCATCTATCTGGTCTACGGGATTTTCATCCGGGGCGACCTTGCCAGCCAGTTCAGTGGACGATTCGTCCCGGCGCTGATGTTTAGTCCATTGAACTATCTCCAATGGGAAGTCAAGATGAGCATGGCAGCCGGCGGCTTTTTTGTTATGCTTGGCTTGCTCAGTCTCTTCCTGATACAAGACCGGCAGCTGCGAATTTTTCTGTATGGGTTATGGGGTTCCTACATTTTATTTGGACTCTTCTTTAATTACCACATCGCCACGCATGATTACTATCATCTGCCTCTCCTTCCCATCGTGGGCTTATCGCTGGCGCCGCTGGGGGACTGGTTCTTCACGCGTATAAGGGAATCAGCCGCCCAGACTTGGGTGCGAACTGGTATAGCTGTCATATTGATATTTGGACTGTTTTCCGTGCTATGGGACGTCCGCAACGAGATGAAAGCTGTGAATTACCGTCCGGAGGCAGCCATGTGGACGGAGATCGGCGAGCAGTTTGACGAGAAAGCAAGAGTGGTGGCGCTAACCCAGGACTATGGTTCACGTCTCGAGTACTGGGGCTGGCGCGAATCCGCGAACTGGCCTTATCTGGGCGACGCAGGGTTTGCCAACATCCGCGGCGGAGTTTTCTCCTTCGACGATCTATTCAATCGCTATGCATCGAAGATGAGCTATTTCCTTGTGACTGATTTCGATGAATTCAACCGGCAGACCGAACTCAAAGAACGTTTATTGCGTTTTTATCCTGTTTCTGCTGAGGGGGATGGCTACCTGATCTTTGATCTAAAGAACCCGGTGCAACAGGACACAAACGGATCATGACCCCCCCTGAGCTTTCCATCCTCATTCCTGCCTACAACGAAGAAGCTCTGATCGGAAGCACGTTGGATGGTTTGAAGGCATATCTCTCGGCGCGCCCCGAAACGTATGAAGTCATTGTTGTGGATGATGGGAGTCAGGATAAGACGTCGATCTGCATTCAGGAATGGAAGACCCAGAACGGTGTCGATCTGCACCTTTTGATCAATGAGCAGAATATGGGGAAAGGGTTCTCCATCCGGCGCGGTGTGCTGGAGAGCCGCGGACGCTTTATCATCTTCATCGATGCCGACCTGCCGTATGAACTCTACGCCATTGATGAGTTCCTGAATGCCCTGCGAAACGGTTATGATCTGGCGATTGGTTCGCGTGTCCTGCCGGGTTCTCAGGTGAAGGGCGTGCCCATTCTGCGTTATATCTCCGGGCAGATTTTTTCGTGGATGGTGCAGGCGGTGTTATTTCAAGGGCTGCCGGATACGCAGTGCGGATTCAAGAGCTTTCGATCCGAATCTGCAAAGGAAATTTTTCGCCGCCTGACGATCGGTGGCTTTGGTTTTGATGTGGAGATGCTGTTCGTGGCGCGCAAGCTCAGGCTCACCATCCAGCCTGTCCCGGTACAGATGATTGACCATCGCCATCGCAGCCGCGTCCGTTTGATCATCGACTCGTTCAAGATGTTTGCCAACCTGTTCACGGTGCGCTGGAACGATTTGCAGGGTAAGTACAACTAGGAGAATCGCAATTGTCTTTTGATTATCATTCCGTCGCGGGCGATTATCAGTACCGTGCCATGCACTCGGGGCACCCGATGCAGCGCTTCTGGCATCGCGGCAAACTCATTATGATCGACCAATTGATCCGCCCGCACTTGCAAGCCGGGTCACGCCTGCTCGAGATCGGGTGCGGCGCGGGCAACCTGCTCCTCCAGGCGACCGTCGGTGGGAGCTACCCGGTGGCGCTCGACCTATCCATGCAGGCGCTGACCTTTGTCCGTTCACGCTTGGAGGAAGCAGAGTCTGCTCCTGAAGCACCGAGTGGTTTTACCTGCACCCAGGCAATCGGGGAATCCCTTCCGTTTCGTGAGGATGTCTTTGACTGCATTCTCCTCTCAGAGGTGATCGAGCACCTCGAAGCGCCGCAAATCTCCATCCGGGAGGCGGCGCGTGTACTTTGTCCCGGGGGGCGGCTTTTGATCACAACACCAAATTACCGGAGCTTTTGGCCGGTCATGGAATGGGCTGTCGATCGTTTGAATATGGCGCCCAAAATGGCCGGGGAACAGCATATCAGCCGATTCCACCCTTCTTCCCTGGCGAAGATTCTGCTTGATTCGGGTTTGAAAGTGGAATATGCAGGGTCCATTTACAGTCTCAGTCCGTTTCTCTCCCTCGTCTCGCCAGAACGGGCGAACCGTCAATTACAGCATGAATTGGGCGGTCGCTCCCGGTGGGGCATGATCCTGGTGGCAGTGGCCGTGAAGCCATGAACAATCTACTCCAACGTCTTCAGCGAAACACCTCTGAGAATCCGTTCTTTGGGCTGGCTCTTTCCCTTGGGATATCCACCGCAGTGACCGCGCTGGCTCTATATGCCTACCTGGGCATCTTCTCGCGCTATGCGAGCGACGATTATTGCCTTTCGGCGTTTTTCCTGAGCGATGACTTTCTGAAGGCGATGATACGGCGCTACTTTGTCGCTTCCAGCCGATATACAAACATCCTCTTTATCGGTCTCTCAGATAAACTCATGGGGTGGTACAACGTCGCCATCCTGCCGGCTCTGATGCTGAGCCTGTTTGTGTTGGGACTGTATCTGCTACTTAAAGAGATCACGGAAATGCTTGCCTTGGGATGGAGCCGAGGGATGATCCTCTTCCTTTCCCTCCTGGTTGTTTATTTCTCGATCACACAGGCTCCCGACTTGTATGAGACTCTGTACTGGCGCGCGGGCATGACGTCTCACTTTGCGCCCGTGGTTTTCATGCCTTTCTGGGGTGCATTTCTGCTCAGGCAGATCAGGAATGCCGGGACAGGCGCACCCTCCCTGTGGGTGCAAGCAGCGTGTTTGCTGATCCCCTTTGTGATTGGCGGTCTTTCAGAACCTCCGACTGCCTTGATGATCACGATCCTTATTCTGGGGATCCTCGCTACCTGGCAATGGAGTGCTCCCCAGAATCGACGTTCCACGTTGGTCCTTTTGTCGTGGTCGCTGCTGGGCGCGGTCGCCGCATTACTCGTGATGGGGCTGGCTCCTGCCAATTCCCTTCGAATGCAGACTCCGCCGCCTCCTCTCTTTGAATTAATTTCGAAGATCATCTATTATCCGGCTTTCTTTGTGATCGGTACCCTGCGAACGCTTCCCACGCCCACGCTGATCACTCTGGTTTTGCTCGCCGTGCTTTTTTATGTAAAATATGTGTATCCATTTCAGGGCCTATCCAGAGAAGCGCGCAACCGCCTGGGACTTCTTATGCTGATCGTGCTGGTACTCGCCTACCTTTTGATCGCCGCCAGTTTCGCGCCAAGCGTTTACGGCCAATCGTATCCGGTCCCGCGCGCCCGCTTTGCCGCACGAGTCATTATGACAACTGCCCTATTGGCCGAGGGCGCGCTCCTTGGAGTTTTGGCTGGACAGGTGCAAATAAAGTCCTTTCCAGCTGCAGTTCTCCGTAATCTGGCAACGTTAATCCTTGTGCTCCTGTCGCTTTATCCTTTGCGAACTGCCTGGCGGATGTTTGGGGAAATCCCTGCATACCGGCAGAGCGCGGTAGTCTGGGATGCGCGCGAAGTCGAAATCCTCGCCATGAAGGCAGAGGGGCAGCGGGATCTGGTTGTCCGGTTCTTACCGGAGGTCCCCGTCCAGGATCTGGGTGACCATAAAGGCTATCGATTGAATCGCTGCGCGGCGGCGCTCTATGGAGTGAATTCCATTGTCGCGGTGCCGATGGAAGGTGAGTGAGTATGACTGATCCGGCACTGACTCCCATTCTCGTCACAGGCACGCATCGCAGCGGGACAACCTGGGTAGGGAAAATGCTCGCCGCCGATCCACATGTTGCTTATATCAGCGAGCCGCTCAATATTTTACATCGCCCCGGCGTCTTTCATGCCAAGGTCAAGTACTGGTACCAGTATATTTGCGAAGAGAATGAGAAGGAATACATCCCAGCCTTCGAGGAACTGTTGGAATTTGACTATCACCTCTGGGATGAGATCCGTTCCCTTCGTTCGCGACGCGACGTTTTACGTATGGGACGCGACTTCCTGATCTTTTACAACGGTCTCATGCGCGGACAACGTCCTTTGTATAAGGATCCGTTCGCGGTCTTTTCCACGCCGTGGTTTGCGAAGCGATTGAACTGCAAAGTGGTCATTGCCGTTCGTCACCCGGCCGCGTTTGCCAGCAGCCTGAAACGACTCAACTGGCCCTTTAATTTCCAGGATTTGCTGGCTCAGCCTCTACTCATGCGCGATCATCTGGAGCCCTATCGCGGGGAAATACAATCTGTTAAGCCAAACGACGTGATCGGACAGGCTGCCCTGCTTTGGAAGCTGATCTACAACTCGGTCCACACAAACCGCAGATCGAATCCGGATTTCCTGGTCGTTCGCCACGAGGACTTATCACGTGATCCCATCCCGGGCTATCGCGCGTTATATGCGGCGCTCGGTCTCGAATTTACACAGCGCGTGGAAAAAGCTATTTTGAATTCAAGCAGTTCCGAAAACCCACGGGAGCTGTCGCGCAAGAAAGTCCATGCCGTCAAGCTGGACAGTCGCGGCAGTGTGGATAACTGGAAAAAACGATTGACGGCTGAAGAGATTGAGCATGTCCGCAGGGTGACCGAAGGAGTTTCCGGCTTATATTATTCCGATGCGGAGTGGTGAACATCCTCTCACGCATCTCACAGGAGAATTCAACGAATGAACCATTCATCAAAAGCGATCCAACGTGATCTAAATCAGGACGACCTTATTGTGATTGCAGGAGCGGGCGGGTTTATCGGCGGCTCGCTGGCGCGTTATTTCCATGATCTGGGCTATACACGCATCCGCGCGGTGGACAAGAAACCGCTGTCCAACTGGTACCAGCGCATTCCCGGTGTGCAGAACCTGTGCCTGGATTTGAGTGCAAGCGATGCCTGTGCCCGCGCCGTGGAAAATGCAGTCGAAGTCTATAATCTGGCGGCGGATATGGGTGGAATGGGATTCATCGAGCGCTTCCGGGTGGAATGCATGCGCTCGTCACTCATCAATACGCACCTGCTGGAAGCCGCCTACCAGGCAGGAGTCAACCGTTTTTTCTTTGCCTCTTCAGCCTGTGTCTATAATATTGGGCTGCAGCAGGATCCGGATGTGCGGGCGTTGAAAGAGTCAGATGCATACCCGGCGATGGCAGAACGCGGCTATGGCTGGGAAAAACTGTTCGCCGAAATGCTCTGCCAGGAATACTGGGCAGAGCGGCATATGAAAACATTTATCGCGCGCTTCCATAATGTATATGGACCCAACGGCACCTGGGACGGCGGGCGTGAGAAAGCTCCGGCTGCGATCTGCCGCAAGGTCATCCAGGCGAAGGACAGCGGGACGAATGAAATCATGATCTGGGGGGATGGCACGCAGACCCGCAGCTTTACCTATATCGAGGATTGTGTATTGGGAATCGATAAGATCGTCCACTGTGATGAGCTGGTTGCCACGCCGATCAACCTGGGTTCCAGCGAACTGATCTCTGTGGACAATCTGGTTGGGCTCGCGGAAGAGATTGGTGATGTAAAGCTCAACCGCAAATACGACCTCAACGCGCCCAGAGGGGTGGCAGGTCGCAACAGCGATAACACCTTCATCAAAAAGGTCTTCGGCTGGGAGCCATCTACACTATTCAAAGATGGCCTGAGCCAAACCTATCGCTGGATTGAAGGGCAGTATTATGCGCGCAAAGCTGGCGAGCGCGTCGTCGAAGATACAATGTAGATTACTTGAAGGTCAGGATTTTTCGCAACCGCAGGCGGAATTTCCACGGCAGCCAGGAATACACGATCTTTCGCGTAATCATCCTTAGCCGCAGCCAGGAGAACCAGCTTCCCCCTTCGCGTTCGAGCACACGCAGCATATCCGGGTAACAGCGGTCGTCGTTGACGATCGTCTTGCCTGCACCATGGATGCGAAATTTTGCCCAGCGCTTCGGAACATACAGCACCTGGGATACCTTGGCGATGCGCACCCAAAGGTCGTAATCGAAGCTAAAGAACAGCGAGAGATCCAGCGGACCAACCCTTTTCCAAACGTCTGTGCGGAAGAAGGTCGTTGCCTGCGGGATATGGACCGAGCCGCGCAGCATCTGCCGGTAGCTGGTCTGCTTGGAGCCGAACTGACCCACCGTATCCCCCGAGTCGTCGATCAGGTCTGCATCACCGTAGACCATGCCCACTTCCGGATGGCTTTGTAAGATGGAGACAGCTTCCGAGACCGCGCCGGGGAAGTAAATATCGTCTGAGTTCAGCCATGCCAGGATCCCTCCGGTGGCACGCGCAAAGCCTTTATTGAGCGCGTCCGCGTGTCCCTTGTCCTTCTCAGAAACCCACCACGCCAGGCGGTCCTGGTACTTTTTGATGACTTCCACACTGTCATCCTTTGAGCCACCATCGACCACAATGTATTCGATGTTTGGATAGTCCTGCTCCAGGACAGACTGGATCGAAGCCTCAAGGAATTGTCCCTGGTTGAACGATGGAGTAATGATGGATACTTTGGGGAGGGTAGTAAGTGTGTTCATCATGGAGAGAAAAATTATAGCATCTTATCGGAATCCAAAGTCTGGAGACTTTGGACTCCACAAATCCTATATAATTGGACGGATCAACAATGCTGATTTCGATTGTGACACCCTCCTTTAATCAAGACCGCTATATCGAAGAGACAATCCGGTCCGTACTTTCACAGGATTACCCTCAGGTCGAGTACATGATCGTAGACGGTAATTCGACGGACAAGACGGTCGACATTATTAAGAAGTATGAGCATGAACTTGCCTGGTGGGTGAGTGAACAAGACCAGGGTCAGACCGATGCCATTAACAAGGGATTTGCACGGGCGAGAGGCGACATTCTTGCCTGGATCAATTCGGATGACACTTATGAGCCTGGGGCATTCACAGCCGCAGTAACCTATTTTCAGGAACATCCAGACACTGGGATGATCTACGGGGATTGCAACTATATCAATGAGTCCGGAAACGTGCTCGGGAAATTCAATTCGGCGCAAACCAATTACCGGTTGCTTCGCCAGGGTTACACTCATATCCCGCAGCAGACAATGTTCCTGCGCGCGAATCTGTGGAAGCAGGTCGGTCCTCTGGATCCCTCCTTCTACTTTGCCATGGATTATGATCTTTGGACTCGCATTGCCGCACGTGCACCCATAAAATATATCCCGGAGACCTGGGCAAACTTCAGGCTGCATACCTCAGGCAAAACCATCCTGGCAGACGAACGCTGCTGGCCCGAAATGATGCGAGTCCATTACCGGGATGGCGGCTCCTTCTTCTCGGCGATCGTCGCCAAGTATTATCTCCGCAAATTCATCGCGCCCCTCTGGAACCGCCGCAGACACAAATTGTTGAAAAAGGACTCCAAAGTCTCCAGACTTTGGAATCCATCATAAGGCAAAGATGCACTGGCTATTCTCACCACCCTCCATGGACGACCTCATTCGATTGCTCAGAGCCTGGCGCTTCTGGTCTATCGGCGCGCTGATCGGCGCGCTGCTTGGCGCCGGGTTGTACTACATTGCCCCACCACCCTACCGTGCCCACGCCATCGTCCTGGTCGATTTCAACCTCGAGAAGGCCTGGCCTGAGGAGACCGACCGCCAGCAGTTCTACTATCTGGAACGCGAGACGCGCAAGCTGGAGGAAATCGCCTGGTCAGACATGGTGATGGGGATGGTGGTCGAAGCAGTGGGAGATGTCACGACAGAAGAACTGCGTAACGGGACATTGTCGCTCAGCCAGCCTGCCGAAGGTGGTTGGAATTTCTATGCTGATGATAAGGAGCCTGAGCGGGCGGCGGAGCTTGCCTCCACCTGGTCGCAGGTATTCGTGGAGCAAGTCCGTTTGCGGACGGGATTATTGGAAGGCCCCAATGAATACATCGAAGCGACTCGCACGCAGATTGCGCAATCGCCGAGAGACCGCAGCCTGTCCCTGAGTACCTATCTTTTTGTCGGCGCGATCCTGTTCCTGGCAACCAGCTCATTTTTTGTTTTATTTTTCAGCAAACCTAAATGACAAACGCAGTGCGCTCCGCAGACTCAGTGGCGAAGGTCACACGCTTTTTATGGGGCGCGGCATTGTTTACATTGCCGGTCACGAGTTTTCGTTATTTCCCGTTCCTGGGAGATAGCACGTACGTTCGTCCGCTGTCCCTGTACCCGATTGCCCTCCTGCTTCTACTTTTGGCGTCTCAACTTCTTCAAAAGAAGGAAACGTTTCCGCGCGCCGGCACACTGACGCCGCTCCTGGCGTTTGTGTTGGTTGCCCTCGCAGCCACCGGGATCGGACTGCTTCTCAATCCGCTCCCGATGCGCGGCTTTGAATATTTCGGACGCGTCTTCCGTGCCTGGATCACTGTGGTTATCGGGCTGTCCTTTTTCCTCGCGGCAGTCTGGATGAACCGCACGGAGGAAGATCTGCGGTTTTCCATCAAATGGCTGCTGGCTGGTTTCGTGGTGGATATCCTCTGGAGCGGAGTCCAGGCGCTTGCTTTTTACACGCCGCTGCTCAAAAAAGTGACGGTGACTCACTGGCAGCGGGCCTTCTCGATGCGTGAGCTAGTGAAGACCAACCGCGTTTCCGGGATGGCGTATGAGCCTGCCTGGCTGGCGGGACAGATCGCGACCGTTTATCTGCCGTGGCTTGTCGCTTCCCTGCTGACCCGTCTGCGCGTGACGCGTTTCAGATGGCTCGAAGTGGTCTTATTGGGTTTTGCCGTACTCTTGCTGCTGGCAACATTTTCCCGCGGTGGATTGCTGACCGCCGTGGGTGCGTTCCTCTTAACGATTCTCTTTGTAGGGCGTACAGAGCTGCGCTCCGTCTGGACCTGGTTTGCCGCGGGCTTTCAAGGCGGAGGAAACTGGCTCCTGCGGGCAGGTGTCATCCTTGTGCTGGTTGGTTCGCTGGCAGGCGCCGGAATGTTCCTAAGTCAGAAGGGATACATCACCCGTCTGTTCAATACGCAGGCAGATAGCGTGGAAGATTTCATTATCGAAAATTCGGCGGGGGCACGCGCGGCCTATAATTACGGCGCACTGGGAGCCTATGACGAGAACCCGATCATGGGCGTGGGACTGGGCGCGAGCGGCTTCTATATTTATGATCATCTGCCCGACTGGGCGCTGACCACGGTGCCTGAGATCGCCCGCCAGCTGAGTCCCGAAAGCCGCTTGTATCCTAATCCGAAGAATATGTATGTGCGACTGCTGGCAGAAACAGGTCTGGTCGGATTCTTCATTTTTGTTGCCTTCCTGTTTTCCGTGCTGGGCGACGCCCTGCATGCACTTGCATCCAAAACAACGGCTGCGCGTTACCTCGGCATCGCCGGGATATTCTCATGGTTTGCGATCGCACTTTATAACGTCACGCAGGATTCGTTTGCCACGCCCAATCTCTGGATTAACTTCGGTATCCTTGTGGGGATGACCGCTTTTATGACAGAGTCTGAAAAAACACTTCTCTCACCAGCTCCCGGCGCTCTCATTGCTGAAAACGCCCCTGCGGACGGTGGCTGAGCGATTGGAGTAATGATGATCGTACTTTCGGTTGGGATGCCGCGTGCAGGCTCGGGTTGGCACTTTAACCTTGTCCATGACCTGATGAAAACCGCAGGTTCCACCGACGCTCGCGAGATCCGTCAACGGTATAGACTGCAGCACATCTTGACCGAAGTGAACTGCAACATCGGTGTCCTCTCCGCGCGGCGCCTGACGCTTGTGACCCTGCCCGCTCTGGTGGGGAACACCTTTGTGATCAAGGCACACGCGGGACCCACCTCCGCCTCACGGCTCCTGCAGCGCTCCGGCCTGCTCCGGATCACCTACATTTATCGCGACCCGCGCGATGCGATGCTTTCCGCCTATGATTATGGCCAGCGCGCACTGAAAAAGGGCCGCCCCAATGCCTTTTCCCATCTGACCTATTTTCAGAAAAGCGTGGACTTCATCATGGAGTACGTCCGCATCTGGGAGAAGTGGGTGCAGGAAAAGGATGTGCTCATCGCCCGCTACGAAGACCTGCTCACCAATTATGACCAGGAGGTGATGCGTCTGGTCGAATTTCTCAAATTGAATGCGAGCAAGCCGGAGACTCGGAACGTGATCGATGGGTATCGTCCGGGGGCGGCGGAGGGACAGCAGGGCCTCCATTTCTATAAGGGCAAAATCGGGCGGTTCCGCGAAGCCTATAGCCCTGAAGAGCAGACGATCCTGAATGAAAAGCTTCGGCCGTATCTGGAGCGAATGGGGTATGAGGTCTGAAACCTAATTGTTCTGTAAGCCAGGGCCGGATTTTTAACCAATATTTTCGAGTATCATTATCTAATGCGTCGTTTTGAGACACCGTATATCGCCGACTGGTTTGCCGCCACCCTGCGCTGGATCGTGCTTGCCACCCTGGTCGTCGCCCTTGCGTTTCGGAACCAGTTGGATACGGTACCGTTCTGGCCGTTGACTGCCATCTTTGTCTGGAACACCATCATGAGCATGCTGGCGGTGTTCAGCGTTCGAGCCCGTTTTTTCCACCGGCAGATCGTCCTGATCATTGATATCCTCCTTGCCGCGGCATTTTTCTGGCTGCAAAGCCGCGTAGGCAGCACGCCGAGCTGGGTGGGACTCATCCCGATACTCACCGGCGCCGTTTATTTCGAAGCTCTGGGGGCATTCATTGTGGCGCCCTTATTTGCCATCTGGCAGACAGTCATCGGCGAGGGCGTCTTTTACAGTGACTATACTTTTTTGCGTGAGGTCAGCATGACGTTGCTGGCTGGGCTGATTGGTGGGATTGGCGGTCGTTTTCTGATGAGGCGTTTGCGCACGTCCCGACAGACGAAGCTGGATGTGGAGGAGCGCCAACGGCGAATGGAACGCGAGCGTCTGCGCGCCATCTACGAGCTGAGCTCCACACTGACGGCGACCCTCAGCTACCGGCGTGTGCTCGATTCGGCGCTGGACCTGGCGTATAACGCCCTGAACCCGAATCCCGATCCCGATGAACCTGACCCCGAGGAACGGCTGGTCAGTGCGGTCTTTTTGTTCCGCGAAAACGAACTGCGGATTGGGTCGGCGCGCCGATTCACAAACGCCGATCTGCGCATCAACCTGCAGGGCAATGAGGGTATCCTCCAGAAGTTGCTGGAGGGAGGGGATGCGATCCTGACCACAGACATTGGTTATGACCCTGAACTCGGTCGCATCGTGGCACTGCGTTCCTGTTCGTCCGCCTATTGTTTCCCACTGCGCAGCGGGTTCAACGTCTACGGCGCGATGCTGTTCGCTCACCCCGACCCCAACTATTTCACAAAGGAACGCTGCGATCTGCTAGATATCATCGGGCGCCAGGCGGTGATCGCCGTGCAGAACGCGCGTTTATACCAGGATCTGGTCGAGGAAAAGGAACGGATGATCGAAGTGCAGGAGGAAGCCCGCAAGAAGCTGGCGCGTGACCTGCACGACGGGCCTACGCAGTCGGTGGCGGCGATGGCGATGCGCGTGAACCTGGCACGCCGCATGATGGCGAAGGACGTCAATGAGGCGACCAACGAGCTGGTGAAGATCGAGGAGCTCGCACACCGCACCACAAAAGAGATCCGCCATATGCTATTTACCCTGCGCCCGCTGATCCTGGAGTCGCAGGGATTGAGCGCCGCCCTGCAGGCTATGGCGGAAAAAATGCGCGAGACATTCTCGCAAAATGTGATCATCAATGTGGATGAAAATGTCCTGAGTGAAATGGAAATGGGCAAGCAAGGCGTGATCTTTTATATCATCGAGGAAGCGAGCAACAACGCCCGCAAGCATGCCAATGCACCGCACATCTGGGTGAGGCTCCGGTCGTTCCAAAAAGAGGTTGCGCTACTCGAGATCGAGGATGACGGGCTGGGTTTCGACGTGGCAGCCGTCCACAAATCCTATGATAAGCGTGGCAGTCTTGGGATGGTGAACCTGCGCGAACGCACCGAATTGGTGAATGGATTGCTTAATATCGACTCTGCGCCGGGGAAAGGAACGCGCATTCAGGTCTATATCCCGCTCAGCGAGGAAGCCGCAGATCGTTTGCACCGCGGGCAGATGTAAAGGCACGGTCTTATTCGCCTTAGATTGACCAGAAAAACAAGTTATCTTCAAAGAAGCATTTCTAAAATCCCCCTTGCATTCATTACCGCTCGCGCCCGGTGGCTGAGGCGGTTTTTTTCTTTCATGGAGAGCTCTGCCATGGTCTTCCCCAATTCCGATAATAGAAAAATCGGGTCATAACCAAATCCGCCGGTGCCACGCTCTTCGGGGATGATCTCACCTTCGCAGAAGCCTTCGGCAAGATGAGTTTCCCCGTTTGGTACTGCGACCGCAATCGTGGCATGAAAGCGCGCTGTCCAGGGACGCGGCCTATCCTGAAGATTTCGTATCAAGAAGGCACAGCGTTCCGCGTCGGAAAGTTTCCCTCCGTCTGGCGAGCCATAGCGCGCGGAGTAGAGACCCGGCGCGCCATTGAGCGCGTCCACCTCCAGGCCCGAGTCATCGGCGAGGGAGATCAGTCCGCTGCTCTCGGCGAAGGCAATGGCTTTCTTCGCCGCGTTCTCGGCGTAGGTACCTCCGTCTTCTATAACGTCGAGGTCAATGCCAATCTGCTGCGGTGTCACAAGCTGGATGCCTGCGTCTTTGAGTAGATCCTGTAGTTCTTTGATCTTGCCTTTGTTGTTGGTAGCGATAAGGAGTTGTTTCATGTGTTTTTATTCTTGGGGCCGAGCGAAGCCACCGTTCTTTGGAGGCGCAGACGAGGCCTAAACTTCATGCATCTGCGCGCTTCATCTGTACTCGCCTTTCGGCTCGTTCCGCTCCGCGCGATGTAATCTTCTCGATAGCCCACTGTGCATGTTCACGCACAAGCGGTTCTTCATCGTTCCGCGCGGTCTGCAGAACAGGCAGAGTGTGCATATCTCCGCCGTTCCCAAGGGCGACCACCACGTTGCGCAGGTAGCCGCGTCGTTTGGCGCGTTTGACTGGCGTCCCTTTAAATCGCCGGTTAAACTCCTGTGCCGAGATGGACAGCTCCTCCGTTAGGTCCCGGGCGGGGTTTTGATCCCCGAAAGCGGGATCCCCTTCCTCTGCGAATCGATTCCACGGGCAGACCATCTGGCAGATGTCGCAGCCGAAGATCCAATTCCCGATCTTGTCGCGCAATTCCATTGGAATCTCATCTTTTAGTTCGATCGTGAGATAGGAAATGCAGCGTTTCGCGTCAATCGTGCGGTCCGGGAGAATGCAGTCTGTGGGGCAGGCTTCGATACAGCGCGTGCAGGTTCCGCAATGATCCGTGACGAAAGGTGGGTCCGGTTCAAGCTCCAGATCCAGCAGGATCTCGGAAAGCAGGAAATAAGATCCATGCTTTGGATGAATGAGACAGGTATTTTTGCCGATCCAGCCGATGCCAGCCCGTTGGGCAAGGTCACGCTCGAGGAGGGGGCCAGTATCGGTGTACCAGCGGTTCCTGACCGGGCATTCTGCCTGCTCTTCGATAAATTGCACGAGTTCCTGCATGCGCGCGGGGAGGATATCGTGGTAATCCGCACCCCAGGCGTAGGAGGCGACCTGACCGCCCTCCTGTACGCCCAATTCCGCGAAAAGCTCGGCATTATTAACGTGCGTTTCCTGAGCGGAAGTGGGATGAGGTAGAGGTGGGGAGTATGGCGTTGCCAGCACGAGAATGGATTTACATTCGGGCATAATTTCACGCGGGTCGCGCCGGCGTGCCCGGGAACGCGCCGTGGCGAGATAATCCATGGTGCCGTGACGTCCCTGCGCGAGCCAGTGTTCGAAGGTGGCGTAATGGGGCGGGGGATCAGGAGTCGTCACGCCAGCCAGGACGAATCCCAGTCCGGTTGCTTTGACTTTTATTCTTTCTTTCAGTTCTGTTGATGTTATCATCGGGGAATAGTTAAGCAGATTAAGATTATTCTCTTGGTGGGATTCACGCTTGCGATTTATTGTAACCGTTCTCACCTAAATGGTCACAATGTTGAAACCACAGAATGACACTATAAGAAAATTCTATAAGGAGTTACTGAAAGCGTTTTGAGAAATTGGATGTTCAGCGAGGCTAGTTATCTGCTTCCTCCGGGCTTACTGCATCATAGACTTGAAATGCCCCTTTTTGCCGATTTAAAGAGGTTACGAGTGGCTATAGGGTAAATAGCCTAAACAAACTGTAAAGCTTTCTTGATGCAGATTGGAATAAACTGTTGTTAGGCAACTCCATGCTTGTTTTATTTAGTTTCCCCAGTCGATCTTCAAAAACTTACTTGAGGAATAAGAATAGGCATAGAGTGGGTCACCTTCATCCTGCCCCATGTCAGATCGAGGAAAAACCGGGCATAAAGACCTAAGGAATGGAAATGTCCAAATGTGCAGAAGCGGGGATTTTAGCCGTTGACGGAGTTTGATTTCTCTGCATCTATTGGAGAATGCACAGTTTTTGTATTTAACGTATTGAGTTTACATACACTCGGATTAAGTCCGGAAAGTCTCAGTGCTTACGATCTGGCTCGAAAAGCCGTCAGTGGCCGTGACCCGAATTTGTATTTCCTTATTTTTTCCGAACTGGGAAGTATCGAGCGTGTAGGAGGGTTCTTTAAGCCCCACCCCGATCGTCTGCCAGGTCTGACCGTTGTCCGTGCTGACCTGAACGGAATACGATTGGTTCGCTTCGAGCCGCTGCTCGAAGTTAAATGCGAGCCCGGGTTCCTGATCCGCAGAACGCACCTGTTGCACAGCTCGCAGAGCAGGCGGTTCGCCCTGCGCACGGAAAGTATCAACCACCTGCCCGGCAATGATCAGCTCGATGACCCTGGCTGACGGATCGACAGCGATGACGGTATCCACGAGACCCACGCGATCCTCATCCGGCGAAAGCTCTGAGCTGAGCTTGACGTTGACGGGATACTCATGAAGGATCTCCCCATCCGCCTGCCGCACCCGAAGGAGTACCGGGCTGTTCTGCTCGGCGGCTGAAAGAGGCAGATTTGGCACGGGATTGACGAATAAGAACTTTCCTTGCGTACGGGTCAGGTTCACCGTGGCGACGACACTGATCACAAGCCTGTTGCCTGGCTGCATCGCGCTGCGCTGCTCAGCTGCGGATCGGTCGGCGCGCTGAGGAAACCTCTCATCTGGCCGTCCGCCTGTACTGGCAGAAGCGCCCAGACTGGCGCCTGCACCAGATCCCAGGCGGTCCTCTGCAAAGAGGCGCTCCCGCACGGCTTGATAGCTATAGGCGCTCAACCATTGAAAGTTGCAGTAGGTCATTACATCGTGCCACTGCATCCCGGGTAGCGCGACCATTGGCAGATTCAGAGCGGGGTCCCCGACATCGAAACCTCCGAAGCTCATGTTTGTGTTCGCCAGCTGGCCGTTCGCCGACGGATACTTATTAAGATCGTCCTGACTTTCCCCACAAAAACCAGGATGTAAGCGTCCAAACGTGTGCCCGAGTTCATGCCCTCCGTACCAATCCCCATATGTGCCGTCGAAGTCCCAGCCCCAGTCTGCGGGGCCTGTCGGTCCGGATGCCACTGTCCCTGGGTCCGGTGTGAAAGGTATGCCGGCTGCGCAGCCACGCATGAAGAAACCAGCATCGCTCACCAAACCATAATAGTGCGTTCGCTGATCGCCTCCTGCATTCATGTCCAGAGCTCGAATTGCGGCGAGTTGGGCGTTCACGTCGCTGCATCCAAAGCAGTCTCCCAGGCAGGAGACAAACGGACTTCCTGTGACGTCCACAATGGCTTCGGAAGCAATGACCTGATGGGTGGGATAGGCGCGACCGAGCCAGGAAACGAGCGCCTGGTAATCGTAAAGGGAAGGAGTATGTGTCACAGGAGGATCGCCCACAGCGTAGCGCATGCGCAGCACCCGGAGTCGCAGCGGCGGACCGGCCTGGAACCAGACTGTTGGTCTGCGCTCAGAGCCGACCTCCAGAGGCGCGCCGCTGGCCACATTGGTGATGCTGGCGATGCTGATGCTGAGTGGCCCTTCCACCGTGTGGGTGGCTGGAAGAAGAAAGTTGAGGCTGCGGCTCGCATCGTCACGTGTGAACGTCAGGTACCCGGCCAGCATCGGATCCAGAACGACTGTGTTGAGAGAGGAAATGGTGAGAGGCGGGTCTGAGGGACCGCGCCTGACGCTGATTTTGCCCTGGACGGTCACTCCTGGGCTTGCGTAATAACTCAGGTACAGGCGCACGACGGTTCTTTTGTTTGCCACCAGCGGAACAGAATGATCAAGGTCCTGCACGGCCTGCGTGACCTCGACGCCATCCATCTGAAGAGGTTTCTGGCTGACGCTGCTGGCTGCTGTGCCAACGCTGGTAACTACTGCGGAGGCGTCAGGGTGCCCGACATCGACCTGCCGCCCGGTGACTTGCGCATGAACCAGAAGGCCGAGCATTGTCCGTTTGAAATGAACGACCGCCGCCCTATCGGTGGGCTTGATTTGTATGAAGAGCAGCTCCGCCGAGGTCGGTGCTGGACCCACCCAGATACACCCGAGTCCGCCGGAGACCCACGACAATCGTTGTACATAACCGGTAGTGATCGCCATCGCTGAAGCCTTCTTTAAACGAGATCCACTCGAAGGGCCGTAATCTTCGAGCCGGTATTACTGTGTATGGCTACAACTTCGCGATAGTTTGTGGAAGCGGCAGCCAGCGCATGGACAAGGGATGCCGCAAATGCAGAGTCAGCAGACGATCCATCGTTCGTGACGAAAAGAAGCGTATTATTATTCGGCGTCGGTCCGATCCAAACGCAAGCCGCACTTTTGGAGAGTATGGATAATCGTTGTACCAAACCCTTCGTCTCAGCCATAGGTGTTACCTCCTAACGCCCAGTGGACTGGGCAGGATCGTTACTTAAAGCGGCTCCTTGAGCACGCCGAGCTCCAGAGCGAGATCGCTCAGGTAGCGCAGGTCTCCCCAGACTCGCAGACCGCCGGCCAGAAACTGCTCTCTTGCGTCTGTTTCGCCATCTAGGATGGCGCGAACGGTGTTCGCATCTCCCATCACCTCAATGAAGGATGGCATGCTGCCTCCACCCCCCCCGCCTCCGCCGCCTCCGGCGCCTAGTGCGGCAGGATATTCCGTCACATGCACCTGCCCCTCACTACACTCTAAAATGATATCACCCTCAAACGCTCCGGTGAGATGAAACACGATCACCCCCGGTCTCAAAGACGGGCTTTTTTCCAGCGTTCTTGCAAGACGTTCCAGGGTATCCTGAAGTTTTTTGCGCCCTCTGGGAGTGTTATCCTTTTTTTCAGCCATATGTGCCTCCGATTTAGTCGAATGCCACTTATTTCACTCAGAATTGATTGAATGAGGGGGTCGTCGGCACCCATTCGATATTGGCTGCAACGGAAGTAATTCTCAATCCTCGTAATTTTAGGGTAATTACCTATGGCATTCTACCTAGGGATTTCCCTACTTCTATCAACCGGTTTCCGAGTCTGGGATTTCCAGGGCTTTCAATATTTCAGCAGCATCCAACGCCTGCCGAACCTGAAGGATTTTAGCACATTGTCCATTCTCGATTAAGATTGATTGCTTCTCAAATAAGTGAGGTGTAGTGGACATTTGTTATGTCCTCGAGAAGAATATTCTCACCTGTTGTCCATTGATTAAACTATACAGGAAAATAAAGGAGTATGCAAGCAAAATCCCGGGTTAGTCACTATATCCTTCCCGCCGCCTTGACCAAATCACCGTTCGGATCGAGCCCTCTGCCATGCCCGTGATGGGCGGCCAGATCTATCGGCTCGGCATTGAAGCCCAATACCGGCACGGTTTGATTGAGTTTAGCAGTTGAAGAATAGTTTGTATAAATCACTTTTGAGTGATAAAAGAGCCAGGGCAGATCTAGTAGTTTGCCCTGGCTCTTTTATATTGTTACTGTCAAGTAAACCAGTGCGGTCAAATCAAGTTTACGGGGATGAAACCCAGCTCGAATGACTTCACTTCTATCTCTTCCTTCAATTTCCTGGGGAGTATCATCGTCAAGACATAATTATAAGCGGGACAGGCGTGGGGTGGGTATAATGTGGCTCTATGCCCCCTTATAGCTTCCGGTACAGATCACCACTGAGATGGAATGAATCAGTGCAGGGCAGCCGGTCCGGCTGCCCTGCACTGATCTTTCGGAAAATTCTTTTACAGACGTATGTACGTTATGGCACAACGAAGCGTAGTTCTGTATTCAAGTCGACATTGTTATACCAGGGCAGCCAGTAAATGGCGTCCAGCAGACTGTCTGGCAAACCCATCCACTCTGAATAACTGGTGGGTGTGCCGTTTTGCTTGTAGATCGTTCGTGCCGTTGCCACGATGTTTGCATTGCTTTCGATCTTGACAGGTCCGTTATTTACTCCGGGGAAGCTCACTCGTATGCCCTGACCCGGGAGCAGCGTGAAGGGACTGCCACTCATCTCCACGCCACCGACATAGACATGCACCGTGGCAGTCGAATTGCTGGCGTTCGCAAACCGCAATTGTGTATCCAGGTCAACGTTGTTGTACGAGGGAAGCCAATAGGTGGTGCCCAGCTGGCTTTCTGGCATACCCATTGTTTCTGAGAAGCTAGTGGGTGAGCCATTGACTTTATAGATGGTTCGTTGTGCTGCCACGATGTTCACATTGCTTTCAATCTTCACGGGGCCTTTATCGATCCCGGCGAAGCTCACCCGCCGGCTCTGACCGGCGAGCAGCGTAAAGGGACTTCCGGCCATTTCCGCGCCCGCGATGGACACATGGACTGTAGCGGTCGAACTGCTGGCATTCCCAACCCGGATCTGCGTATCCAGAGCGGCGTTGTTATACCAGGGCAGCCAGTACGTGGTGTCTAACTGGCTTTGAGGCAAAGCCAGCATCTCAAAATAGCTGGTGGGCAGGCCATTCACCTTGTAGATCACTCGTTCTCCCGCGACGATGTTTACATTGCTTTCGATCTTCACCGGACCTTTATCGATCCCGGCGAAACTCTTTCGCATGCTTGCCCCTGGCGCCAAAGTGAAGGGACTGCCTGTCATCTCCACGCCGCCAATAAACACATGCACTGTAGCGGTTGAACTGCTGACATTTGCCACCCGCAGCTGGGTATCCAGGTCAACGTTGTTGTACCAGGGCAGCCAGTATGTGGTGTCCAACTGACCGTCTGGCAATCCCATCATTTCTGAGAAGCTGACGCCGGTGCCGTTCACGTTATAGACCACCTGTCCTGCCCCCAGGAATGGCAGTCCATTCGGGCTTTCGACCTTCACGGGACCGTTGTTTACTCCGGTAAAACTCGCCAGCGTGCTTCCCTGAGGAGGCACCACGAACTGACCCTGATATGCGCCCCCAATCGACACATCAACGTCAGAACAACCGGAGGCAGTATTGAAGGTTGCCGCGTAATCCTGATCCGCTTGATTCGTAAACACCTGGTTATAACTGCGATCGACCGGACCAAAGGTGTAGCAGGTATGAGCTGGTGTGACCGTGCCAGTCCAGTTGAAGGATACCGGGAAGGAATAATTCCCGCTGGACTGGGACACAGCTGTTTTGGGTGTGCCATCCATATAGCTCAGCACCGCACCACTTACTCCTACATTGCCAGAAATGATACGTTCAGTCATGTTAGTAGCATAGAGGATGCTGTTGTCACTGCTGGTGGATGCTGCATTAAGGTTGGCGCCATCTGTTGCTGCCCCGGTTGCGATACTGGCAATGACCATCCCGTCGCCGGTCATACCGCTCACAGCAACAGTATAGGTTGTGGGTCCTCCGCTGACGGTCCCGATCAGAGTGCCGCTTGTTGTGCTGGCGCTCAAGTCCACATCGGCCGTTGCAAAACCCGAGACGGGTTCGCTGAAAACGACGGTAAAGTTGATCGAGCTGGCGCTTGTGGGGTCGGCCTGCCCGGCTGCCTTGTTGATGGTCACGGACGGCGCAACTGTGTCGTACATCCGGCTGAACTGAGATGCAGAACTGTTGCCGTTACCGCTGCCATCCTGGGCCACACCGGCGAGGATATCCGCGGTGACGGATCCGTCTACCAAGGGCGTTAAGTCAAAGGTGTACGTGTCTCCGTCCACTGCGATGAAATTGCCTGCCGTGGCATTTCCCGGCGTGATGTCGCTCACGGTAAAGCCGGTCACCGCCTCACTGAACTGAACAGTCACCGGGATAGGCGAGGCATTTGTGGGGTTCGACGCGACGGAGGTTATCGTCGCCGTCGGCCCGTTACTGTCAAACGTGCGGCTGAACTGGGATGCCGCGCTGTTGAGGTTAGTTCCGTCGGTTGCCACACCCGCGGGGATATCTGCGGTGACAAGTCCATCGCCAAGGGGTGTCAGCGCAAAGGTGTAGGTATCGCCGTCCACGGCATTGAAGTTGCTTACTGTGGCGTTAACCGATGTAATGTCGCTCGCTGCGAAACCGGAGACATTCTCACTGAATTGAGCCGTCACAAGGATGGGGGAGACGTTGGTTGGATCGGACGCGGCAGAACTCATTGCTATGGTCGGAACATTGGAATCGAAGGTGCGGCTGAACTGAGATGCAGCGCTATTGCCATTACCAGCCGAATCTTGAGCCACTCCAGACGTGATGTCCACGGTGACCAATCCCTGACCGCCGGGTGTCAAGTCAAACGTATAGGTATCGCCATCCACTGCGTTGAAATTTCCGACCGTGGCATTGCCCGCTGTAACATCAGCCGCAGCGAAGCCAGTTACATTTTCACTAAATTGAACCAGGACCGCGATCGGTGATGTGTTTGCAGGATCTGGCGTGGCAGACGTTATGGTTACGCTGGGCGCATCACTGTCGAATGTGCGACTGAATTGTGCCGCTGCAGTATTACTGTTCCCGATTGCATCGGTTGCCACCCCGGACGCGATGTCTGCGGTGACCAATCCCTGACCACCGGGCGTTAGGTCAAAGGTATAAGTATCACCATCCACGGCGATGAAATTACCCACAGTGGCGTTCCCCGTCACAATATCTGTCGCGGCAAAACCAGTGACATTTTCACTGAACTGCACGGTGACCGGAATGGGGTTGGTGTTTGTAGAATTGGATGTTGCCGAACTAAACGTTACGCCGGGCGCCGCGTTATCTATTGTGTACGTCTCATCCGTCGCGGGTTCCGTGTTGGCTACATCGTTGCCTGCCAGGTCGCGAATGACCATGCCGGCGCTGAAATTCAACCCGACCACGCCATTGAAGCCGGCAAGGTCGCCGCCCGAAACCTGTACATCGTAAACGCCTGTGCTAACAAAAGCGATGCTGGTGACAGCCCCGGTGCTTCCGGTGATTGCAAAGTCATCTGCGCCGATCAGACCACCAGCGCCGCCGATCGATTCGCTAAAGGTGACGCGAAATACCAGGGTATCCGAGTTGGTCAGGGCAGCGGATGGAATTTGCCGCGCAAAAGAGGTGGTTGTCGGAGCGATCTTGTCTACTGTATAGACTTGCCCGGTGACAGGTAAGTTTGTCACATCGTGCGAAAGCCCCGTATCGTTGGTCATGTTCAGGCCAAGCGTGCCCTGCCCTGTCCCTGTGCTGGCAGTGACGGTCCACTGCGTCGCGGGGGTCGCTCCCACAGGAGCCACGCCCGTCAGGGTAGGCGATCCGCCGAGCCCAGTGTTCACCAGCGTAAAGTTGCTGATGGTCAGACCAGTGATCCCCGCGTCGAATGTGACGAGCCACGAAACGGAACTTGCATTGGTAGGACTGCTGCCGCTGCGATTCACGGACTGGAGAGAAGTGTCGGAGCGGTCGATGGGTGTACAGGTCTGCGGGCCGGTCCCAGTACAGGCGGCATCTCCGTTCGGAGATGGATCCGTTGTGCTCACATTGCTGAAGTTACTGCCCGATAGCGTACCCTGGTTCAGAATGCGCGTGGCGCCTACCGTAGCGGGATTATTGACGGTCACGCGAAACTTGATCGTGACACCCTTGCCCACAGGCAGTGTGCCAATTGTGATGGGACCGATTGTTTCGCCAGATTGCGCGGGAACGGGTAGAGGACGGAACTGCGGCTTTCCACTGGCAGCCGCGAGGACGAGGCTTTCACGTGGTGTCCGAACCAAAACTTGATTGGAGGCGCCGAGGGTTGTGGGTGACACCGCCAGCGTACCTGTAGAGTCAGAACCACCTGCTTGAACCGCCGCATCTGTTTGGACTAGTGCAACCGTCAGGTTATTATCGAACATTGCCAGGGGTAGTGAAGGTGAGTTTGGCGTCTGGCAAACCGCGGCTGTGTAATTAACAATTGTCGTCCCACTTGCAGCCGCGACAGTTGTGTTGCCGGCAATCGTGCCAGCCGAGTTATTTGACTGAATAAAATTCTGGACGCTGACTTCATTGGTTACGGGTGTGCTCGTCAAGCCCTGGAATTGGAATGTTGTATTGACGCGCTGGCGTGCAGAATAGGCATAGGTGCCCGATCCGCTGACGCTATTCCCTGACACATTGGCGCAGAGCAAATTGCTATGCGTGATTGCCGTGCTACTCCCCGATTGGAAATTGATCCCTTGAAAGCCGAACGTGGAAGAAGTAATTCCCGTGATCGTATTATTGGTCAGGGTCAGGTGCTCCTGTCCGTTTTGGCCTGAGACCAGGGCGCGTGCCTGAAAATTCATCCCCTGCTGCGTGGCCGGATTGATGTTGCCGGGGTCAAGATTAATGGTGTTGTTGGCTGCCTGGAGCCTGCCAATCGCGTTTTCGTTGACGATAAATTCCAGCCCGGTTCCGTAGGTGACATCCATCGTGTTGTTCGATACGATGGCCTCCAGCGTGGAACTGATGGCGGCATCGAGATCGATCCCCATACTTCCCATGCCCGACGCGGTCGGACCCGTGATAGTGTTACCTGTTGCTTTATATCTTCCCGTAGCGTCGCCAGAGGTTGTCAGACTCATCGCCGAGGGAAGGGCATGATTGTTGTTGAAGGTGTTGTTCTGTGCTGTAAAGTTCAGCAGCGCGGACTCGCCCGTTGTCGAGTCTCCTGCATTCGCACGAAGGCCCATCCCCGCGGTATTCAGGAAGTCGCTGTCATCCACCAGTACATTCGCCGTGCCATCGTAGATATCGATGGATACAGCATCTTCGCCAAAGACCCAGCCACCTGAGTCCTGGTTATTCTGTACCGTCAGGCGCAACAACGTCAAGTTGAGTGTGGCGGCATCCTGATTGTTGTAGACTCGTAATCCCCACTGGGTGCCGTTGCTGCTGCCGTCGATGACCGTATCATAGATGTGAACTGTCCCATCCACGCCCAGCGACGGGCTCCCATCGGTGGCGCCACTGAAGATAATGCCATTTTCCTCGTCCCCATCGCCCGCGCCAAGGATCGTGCTGTTCGTCAGGCTAAAACCATGGACCTGTTCGCCACTGATGCCGTCCCCGCCCGTGTTCGCAACGCGGATGCGGTCGAAGGAAACATTGCTTGTGCTGTAAAGCGAAATCCCATCCCCTGTGGTGTTTTGAATAATGCCGCCGCTATCTACCGAGCCAGTACCGGTCACGATCAACCGACCACTTGTGCCTGTGGTGTTCAACACGATCCCGTTTGCAGAGCCATTTGAAGAGATGCTACGGAACGTCAGGCCGTTCGAGCCGATGGTGCTATTGGCAACATTCAGTGCCGTTCCCGTCGTCGTCGAGAGCGTGTTGATCACAGCCGTCCCGGAACTACAGGAGTTGAGCGCACAGACCTCCACGGCAGCCGCGCCGCCTGTGGCAGTAAAGGCCGGGTTGCTGCCGGTCGAAAGCGTCAGTCCGCCCGAAAAGCGGATCGTCGTGCCGCCATTGCTCGTCAGCGAGATGCCGCTGCCGTCACCATCGTTGCCATCACTGATCGCGCCGCTGAAACTCTTGGTGCCTCCCGTATTGCTGCTCATGGAGACAAGCTGCCCGACATCGTCGGTGATCGTGCCGGCATAGGTCACATCTGCGTTGTTGCTGCTGATGAGGAAGTCGGTGCCGGTTGCGTTGGTGATCGAACTGCCCGACCCAGCCGAAAAGACCGAAGCGGTTGTGCCGTCATTGATGCCGGTCAGCGACACGCCCGTGGAGGAACTGTTCGTGCTCGTGATGCTGGCAAACGGAAGGTTGATCGTGGCGTTCGTGATCACCGCCGCGGGTCCCGCACTGGCGTTAATGGTCCCTACGGAGGATGCCATCGTCATGCGAAAGCCGGTGCCTGTGGAGGTGTTGACGGCGCCCGCGCCAGTGATATCGAGTCCGGCGCCCGTGCTGAAAACATCTAGGTCGGTAAAGTCGAGGTCGCCTGCGATACCAGAAGTGCCGGTCAGGACGAGTCCTCTCGCCCCGACGCCATTGCCTGGCACGCCGATCAATGTCGAGCCGCCGGAAACCGTGTCATAGGCGGATGTGGCGGCGTTGCTGTCGAAGATCGCGGTATGGATGTTGATGCCGTTGCCTGCCGTATTGCCCGAAACGGTATTATTTGCAAAACCGGTGATCGTGATCGTGCCGGATGAGCCAAGGTGTCCGTCGATGAAAACGGCGTCAGCAGCGGAAAGAATATTTGTGTTGCTGCTGAAATTCAGACGCACCGAGCCGGGCGCCGCCGTATTGGCTTTCGTGACATCGAACGCGTTGCCGGTGCTGGTTCCGCTCCAGCTGTTATTCTGCACATCCAGAGTCAGAGTGAAATTTCCATCTTTATTGATGTCAATACCTTCCGCACCGGATCCGGAGAGGATGTTGTCCTTGATTTCCAGGGTTCCGGCGCTGATTGTAGAGCTATAGGTCAGATCGATGGCGTTGACCAAACCGGAAAGCGTGAGCCCGCGAATGACCGCCGGGATCGCGTTGGCGGCCGAGACGCCATCGCCGCCGCTGTTCTGGATCGTGGTAGCAGGGACGCCCGTATTCATCCCCGGTAGGGAGGCGCTGCCTGCCGGAGGCGTCAGCCCGGTGATGGCGGAGAGCGAGACAGTCGAGTCCTGCCCAATCAATTTTTGCCCACTCCGCAGGGTCACGCCGCCGGTGTAGGGTGTGGCGCTTTCGTAGAGGAAGATGCTGTCGTTATCGGCGGGGTTGTTGCCCGTGCCAGTATTGATCGTATTGAATGCGGCGAGCGTTGTGAACGGATGGGATAAGCGCCCATCGCAGTTGGATGAGCAGGCCGCGGCGTTATTGTTGATAAACCAGATCATCCCGCTGACCGTGATCGAAACGGTTGCCTGGCGGTTTGAGACATTGCTCGAGGCATTTGTGTTGTCGGTCAGGGTATACGTGAACTGATCCGTCCCCTCGAACCCAGCTGGCGGGTTGTAGGTAAACTTACCCATGTCCGCGCCGGAGGTGGTCATCACGACCTGGCCGCCGTTCAAAGTGGTGATCGTGTTCTCAAGAATGGTGGCAGATGGGTTCAAGCCTAAAAAGTCGTTGGCGGTCACGCTGAATGGCGTGCTCAGGCTGGCGGAGTCGATCGCGACGTTGCCGACGACGGTTACCGGGAATGTGTCGTTGACGGCCAGGGGCGAAACGCTGAGCGAGCCACCCACAAGCGTCGTGTTCATATCGATGATGTCATTGAAGGTCACGCCGGTCGCGGGGTCTGCGCCACCGTTGGTGATGACCGCTGTATATTCGATGGTCTCACCAGGATCTGCCTCGCCGTCACCATCCTCGTCAGGAGATATAGGACCCGCACCATCGTTCATTAGGACGTCGGTCAGGGAGAATGTAAGCGCTGGCGCCTGAAGCGGGCTGGCAGAAACCGTCTGCGGCGGGAACACGGATGTCATCACGAGGGAAAGTAGCACAAACGAAATAAAGAACAGATTTAGATAACGACGCATGAGTCCTCTGAGTCAAAAATTAATCTCTTGGCTTCGAATCAAAATGATGCGGCATCCTTCGCCAAGTTGGGATACCGCATCGACCAGATTGCCACTACCCGCGCGGCGGGAAGACGCCTTGCAGCGCGATACAAAAATAAAGTGTCAGATAAGGTTGCATATTGTTATGTGGCTGGTCGCCACCCGCAGGAG
>Ga0114129_10001367_pt1 | contig 32804 bp, 31 predicted proteins | sample RhiMetdeltSRZDD1_FD_80071 | JGI IMG/M metagenome (GOLD analysis project Ga0114129, IMG submission 80071) | Populus rhizosphere microbial communities from Tennessee, USA - Rhizosphere MetaG P. deltoides SRZDD1 (version 2) (version 2) | ecosystem: Host-associated > Plants > Roots > Rhizosphere >...
CGGCGGCATCGGCAGAGGACGCACTGGCGTACACCACCGCCGTCAGCGGCGAATATTTCCAGACGATGGGCGTGCCGCTGCTCGCGGGCCGGCTCTTCGACCGGACCGACACGGCCACGTCGCGAGACGTTGCGCTGGTGTCGCGGCGGGCTGCGCAGCAGTTCTGGCGGGGCGGCGATCCGCTCGGATCGAAAGTGAGATTCCGTTTTTACGGGAGAGCGTATGACGCCGAGGTCGTCGGCGTTGTCGGCGACGTGCGCCACGAGGCGCTCGATCGCCCGGCTGCTGCGGAGGTGTTCATTCCATATGCGCAGTCAGGATCGACCGGGCTGTCGTTCGTCGCTCGCACACCGCGCGGAGCGCCGCCGATCCTGCAGGCGCTCAAGGAGCAGGTCTGGGCGATCGACTCGTTGCAATCGATCTACAGCATGGCGAGGCTGGAGCAGCTCATCTCGAAGACGCTCGTCGGACAGCGTTTCAACCTGTTCGTGCTGGGAGGCTTCGCGCTCGCGACGCTGCTGCTGGCGGCGGCCGGCGTGTACGGCGTGATGAGCTTTTCGACCAGCCAGCGCGCACGCGAGTTCGGCGTCCGTGTGGCCCTGGGCGCAACGCGGCGTGACATCGTGCGCCTCGTGCTTGGCGACGGACTGCATCTGGCCGGCTTCGGCGTTGTCATCGGCGCCCTGATCGCGCTCCCGCTCATGCGCCTGTTGAGAGGATTGCTCTTCGGCGTGACCGTGACCGATCCGGCAACGTTCGTCGTCGTCGGTTTCGTGCTCGTCGTGGTGGCGGCGGCCGCCTGTTATGTGCCGGCGCGCCGCGCGCTGCGGGTCACACCGGCGGAGGTGCTCCGGCTCGACTGACGTCGACGACGAGCAGCGTCACGTCGTCCTGCCGCGACGCGAGACTTCCGGCAAATCGATCCAGGGACGCCAGCAGCGCATCCGCGAATGAGGACGGGGATCGATGTCGCTCCGCCTCGGAGAAGGCACGCAAGCGATCGATCCCGTAGAGATCGTCGCTAGCGTCGGCGGTCTCGATGACGCCGTCGGTGTAGAGGATCAATCGCGTCCCTGGCTCGATCGTCATCGTCGACGTCTTGTAGCCGGCAGACGGCAGAAATCCGAGCACCACACCCGATTCGTCGAGCGGAACGACATGGCCGTTGCCGGCGGGAAGGACGAGCGGCGGCGGGTGACCCGCGATCGCGTAGGCCATGGACGCCTCGTCGGGTCGCAGCACGACGCACGCCGCGGTGACGAACGAGCGATCGAACATACCGCACAGCGTCGCGTTCATTTTGCCGAGGATCGCGCCCGGATCGTCGGTCTGACCGAGCTCCGCCAGGAAGGCGACCTTGACCATCGAGGCGATCAACGCCGCGGGCACGCCGTGACCCGACACGTCGGCGATCAGGACGGCGACTTCGCCATCCCGCAGCGGAACGACGTCGTAGAAATCGCCGGCGACCGCGGCCAGCGGCACGTACCGGGCGGTCATCTCGAGCGTCGGCGTGGCCGGCAATCGGCGGGGCAGGATCGACTGCTGAATCTCGCGCGCCGATCGCATCTCCTGCGCCACGGCGACGAGCTCGCGGCCCTGCGCGACCACGCGCGTGAGCGCGATGTATCCGAGGCACGTCAGCAGGACGAGAAAGCCGATCGGCTCGATGCGCACGCGCCATGGCACGAGCCCGGCGAGGACCGCGTGCTCGTTCAGCACGAGCAGCGTGAAGACCGCCATGCCGAGGGCAAGCGCGCGCCACTCGGCGAACGGCGGGATCGCGTATCCGGTCAGCACGCCTGCGACGACCACTGCCGCAATCGCCGTCAGCATCAGCAGGGCCGGCTCTGGAACCCGGTACGGATCGCCGGCGGCGATGTCCACCGCCAACGCGACGAACGCGAACGCTGATATCGCGATCGTGACCCGGCGGAGCGATCGGCGCCATCCGAGCCCGTAGAAGTCCTCCGTGAACAGCATGGCCGGGACGAGGACGAAGTAGTTCAGGGTGCTCTCGACCCATCGGGCAGGCATCGTGCCGATGCCGAGCGCGCCGGCAAGCGGCTGCCTGAAGAACATGCGGACGCCGTAGATTCCGGCGAAGAGCGCGAAGCTGAGGAGGAGTCTGTCTTTCGGGCGCGATCGAAGGAGGTGTCCGGCTGCCGCGGCGACGCTCGCCGTGCAGATGACGATCGCGACGGCAAACGTGATCAGATCGCCAGATGCCATCGAAGGCTGCGCGGATTATATGTAGGACGTGTTCGAAACCGGGCATGCGGTGTCCGGATTCGTCCCAGCGACGACCTCGCTGACTGCCGTTTCCGCGCATCCGTGCGGGATTTGTTCAGGGCACCTTTCTTGCGGCGCGAGTGACGCGCATCCTCTGAAACCATGACTCGCGACGTACGCGAAGCAATACGCCGGCTGCTTGCGAAGCCGGGATTCAGCCTCGTCGCCGTGCTGACCCTGGCGATCGGCATCGGCGCCAACACCGCAGTCTTCGGCGCGGTCCAGGCGCTGCTCGTCAGGCCGCTGCCGGTGCCGCAGGCCGATCGCGTCGTCCATGGGTTGGCGCTGCGGGAGGGCTTCGATCCGTTCGCGACGTCGCTGCTCGAGTACGCGGCATATCGCGATCGCGGCCGCGCGTTCGAGTCGAGCGGCGTCTCGCGGCAGCGTTTCTTCACGCTGACGACGCTGGACCCGCCGGAGCGAGTGCAGGGTGCGGTCGTGACGAGCGGTTTCCTGACCGCGCTCGGCGTCGAGCCGGCCGCCGGCCGGTCGCTCACGGCGGACGACGATCGGCCCAATGCACCGCCGGTCGCGGTCATCGGGTATGGTCTGTGGCAGCGGTTGTTCAACGGCGATCGATCCGCGATCGGCGCGCCACTGCACCTCGACGCCGGCACCTACACGATCGTCGGCGTCATGCCGCGCGGATTCGACATCCCGTCACGCGTGAGCCTGTGGGTGCCGCAACAGATCGTGTTGGAGACGTTGCCGCTCCCGGACCGCGCGTCGACGGCGTACACCATGGTGGCGAGGCTGGGGTCGGGCGTCACGCTCGAACAGGCGGACGCCGAGGTGAAGGCGATCGCCAGGCGCCTGGAGGACGAATACCCACAATATCGACGTGGCTGGAGCTACCGTCTGATCCCGCTGCGTCAGTATCTGCTGTCGGATCTCACCGGGAGCAATCGGCTGGCGCTGCTGACGCTGAGCGCCGCGGTCGGCTGTCTTCTTCTCATCTGCTGCGCGAACGTCGCCAACCTGTTCCTCGTCCGCGGCATCGCGCGCGAGCGAGAGGTCGCCGTGCGGCTCGCGCTCGGTGCAAGCAGGTGGCATATCGTCCGGCACGTGTTCGCCGAGACCGGGGCCATCACGATCGTCGGCGCCGCCGCCGGTGTGTTGGTCGCCGCCTGGGCGACGCCGGTGCTCGCTGCGCTGAACCCGATTCGCGCCGACGCGCTGGCCGTCGTCCTGACCGATTTTCATTTCGATGCGTCGACATGGACGTTCGCGACGGCAATGGCAGTCGCCACCGGTCTCCTCTTCGGCGCCCTGCCGGCGTTCCGTGCCGGGCGCGCGCGTGACGTCGTTCCCGTGCTGCGTCAGCGCGATCGGCGCGCGGTCGCAGGCAGCAGCCGCTGGCTCGGAACGCTCGTCGTGGCGGAGGTCGCCATCGCCTGCGTGCTGCTCGTCAACGGCAGCCTCATCGTCCGCAGCTTCGCGCGGCTGCAACGCGTCGACTTCGGCTTCGATCTCGATCGGCTGCTCACCGTGCAGCTGTCCCTGCCTGCGGACAAGTACCAGCAGCACGCAAGCCGGATGTCGTTCGTCGATCGCCTCGTGTCGCGAGTCGAGCAGCTGCCGGGCGTGAAGTCGGCCGGAGTGACGACGAACATACCACTGCAGCACAGCTCGATCGATTCCACGTACGTCGTCGAAGGACGCCCGCCGACGAATCCGAACGACGTGCCGATCACCGCGCATCGGCTGGTGACGCCCGCCTACCTGCAGACGCTCGGCGTCCGTCTGGTGAAGGGCCGCCTGCTCGACGAGCGCGATCGCGAAGGCTCGCTGCCGGTCGTCGTGATCACGGAGGAGCTCGCGCGGCAGGCCTGGCGCAACGCGGATCCCCTCGGCAGGCGCATCCGACGGGGCCGTCCGCAGGACACGACGTTTCCGTGGCTGACGGTCGTGGGCGTTGTCGCGGACGTCAAGGAAGATCGATTCAACTTCAGAATCAACCGCGCGGCGTGGTACCTGCCGTACGCGCAGCAGGTGAGCGCGGCGCCGCTGAACCTTCTCGTGAGGACCACGGGCGATCCGATCGCGCTCGCGGAGGCGGTGCGTGCCGCGATCCGCGCGATCGACAGTCAGCAGGCCGTATCCGACGTGACGACGATGACGGAGCAGCTCGGCGACCTGCTCGTGACCGAGCGCTTCTCGGCGGTTCTCATGACGACGCTCGCACTGGTGGGGTTATTTCTGGCCGCGTGCGGGCTCTATGGCGTCATTGCGTATACCGTTGGCGAGCGCACGCGGGAGATCGGTCTGCGAATGGCGCTCGGCGCGACCAGCGGTCACGTCGTTCGTCTGGTGATGGGGAAGGGGTTCGTTCTGGTTGCCGTCGGACTGGCCGGCGGGTGCCTGCTCGCGCGCGCGGGCGCGTCCGCGCTGTCTGCGACACTCTATGGCGTGACGGCGAGCGATCCGGCAACGTTTGTCGTCGTTGCGCTCGTCCTGGGGATCGTCAGTGCCGCGGCGTCGTACGCGCCTGCAAGGAGGGCAACGGCCATCGACCCCCTCCAGGCGCTGAATATCGAGTGAGACGATTCGGACGTCGCGCTACTGCGACGCTTCGCCGACCTTGAGCCGCGTGAAGCGCTCGACCGCCAGCGTCGCCCCCAGCGCCTTGCCGGCCTGCGCGATGACGTCCTTCACCGGCAGCTTCGGATCGCGAATCGACGGCTGATCGACGAGCACGACCTGCGAGTAGAAGCTTCCGAGCTTGCCCTCGACGATCTTGTCGATGACATTGGCCGGCTTGCCGGAGCCCTCCATCTGCGCACGGTAGATCGCGCGCTCCTGGTCGAGGAGATCGCCGGGCACGGCATCGCGCGAGACGAACCGCGGGCTCGCGGCGGCGATCTGCATCGCCATCTCCTTCACGAACATCGCGAGCTCTTCGCGTCCGGCAATCGCCGGCGTGACGCCGGACAATTCGACCATGACGGCGATCTTGCCGCCCATATGGATGTACTGGCCGACATATCCACCGCCGGCGTACCGGACGAAGCGCGGCACGGCCATGTTCTCGCCGAGCTTCGCGATCGCGGCAGCCACCAGCTTCAGCACCGGGCCGTTCGGACCCTTGAGCCACGCGTCGTTCGCGGCGTCGCCGGCCTTTTCGATCTCCGTCAGCACGTTCTGCACGAGCGCCTGGAAGTCGGGCGTCCGCGCGACGAAGTCGGACTCGCAGTTCACCTCGACGAGGATGCCAGCGGAGCGGTCGGCGGAGAGCCGATGGCCGATGGTTCCCTCGCTGGTCGCGCGTCCGGCCTTCTTCGCGGCGCTGGCCAGGCCGCGCTTGCGAAGGATGGTGGTCGCCTCGTCGAAGTCGCCGTTGGCTTCGCTGAGGGCGTTCTTGCACTCCATCATGCCCGCGCCCGTCTGGTCGCGGAGCTTCTTCACGTCTGCAGCTGTGATCGTGATCATCAGAGTTGGTGAGTTGGCAAGTTGGTGAATTGGCGAATTCACCGACTCGCCAATTCGCGAATTACAGGATTACGCCGACGCGGGTGCGGCCTCGCGCGCGCGGCGCTGCGGTCGCGCGGCGCGCCGCGGATCCTCGGCGGCCGCCGCCGCCGCGGCTTCCTCGGCCGCCTGCCGGGCGTTCTCCGCGTCCACCGACTGCTTCATGTCGCGTCCGGCAATGACGGCCTCGGCGATCCGCGACGCGAACAACCGGATCGCTCGCAGCGCATCGTCGTTGCCCGGGATCACGAAGTCGACTTCGTCGGGATCGCAGTTCGTGTCGACGATCCCGATCACGGGAATCTTCAGCTTGCGCGCCTCGTCGACCGCGATCTTCTCCTTCTTCGTGTCGACGACGAAGACCGCGTCGGGCAGCCGCGACATGCCGCGAATGCCCTCGAGGTTCTTGGCGAGCTTGCGGCGCTCCTTCTCGTTGCGCGCGATTTCCTTCTTGGACAGCGTGTCGAACCGGCCGTCGGTGGCCATGGCCTCGAGGTCCCGCAGCCGGCCGAGGCTGCGCTGGATCGTCGCGAAGTTCGTGAGCAGGCCGCCGAGCCATCGCTCGTTGACGAAGAACATGGCGCAGCGCTGCGCCTCTTCGGCGATCACGTCCTGCGCCTGGCGCTTGGTGCCGACGAAGAGAATCGTCCGGCCTTCGGCCGCGAGATTGGTGACGAAGTCCTCGGCATCGCGGAACAGCTTGAGCGTCTTGCCCAGGTCGATGATGTAGATGCCGTTCCGTTCACCGAAGATGTATTCCTTCATCTTCGGATTCCACCGCTTGGTCTGGTGGCCGAAATGTACGCCGGCCTCCAGCAAATCCGTCATCGCGATCGCGGCCAAACAAACCTCCTGGAAATTAACGTTTACTGAACTGGAAGCGTTTCCGCGCTCCAGCCATGCCGTACTTCTTGCGCTCCTTGGCGCGCGCGTCGCGCGTCAGCAGCCCTTCGGTCTTCAGCTGCTTGCGCAGCTCCGCGTTGTAGTCGACGAGCGCGCGCGCGATGCCGAGGCGCAGGGCGCCAGCCTGGCCCGACACGCCGCCGCCCGCGACCGTCGCGAGGATATCGAATTTTTCGGCCGTCTCCGTCAGAACGAGAGGCTGCCGGATCTGCGTCCGCAGCGCCTCCGTCGGAAAGAACGTATCGAATTTCTTGTGATTGATGATGACTGCGCCGGAACCGGGTCGAAGGAACACTCGAGCGGTGGACGTCTTGCGGCGGCCCGTGCCGTAGTATTCAACTGCCACTTACGCGACCTCACGCCTGATGGGTTTCTGCGCCGCGTGCGGATGATCCGGACCGGCGTACACCTTGAGCTTTCGATACATCGCCTGACCGAGCTTCGTCTTTGGCAGCATGCCGTGCACCGCGTCCTCCACCAGGCGCGTCGGGTGCTTCTCGCGCACCGTCCGCGCGCGCCGTTCACGAAGACCGCCCTCGAAGCCGCTGTGCTGACGGTAAATCTTCTGATCTTCCTTCCGCCCCGTCAGCCTGACCTTCGCGGCATTGACTACGACGACGTGGTCCCCGGTGTCGAGGAACGGCGTGTAGCCCGGCTTGTGTTTACCCTGCAGCAATCGCGCCGCCGCCGTCGCGAGACGGCCGAGCACCTGACCCTCGGCATCGATGATGTGCCACCGTCTGCCGGCCATCGCCGCGTCGGCGTTGGGCATGAATGTAGACGCCATGCTGAATCGTTCCCGTTGAGAAACCGGTGTTAGGGGATTTCCAGCCCGGACAGCACTCGGTCGGGCCGGTCCAGGCAACGGTAAACCCAAAGCATACGAGCCTTTCTGGGCACTGTCAAGCTCCAGTGCCTACGGCCGCGCCGGCCACCCGCCGATAAGACAACACGAACCGCTGCGGTGCGGATTCCGTGATCCGCTGACGGAACCGTAAAGCGGTCGGGTAGCAAGTGCCCGTGCGGATCGCGGTTTTCGAAACATCGCGCCGTTTTTTCGCACGTCGGCCGGGCTCGATCGCTGGTATCAGCTTTGCCCGCGCATGCGACCGCACGCAGCGCGCGCTCATCACGTAGGACGCTTACTGTGTTTGGACTCGGAAAATCGAAAGCCGTCGTGGGTCTCGACATCGGCTCGAGCGCCGTCAAGGCGGTCGAGCTGAAAGCGTCGGGCAAATCGTACAAGGTCGCCGCCTTCGCGACCGAGGCCGTGCCGCCCGACAGCATCGTCGACGGCGCGATCATCGACGGTGCCGCCGTCAGCGACGCCCTCAAGCGTCTGTTCGACAACAAGGCGTTCAAGACGAAGGAAGTCGCGGCGTCGCTCTCCGGCAACGCGGTCATCGTCAAGAAGATCAACCTGCCGGTGATGACCGAAGCGGAGCTCGGTCAGTCCATCCTGTTCGAAGCGGAGCAGTACATCCCCTTCGACATCCAGGACGTCAACCTCGATTACCAGATCCTCGAGTCGGGCGGCGCCAACGCCGAAGCCACGGGCTCGATGGAAGTGCTGCTGGTGGCGGCCAAGAAAGAAAAGATCGCGGACTACACGGGCGTCATCGCGCAGGCCGGCCGCACCGCCGTCGTCGTCGACGTCGACGCCTTCGCGCTGCAGAACGCGTACGAGGTCAACTACGGGCTCGACGCGCAGCAGGTGGTCGTCCTGCTCAACGCCGGCGCCAGCGCGATGAACGTCAACATCCTGAGCGGCGGCCAGTCCGTCTTCACGCGCGACGTCTCGATCGGCGGCAACGCCTACACCGAGGCGGTCCAGAAAGAGCTGAACCTGCCGGTCGACGCCGCCGAGCGCGCCAAGAAAGGGGAGCCGGTCGAGGGCATCGTCTTCGACGACGTCAAGCCGGTGCTCCACGCGATGACGGAGAACCTCCTGCTCGAGATTCAGAAGACGTTCGATTTCTTCAAGGCGACCGCCTCCTCCGACCGGATCGATCGCATCGTGTTGAGCGGCGGCGCGTCGCGGGTCGACGGATTCGCCGAAGCGCTGCAGCAGCGGTTCGGCACGCCGGTCGAGACGTTCGATCCCTTCCGCAAGATCGCGTTCGATCCGAAGAAGTTCGGCGTTTCGGACGTCGAGAGCGTGCTGACGTCCGCCGCCGTCGCGGTCGGGCTCGCGCTGAGAAAGGCGGGCGACCGATGATTCGCGTCAACCTGCTCGCCACCGAGCGCGGGGCGAAGAAGAAGGGTGGCGGCTTCGCGCTCGGGGGTCAGAAGATCACGATCGGCTGCAGCTTCATCCTCGTCGTCACCGCGGGCGTCATCGGGTGGCGCTACTGGGTGATCGGGCGCGAGTCCCGGAAGGTCGACGCGGAGATCGCGGCGGCGCAGCAGGAAACGGCGCGGCTGCACGGCGTCATCCTGCAGGTGCAGCAATTCGAGCAGCGCCGCGCGCAGCTGCAGCAGCGCGTCACGCTCATCGAGCAGCTGCGCAAGAGCCAGACCGGCCCGGTCCACATGCTCGATCAGGTGAGCCGCGCGCTCCCGCCGATGCTGTGGCTCACGGAGCTGAAGCAGAACGAAAAGGCGCCCGGCGAAGTACTGATCGACGGGAAGTGCACGACGCTGACCGGGCTGTCGGATTTCGTCTCGAACCTGGAAGCGTCCGGCTACTTCAAGAAGTCGGTCGAGATCGTCAGCACGCAGGCCGAGTCGATGGCGCAGCCGCCTGGAGAGCTGATCAAGTTCACCATTCGCGCGCAGTTTCAAACGCCGGGGTCCGCGGCCGATCCGAAGCCGGCTGCCACGGCGCGCACCGGCGGGAATTAGCCGGAATCAGCCGTAAAGACGATGAGGAAATGCCCCGATAGGGCTCAATAGCCAGCCAGATGGATATCAGTCTCACGAAGCTTCCGTGGTATGCGCAGGTTGGCGCATTCGTCGTGCTCGCGGCCGCCGGCGGCGGCGCCTTCTTCTACTACTACGAGATGCCGGAGCAGGCGGATATCAAGACGCGCGCGTCGCAGCTCGTCTCGCTGCACGCCGACATCAGCAAGGGTCTCAACACGGCGAAAAAGCTGCCCGAGTTCCGTGCGCAGGTCACCGCGCTCGAGGCGAAGCTGGCGGACCTGCGCGCGGTGCTGCCCGAGGAAAAGGACGCCGCCGATCTCCTGCGCCGCCTCCAGACCGTGGCGATGCAGTCGAACCTCGAGATCAAGAGCTTCAAGCCGAATCCGATCGTGACGAAGCAGCTGCATGCCGAGTGGCCGATCGCGCTGGAGCTGCAGGGCACGTATCACAACCTCGCGATCTTCTTCGACCGCGTCGGACGCTTCACGCGAATCATCAACATCACCGGCCTCTCGATCAAAGGTCGCGACAAGCCCGAGCCGAACGTGACGATCACGGCGACGTGCACCGCCACGACGTTCGTCCTGCTCGACAAACCGTCGGCGGGTGGACGCGGACACGGCGCGGCGCCGGCAGGCGCGGCACCCGCCGCCAAGGGCAATTGACGATGCGGCGACTGGTGGCGCGGCTCGTATCCGTTATCGCTGCGATCGTCGTGATCGCCGGAGTGGGTGTGGCGCCGGCATCGGCGCAGACGCCGGCGGCGCCGAACGCGTCTGCCGCGCAGCCTCCGGCGACGGCTCCCGCGCCCGCGACGGCTGCCGCGCCGGCGGCCGCGGCTGCGCCGGCACCAGCGCCCGCGCAGCCAGCGGCGTCCGCGCCGCCGGAAGGCTTCACGTATCAACCCGAGGGCCGCCGCGATCCGTTCGTGAATCTGCTCGCCGCCGGCGTGACGTCGGACGTGCGAACGGGCTCGCGACGCGACGGCGCCGGCGCATACAGCGTGAACGAGATTTCCGTGCGCGGCATCCTGGAGAGCCGCGGCGCGCTCGTCGCGATGATTCAGGGACCCGACAACAAGACCTACATCGTGCACGCCGGCGACAAGCTGCTCGACGGCACCATCAAGCGCGTCACCGCGCAGGGCCTGATTGTCATGCAGGAAGTGACCGACCCGCTGTCGCTCGTGAAGCAGCGTGAGGTGTCGAAGTTGCTGCGATCTCTCGAGGGCGTCAAGTAATGACTCGAACGAGGGGCTTGTCCCTGCTCGTCACCCTGGCGGCCGGCGCGCTCGTGAGCGCGGCGCCCGCCGACCGCGCGCCGTCGACCGGCGCGGCGCGGCTCAAGACCATCAGCTCGCGCGTCAACGCGAAGGGTGCGTCGCTGATCATCGAGGCGAGCAACCCGGTCGCATACATCGCCACGCGTCCCGATCCGCTGACCGTCGTCGTCGACTTCAGAAACGTTGTCGCCGACGGCGTCGCGAATTCGTTCGCCGCCAGCGCCAGGAATCCGATCGCGTCGGTCGTCGTGGAGCCGGCGGAGCCGTCCGACGCGCCGAGCTCGCGCATCCGGATCGTCCTGGCCGAGGCGGTCGGCCATCGCGTGCGCAGCGATCGCAACGCGATCATCATCGAGTTCGACAAGCCGTCCGGCGCGAGATCGCCGGATGCGATCCGCGCAGCCGATCGCACCGTGGCGCGCGTCGATCCGCTGGCCGCGCTCGGCCTCGCGAACGCGCAGCAACCGGGCTCCGCCACACCGCCGCCTGCGGCGGCCGGCGTCGCGCAGCCGCCGTCGGCCGCGAGCCCCGCGCAGGCGCCCGGCACCGTCGGTACGCGCGCGCAGCCACCATCGATTTCCGGCGCCGCGGCGCGGGATCAGCAGCAGGCCACGCCGGGGCAGCCGAGACGCTACACCGGCCACCCGATCAGCCTCGACTTCCAGGGCGCCGATCTGCGCTCCGTGCTGCGCGTGTTCGCGGAGGACAGCGGTCTCAACATCGTGATCGACCCTGCCGTCCAGGGCACGGTCGACGTCGCGCTGAGGGACGTTCCGTGGGATCAGGCGCTCGACATCATCCTGCGCGCGAACAAGCTGGGGTACATCATCGACGGGACGATCGTGCGCATCGCGCCGCTGGCGGTGCTCGCCGACGAAGAGGCGCAGCGCCGCAAGCTGGCCGACGAGCAGGCGCTCGCCGGCACGATCGAAGTGCTGACGAAGACGCTCAGCTACGCGAAAGCCGAGGAGCTGCAGCCGCTCCTGACCAAGAGCGTGCTGTCGCCTCGCGGCAGCGTCCAGGTCGACTCGCGGACGAACACGCTGATCATCAGCGACCTGCCGGAGAAGCTGACGACGGCGAACGACCTGATCAGCACGCTGGACCGCGCGCAGCCGTCGGTGGAGATCGAGGCGCGCATCGTCCAGGCCAACAAGAACTACGCGCGCCAGCTCGGCATCCAGTGGGGATTCGGCGGCCGCGTCGATCCGTCGCTCGGCAACACGACGAACCTCGCGTTTCCGAACAGCGGCAGCCTCACCGGCCGCCTCGGACCGCAGGGGCCGGCGGGCGGGCAGACGGTGCCCGGCGCCGTGAACCTTGGCGCAAGCGCGGCGACGAGCGCGGTCGGCCTGGCGCTCGGATCGATCAACGGCGCCTTCAATCTCGACGTCGCGCTGAGCGCCGCCGAAACGAGCGGTCAGCTGCGCGTCCTGTCGTCGCCGCGCGTGTCGGCCCAGAACAACGGCGAGGCTGAAATCACGCAGGGCGTGCAGATTCCGATTCAGACCGTCTCGAACAACACCGTGACCGTCAGCTTCCGCGACGCGGCGCTGACGCTGAAGGTGACGCCGCAGATCACCGCGGCCGGGACGGTCATCATGAAGATCGCGCTCGAGAACGCCCAGCCCGACTTCAGCCGGTCGATCAACGGCATTCCGCCGATCAACACGCAGCGGGCGAACACCCAGGTGCTGGTAACGGACGGTCAGACGACGGTCATCGGCGGCATCTTCGTCAGCCAGGAGCAGACGGTCAACGACCGGACGCCGGGTCTGGGTCAGGTGCCGCTCATCCGGTGGCTCTTCAAGCGGGACGACATCAGGGATCAGAGCACCGAGCTGCTGATCTTCATCACGCCCCGAATCATCAAGACATAGCCATGCGCAGAGCGATCCATTCCATCGGTCTCGTCATCCTTGTGGCCGCGCACGTGTCGTGCGGCAATGTCGTCCGGGACGGCCGGTCGCCCGTGATGCTCGTCGTCAACTCGATGGGCGCGGCGCCCGGCGGCGGCCGTGGCGCGAACAATTTCGTCGGCACGTTGATTTCCGACGTGCAAGTGCTGTTGACGACGCCCGACCCGTGCACGCCGGCCACCCCGTGCCCGACGGTCTACAACGACTTCGGACAGGTGATCCTGTCGCTCGCGATGAAGGACACGGCGGTCGCCCCGACGTCGAACAACGCCGTGACGCTGTCGCGGTACCACGTCGAGTTCATTCGCGCGGACGGGCGGAACACGCCCGGCGTCGATGTCCCGTTCGGGTTCGACGGCGGCATCAGCGGCACGATCATCCCCGGTGGCGCGAGCACATTCAGCTACGAGCTCGTCCGTCACACGTCCAAGGAAGAGCCGCCACTCGTCCAGCTGATCCGGAATGCCGTGATCATCCACGCGATCGCACGGGTCACGTTCTACGGACGCGATCTCGTCGGCAATGACGTTTCCGTGACCGGATCGATCAGCGTCGACTTCGGAAACTTCGGGGATCAGTGATGAAGACGCTTCTCCGCATTGGCGCGGTCGCTGCGGCCCTCGTGGGCACCGCGTGCGTTCACCAGACCGAGCAGCCGCCGCTTTCCGGACCCTCGAGCTTCGCGCGGACGTTGTCGATCACGGCGACGCCGGATCGCATCAGCCAGGACGGCGCATCGCAGTCCTCGGTGACGGTCCAGGCCATCGGTCCTGACGGGCGGCCGTTGAGCGGAGTCGCGGTGCGCCTCGACATGGTCGTCAGCGGACAGGTCGTGGACTACGGCACGCTGTCGGCGCGAACGATCGTCACCGGCTCGGACGGAACCGCGCGCGCCATCTACACGGCGCCGTCCGCGCCGCCGCCGCCGGCGAATCAGACGGTCAACACCGTGACGATCCGGGCGATTCCCATCGGGAACGACGCGCAGACCTCGTCGCTCGTGGTCGCGGACATCCGCCTGATGCCGGTTGGCGTCATTCTGCCGCCCGCCGGTACGCCGACGGCGGCGTTCACGTTCACGCCGACACCTGTCAACTTCAACATTCCGGTGACGTTCGATGCATCGACCAGCAATCCGGGGACGAACGCCACGAGCATCATCTCGTATCAGTGGACGTTCGGCGACGGCGGTACGGCGTCGGGCAGGACCGCCACGCATACCTATGTCGGATCCACGTCGCCGCAGACCGCCTTCAACGTCACGCTGACGGTGACGAACGACCGCGGTCTGTCGGCGTCGACCACACAGCAGATCAGCGTCACCGCCTCGCCGGCTCCCGCCGGCGACTGGGTGAACTCGCCGGTCAACCCGGCGGTCGGCGACACCGTGATCTTCAACGCCGACGGCGTGAAGCCGGCGGCCGGACACACGATCGTTCAGTACAGCTGGAACTTCGGTGACGGCGCGACCGGCTCCGGGTTCCTGGTGACCCACGTCTACACCGTGGCGAACACATACGCCGTCGTCCTGTCCGTGCTCGACGACGCGGGCCAGAAGACGGTCATTCCGCACAACGTCACGGTCTCGAGCGGCAATCCGACCGTCGTCATCACGATGTCGCCGTCGTCCGGCGTCACGACCGCCACGAACATCGTGTTCGATTCGAGCGCGACGACGACGTTTGGCGGAGCGACGATCGTGTCCTACAACTGGACGTTCGGCGACGGAACCTCGTCGACGACCGGGCCGACGACGACCAAGAAGTATTCCGCGGCGGGTTCGTACACCGTGCGACTGACGGTGACCGACAGCCAGGGCCGCACGGGGACGGCCACGCTGGCGGTGACCGTGTCGTGACGGATGAACGATTCCGAGTGGATTGAAGATCTTCGACGCCGGGTCCGGCTGGATCCGGCGTCGATTGCGTTTGCGCAGCTCGCCGAGGAGCTCCGCCGCGCGGGGCAGTGGGCCGACGCCGTCGAGACCTGCCGCGCCGGACTCGCCATGCATCCTTCCTACGCCGCGGCGCGCGTCACGCTGGCGCGCGCGCTGATCGAGCTGAACGAGCTCGAGGCGGCCACCAGCGAGATCGAACGTGCGGTCGCCGACGCGCCCGACAACGTGAGGGCGATTCGCACGCGCGCCGACATCTACCAGCGGCGCGGCCGACTGAGCGAGGCGCTCGCCCAGTACCAGCTCGCGCTGTCGATGACGCGCGGCGATCCCGTTCTGGCCGAGACGGTCAGCACGCTGCTGCGACAGGTGGATCCGGCCGCAGCCGAGCGAGAGCGGGACCGGCGTACAATCGAAGCGCTCGAGCAGTGGCTCGACGCCATCCATGTCGCACGCGCCGACGCCCGCGCTTAGCGCGCGGCACGTACAGATCCGACAGGCCATCGCCGCGCACTCCCTGGACGCGCTGGTCGTCACGTCGCTCCCGAACGCGCTCTACCTGACGAACTTCACCGGGAGCTCGGCGATCGTCGTGCTGACGGCCGGTCAGATTTTTTTCATCACGGACTTTCGATACGTGACCGCGATCTCCGAGATGAGGGGCATGCCGTACGAGTGTCCCGGTCTCGACCTGGTCGTTGTCGACAGCTCGTACGACGCAACGCTCGCCGGGCTTCTCGCATCGCTGCCGGTGCGCAGGGTCGGGTTCGAGGCGCAGAATCTGACCGTCGCCCGCCACGAATGGCTCGCCCGGATGCTGCCGCGCGGCGAGACGTCCGGCCCCGAGCTCGTCGCCACGAAGGGCATCGTCGAGCGCGCGCGTGCGATCAAGGACGACTACGAGGTGGTGACACTGCGAGAAGCGGCGCGCCGGCTCTCCATCGTCGCGCGGGATCTTCCCCAGGAAGTTCGCGCAGGGCGGAGCGAGCGCGACATCGCGATGGCGATCGATGCGAGGGTGCGCGAGGCCGGCTTCGCGCGTCCGGCGTTCGACACGATCGTCGCGGCCGGCCCGAACGCCGCGCTGCCGCACGCGCGCCCCGGTGAGCGAAGGTTAGTCGAAGGAGACCTCGTGGTGCTGGACTTCGGCGGCGTCTACGACTCATACTGCGTCGACCTCACCCGTACCGTGTCCGTCGGGCGGGCCGGCACGCGGGTCCGCGCCGTGTACGAGGCCGTACTGGAAGCGCACGATCGCGCGATCGATTCGGTGAGGGACGGCGCGTCGCGGTTTGCGATCGACGGCGCGGCGCGCGAGACGCTCGGCCGTCAGGGCCTCGCCGACGCGTTCGGTCATGGAACGGGCCACGGGCTCGGAATCGAAGTGCACGAGGCGCCGCACATCACGCGCAAGCGGACCGTCGACGACGCGGACGACGTCACGGGCGAGGCGGTCGCCACCGGCATGGTGTTCACAATCGAGCCCGGCGCCTACATTCGCGGCTGGGGCGGCGTGCGCATCGAGGACGATGTGCTCGTGACGCCGCGCGGCGTGGAAGTGCTCACCGATGCGACGACCGGGCTGATCGAGATTTGATGGATCTCAACCGACTACGGGAGCTGCTCGACCTCGTGCGCGAGCACGAGCTGTCGGAATTCGAGATCGAACAGGAAGGCGTGCGGATCAAGATCCGCAAGAGCGACAACCACACCGCGATGGTTGCCGTTCCCGCCGCGGCGCACACGCCGATCGTGCCGGCCGCGCCGGGTCTCGCCGTTCCGGTCGCCGCGACGCCGGCGGCTGCCCCGTCCGCGGCGCCCGAGCCTGCCGGCGAGACCGCCGCGGACTCGGAAGTCGAGCTCGCGGTCGTGAAATCGCCGATCGTGGGCACGTTCTACCGATCCCGCGAGCCGGGCGCACCGTCGTTTGTCGAGGTGGGCGCCTCCGTGAAGAAGGGCCAGGTGCTCTGCATCATCGAGGCGATGAAGCTGATGAACGAGATCGAGTCGGAGTACGATGGCGAGGTGACGAACATCTACGTCGAGAACGGTCAGGCCGTCCAGTACGGGGAACGGCTGTTCGCCATCAGGACGCGATGACCCTGCCGAAAGAGTGCGAGGCTTTAGCCGGGCGACATGTTTAAAAAGATCCTGATCGCCAACCGCGGCGAGGTGGCCCTGCGCGTCATCTACGCCTGCCGCGAGCTTGGCATCAAGACCGTCGCCGTCTACTCCGAAGCCGACGAGAACCAGCTCCACGTCAAGTTCGCCGACGAGGACGTCTGCATCGGCCCGGCGCGGAGCGCCGACAGCTACCTGAACGTCCCGGCGGTCATCAGCGCCGCGGAAATCACCGGCGCCGACGCGATCCATCCGGGCTACGGCTTCCTCTCCGAGAGCGCGTATCTCGCCGAAGTCTGCGAGGCCTGCCACATCAAGTTCATCGGACCGGATCCGCAGGTCATCCGCCTGATGGGCGACAAAGCGCGGGCCCGGCGCGTGATGAGAAAGGCTGGCGTGCCGATTCTGCCCGGCAGCGACGGCCCGCTCGAAAGCGAAGACAAGGCCCTCAAGCTCGCGAAGGACATTGGGTATCCGGTCATCGTGAAGGCGACGGCCGGTGGCGGCGGGCGCGGGATGCGCGTCGTCCGCGCGGCGGGCGAGCTCTCGCATGCCGTCAAGACCGCGCAGCGTGAGGCCGAGGCCGCGTTCGGCGTCGCCGACGTGTACATCGAGAAGTACGTCGAATCGCCGCGCCACGTCGAGTTCCAGATCCTCGGCGATCACCACGGCTCGGTCGTCCACCTCGGCGAGCGCGAGTGTTCGATCCAGCGGCGCCACCAGAAGCTCATCGAGGAGTCGCCGTCGACCGGACTGAGCGAGAAGATGCGCCGCAAGATGGGCAGCATCGTCATCGATGCGGCGAAGGCGGTGCAGTACACCAACGCCGGCACCTTCGAGTTCCTGATGGACCCGGACGGCCGTTTCTATTTCATGGAAGCGAACACGCGGCTCCAGGTCGAGCATCCGGTGACCGAAATGGTGACCGGCATCGACATCGTGAAGGAGCAGATCCGGATCGCGTCGGGCGAGCGGCTGTCGTTCAAGCAGAGTGAGGTGACCTTCACCGGCCATTCGATCGAGTGCCGGATCAACGCCGAGGATCCCGACACGTTCGTGCCCTCGCCCGGCATGATTCACGTGTTCAGCGTGCCGGGCGGCCCCGGCGTCCGCGTCGAGACGTTCGCGCACTCCGAGTGCATCGTGTCGCCGTACTACGACTCGATGATCGCGAAGATCATCGTGCACGGGCGCGACCGGCAGGAAGCCGTCGCGCGCATGCGCCGCACGCTGGAAATGACCGTCATCGAGGGGATCAAGACGACGATCCCGATGCACCTGCGCGTGCTCGCCGATCCCGACTTCATCGCCGGCAAGATGAGCACGTCGTTCATGGAGCGGTTCCAGAGCCGCGCGAACGGAGGCCGCCTGGCCGAGGCGGTCTGACGAATCCCGAATCCCAAATCCCAGATCCCGACGCTGAACGCCATTGTGGACGTGGAGGTGGCCGGGCGCGCCGGCTGGCATCCGATGGATCTCGCGCGCGCGTACCTGAACGGCGGTGCCCGTTTTCTGCAGCTGCGGGCGAAGGCGATGACGGGCGCGGCGCTGCTCGAGCTGTCGCGTGAGCTCGTCGCGCTCGGCCGACCGTACGCCGCGACGATCGTGATCAACGACCGCGTCGACATCGCGGCGATCGCCGCGGCCGACGGCGTCCACGTCGGCCAGGAGGATCTGCCGCCCGATCGCGCGCGCCGTGTCGTCGGCAGCGACGCGCTGATCGGCCGGTCCACGCATACGGACGCGCAGCTCGACGCCGCCGCGACGGAGCCGATCGACTACGTGGCGATCGGTCCCGTGTTCGGCACCTCCACGAAGGCGACCGGATTCGACGCCGTCGGCCTCGAGATGATCCGCCGCGCGACGCGTGTCGGCCGGCCGGTCGTGGCGATCGGCGGTGTCACGATCGACAACGCGCGGTCGGCGCTCGACGCCGGCGCCGCGTGCGTGGCGGTGATCAGCGATCTGCTCGCGAGCGGCGATCCCGAGCGGCGGGTCCGTCAGTACCTGCAAATGCTCGAGTAGCGATCACCACGGAGGACACGAAGGAAAGAACGGTACGCGATGAGGGATTCAACCTCCGTGTCCTCTGTGTCCTCCGTGGTGAACCCGCCCTTCCGCGTATAATCGCGGTGTTTACAATGGCGTTGCCAGCCAGCCGCGACCGTGACCAGTCAGGAGGAAAGCGCGTGAACCCATTGTTCCGGACGAAGTCAATCGAGCGGCTGATGACGGAATCGGCCGCCACGGGCGAGGGAACGCTGAAGCGAACGCTCGGACCGTGGGCGCTGGTGGCGCTCGGCATCGGGGCGATCATCGGCGCCGGTCTGTTCGTCCGGACGGCGGCGGCGATCGCCGATCGCGCGGGTCCGTCGGTCGTGCTTGCGTTCATCGTGGCCGGCATCGGCTGCGCGTTCGCGGGCCTCTGCTACGCCGAGTTCGCGTCGATGATCCCGGTCGCGGGAAGCGCCTACACGTACTCGTACGCGACGATGGGCGAGCTCGTTGCGTGGATCATCGGCTGGGACCTCGTTCTCGAGTACGCCGTCGGTGCGGCGACCGTGTCGATCGCGTGGAGCGAGTACTTCAACCGCGTACTCGACTGGTTCGGCATGCGCATCCCATATGCGTGGTCGCATTCGCCGCTGGAAGTGGCGCACGACACCGGTGCCCACGGCATCATCAATATTCCGGCGATCATCATCCTCGCGCTGCTCACCGCGCTGCTGATTCGCGGCACGAAGGAATCGGCGATCGTCAACTCGGTTATCGTGGTCCTCAAAGTCAGCATCGTGCTGCTGGTGATCGCGATCGGGTGGGGCTTCATCAACCCGGCGAACCATACGCCGTTCGTTCCGGCGCCGGCGGCGTATACGACGCCGCAGGGAATTACGCACGAGTACGGCGGCATCATGGGCATCCTGGGCGCGGCGGGCGTCGTGTTCTTCGCGTACATCGGGTTCGACGCGGTGTCGACCGCCGCACAGGAAGCGAAGAACCCGAAGCGCGACATGCCAATCGGCATCCTGGGTTCCCTCGTGGTCTGCACCGTGCTCTACGTCCTCTTCTCGTACGTCCTGAGCGGCGTCGCGACCGTGGAAGACTTCCGGACGGCCGGGCGCGAGGCGTCGGTGGCATTTGCGATTACGAAGTACATGCACGGGTACGAGTGGCTGTCGAAGTCGGTGACCGTCGCGATTCTCGCGGGCTTCTCGTCGGTCATCCTCGTCATGCTCCTCGGGCAGTCGCGTGTGTTCTATTCGATGAGCCACGACGGGCTGGTGCCGAGGATCTTCTCGGAGGTTCACCCGACGTACCGGACGCCGTACAAATCGAACATGCTGTTCTTCGTCTTCACGGGACTGTTCGCCGCATTCCTGCCGGAGGACATCGTCGGCGAGATGACCAGCATCGGCACGCTGTTCGCGTTCATCCTCGTGTGCGCGGGTGTGTGGATCATGCGGGTGCGGCGGCCCGACCTCGCGCGCGGCTTCACGGTCCCGGCGCTGCCGGTCGTCGCGGTCGCGGGCATCATCGTGTGCGGCTCGATGATCTACGGCCTTGGATGGACCAACTGGCTGCGGCTGGGCGTCTGGCTCGTCATCGGTCTGGTCTTTTACTTCTCGTACGGACGGACGCACAGCACGCTGGAGGCGAAGGCACAGCAGGCCTGGCGCTGACGGCCGCTTGTGAACGATACGAAGGGCGATCGCGGCTCGTGGGCCCAGGGCCCGGGGCTGGCGGTCGCCCTTCTGGTTTTGGTGATCGTCGGCGGCACGCTCGGGTACCACTGGATCGAGGGCTGGTCGCTGTGGAAGTCGTTCTACGTGACGGTCGGCGCGATCACGACCGTTCAGCTGCCGGAGCTGTCGCCTCGCGCGCAGCCGTTCACGGTCGTGCTGCTGTTCGCGGGCATCAGCGCGGCGCTCTACTCGTTCACGCTGCTCGCGACGATCGTCGTCGAGGGCGGCCTTCCCAAGCGGCTGCAGCGGCGCCGCTATCGCCGTATGCTCGAAACCATCAAGGATCACTTCATCATCTGCGGCTACGGACGCATCGGCAGCATCATCGCGCGCCAGTTCCGGCAGCAGCAGGTGCCGTTCGTCGTCATCGAGCGCGATCCCGAGCGGCTGCACATCGCGATGGACGACGGCGCGGTCGCGGTTGAAGCGGACGCGAGCCGCGAGGACGTGCTGCAGCGCGTGGGCATCGCGCGCGCCCGCGGGCTGATCGCGGCGGTCGGGACCGATGCCGAGAACGTCTACGCGGTCCTCAGCGCTCGCGTGCTGCGGCCGGATCTGTTCATCGTGAGCCGCGCGGAGACCGAGGATGCGACGCAGAAGCTCCGCCGCGCCGGCGCCGATCGCGTCATCTCGCCCTATCAAATCGGCGCGATCCAGATGGCGCAGACGGCGCTGCGGCCCGCAGTCGTGGACTTCGTCGAGCTGGCCACGAACTCGAACAACATCGAGCTCGCGATGGAAGAGATCCCCATTTCGGCGACATCGGCGCTGGCCAATCAGACGATTCTCAAGTCGAACCTGCGCAACCGCTACGGCGTGATCGTTGTCGGCATCCAGCACGAGGATCGACGGATGCAGTTCAACCCCGAGCCGGACAGCGAGATTCACCCCGGCGACAAGCTGGTCGTGCTCGGACCGCCGGATTCGCTGAAGAAGCTCGAGAGCGAGGCGGCGGGCTAGGTGACGGCGACGATTCTCGACGGCGCCGCGATCGCGGCGCGGATTCGCGCGGAAGTCGCGCCCGACATCGCGCGGTTCACGTCACGCGCGGGACGCCCGCCGGGCCTCGGCATCGTGCTCGTCGGCGACGATCCGGCATCGGCTCTATACGTCCGGAACAAGTTGAAGACAGCCGCGGAAGCCGGGCTGCGCGCCGACCTGACGCAGCTCCCCCCATCGGCGTCGCTGGATGAAGTGCTGGCCGCGGTCGATCGCCTCAATCGCAGCGAGGCGCATGATGGGATCCTGGTTCAGTCGCCGCTCCCGTTAGGGGACGAGGCGGAGCGGCGCGTCTTCGATCTCGTGCGGCCGGACAAGGACGTCGACGGTTTTCATCCGGTCAACGTCGGACGGCTGGTCCAGAACCGCGCGTCGCTGGTCGCCGGCACGCCGTCCGGCATGATCGAGCTGCTCGAACGGTCCGGGGTCGCGATTGCCGGGGCCCGGGCCGTGGTCATCGGGCGCAGCGACATCGTCGGCAAGCCGATGGCGCTGCTGCTGCTGCACCGCCACGCGACCGTCACCATCTGCCATTCACGTACGGTCGATCTGCCGCGCGTCGCCGCGAGCGCGGACATCCTTGTCGCGGCAATCGGCCGTCCGGGTTTCGTCACGCGCGACTTCGTCAAGCCTGGCGCGGCCGTGGTCGACGTGGGGACGACGCACGTGACCGATCGAGGTGTCGTGGAGCGGCTGTTTCCGAAGGGTTCTCGTCGTCGCGACGTATTCGAGCGCCGGGGATCGATCGTCGTCGGCGACGTCCATCCGAACGTGGCGGAGGTCGCCGGCGCGCTGTCGCCGGTCCCGGGCGGCGTCGGCCCGCTCACGGTCGCGATGCTGCTCAAGAACACGCTGCGCGCGGCGGAGGATCGGATCACGAAGGGCAGGAAGGGCGAGTAGGGCAGGAGAGGCAGGAAGGGCAGGAAGGGCAGGAAGGGCAGGAAGGGCAGGAAGGGCAGGTGGGGCGGATCAGGTGCTGCGCGTTGCGCTGACCGGCGGGATCGCGACAGGGAAGAGCTACGTGCTGCAGAAGCTTCGCGAGCGGGGTGTCCCGTGCATCGACGCCGATACGCTGGCGCACGGGGTGACTGCCGCGGGAACGGAGGCGACGGCGGCGATCGCGGCACGATTCGGCCGCGACGTCCTGGCCGCCGACGGCAGCGTCAATCGCGCGCGGCTGGGATCGATCGTCTTTGCCGACCCGAACGCGCGCCGCGAGCTCGAGGCGATCACCCACCCGGCGGTCTATCGCGCGATCGCTGCGGCCCTGCGAGCGTTCGAGCTCACCAGCAACTATCGCTACGCGGTCGTTGACGTGCCGCTCCTGTTCGAAACCGATCGCGCAAAGGATTTCGATCGCGTGATCGTGACCGCGTGTCCGCCGGATCTGCAGGTTCAGCGGCTCGTGGAGCGTGGGATGACGGAAGAGGCGGCCCGCCAGCGGCTCGAGGCACAGCTGCCGACGCCGGAAAAAACCTCACGCGCCGATTTCGTCATCGACACGAGCGGATCGTTCGCCGACACGGATCGACAAATCGCCTCGGTAATCGCCAATCTTCAATCAATCTGAAATCCGCAATCTGAAATCTGAAATCTGAAATCTGAAATTTCAGACTTCCACCTCGGTCGTGTCTTGCGCGGGCGCGATGCGCTCCTCGACGAACGTGTTCCAGTCGTGGCAGTGCGGGCATTGCCACAGGAGCTCCGTGCTGCGATAGCGGCAGCGCACGCACACGTGCGGATCGAGATAGAAGACCGCGTGCTGTGTCAGCTCCGTGTAGCGATCGACGAGTGCCGTCGGATGGTGGAGCTGGCCCAGCGCGCGCCAGATCGCCTGGTGGATGCTGAGGGCGTGCGGGTTCTGGACGAGCGCGGCGAACAGCAGGTCCAGGGCGTCGCGCGGCTGGCCGGCCGCGGCCAGATGGCGTGACAGCGCCAGACGGGCGCGCCAGTCCTGCGCGTTGTCGTCGATAAGCCGTCGGCACAGACGCGTGAAACGTTCAGGGTTGCCGCTGCGGCGCGCGAGCGCCTCGAGCCGATCGAAGGCGAGGTATGCGCGATCGGGCGCGACGGCGATCAGCTTTTCCCAGATGGCGGCGGCGTCGCGCTCGTTGCCCTCGACGACGCGGACGTCGCCGAGGTTCAGGTACGCCGGCACGGCGCGCGCGTCGAGATCGATGGCGGCCTCGAAGCGCCGGACCGCCTCCACGTAGTCCTTCCGCCGCATCGCCTCCAGGCCGATCTCGTTCTCGAGAAAGGCGAGGATCGCCTGGCTCTGCGACCGCGAGTCGCTGGCGGTCAGCTGCGAGAGCCGCTCGCGCGTGTCGTACGCCTCGGTCCACTGGTGCTGTTCTTCGTGCAGCTTCTGGAGGTTGACGAGCGCGTACTCGTTGCGCGGATCGAGCCGCAGCACCTCGTTGAACGCCTCGAGCGCGCGGTCCACGAACCCGCCGCGCTTGTAGTCGAGGCCGAGGCACAGCAGCACGTACGCATGCTCCACGCGATTGAGACGCGGCCGCTGGAGCAGCGACTGATGGACCGTGATCGCCTTGCCGACCTGTCCCTTCTCGCGATAGAGGTTGCCGAGAATCATGTGGACCTCCAGCGCGTCGGGGTCCACGCTCGCGGCACGGCTCAGTTCCTCGATGGCGAGATCGATTTGATTCGAGACGAGAAAGTTGAGGCCGAGAATGTAGTGACGAGATTCGCGCGCGCGCCGTCGATCGAACCACGTCCCGTCGCGGAGCTTGTAGCGTTCCCACGCCTTGCCGATCGTCAGGCCCGCGAGCAGCGCGATGAGAGCGGCCAGCAGCGGCGCGTATCCGTTCACGCCGTCTCCCCGCTTTCGACGACCGGCTCGGATGGCCTCGCACGCCGGACGAGATAGCCGGCGAGGAGGTCGGCCCATTTGTCCTGCACCTTCAGAACCATGTCGATCAGCTCGCGCGCCGCGCCGTTGCCGCCCGCCGCGCGGCTGATCCAATGGACGCGCTCGCGCACGTCGGGTGCGGCGTCGGCCGGTGCGGCCGCGAGTCCGCACCGCAGCAGCACCGGCAGATCGAGCACGTCATCGCCCATGTATGCCACCGCGGCGTGGTCGAGCAGCAGCGCGTCGACGATCTGCTCGTAGGTGTCGAGCTTGCTCTCGACACCCTGGTGGACCAGCGTGACGCCGAGCTGCGCCGCACGCTGGGCGGTGGCCGCCGACGATCGCGCCGACAGAAAACCGACCGTCAGGCCAGCCCGCCGCGCCCATACGATCGCGGTGCCGTCGCGGATGTCGAACTGTTTGCTTTCCGTGCCGTCCGCGTGCAGCAGGATCTTGCCGTCGGTGAGGACGCCGTCCACGTCGAACAGGATCAGGCGAATCGCGCGGGCGCGGTCAGCGATCTGCATACAGCGGGATTGCAGGATCCAGCGTACCAAACTTCCTTCGTGTGCTTCGTGATCTTCGTGGCTTCGCGATAAGCAGGCGCACGGCTAGAACAGATCCAGTTGCCACAGGTCGTGCAGGTGCACCACACCCAGCACGCGGCGGCGCCGATCGGCATCCGTGACGACGATCGAGGTGATCTTCCGCTGCTCCATGACGTTGAGCGCGGCGGCGGCGAGTGTGGTCGGCGGCACGGCGATCGGGTTTCGGGTCATGACGTCGCCGGCGGTCAGCTCGAGAATGTTCGCGGCGCCCTCCATGTGCCGGCGCAGGTCGCCGTCCGTGATGATGCCGAGCAGCGTCGAGTCTCCGTCGACGACGCACGTCATGCCGAGGCCTTTGCGCGACATCTCGTAGATGACGTCCCGCATCGGCGTGGTGGTCTGGACGATCGGACACTTGTCGCCGGCCTGCATCAGCGCGTCGACGCGCATCAGGCGCTTGCCGAGCTTGCCGCCCGGATGCAGGTTGGCGAAATCCTCTTCGCGGAATCCCTTCTCCACGAGGAGCGTCATGGCGATTGCGTCGCCGATCGCGAGCGCCGCCGTTGTGCTCGCCGTCGGCGCGAGGTTCATCGGACAGGCTTCCTCGGCGACGCTGCAGTCGAGCGCGACGTCCGCCGCCTGCCCGAGCGTCGAGGGCTGACGGCCGGTGATCGCAATCAACCGCGCGCCGAGCCGGCGGATCGTCTCGAGCAGCCGCAGCAGCTCCTCGGTCTCGCCGCTGTTCGACAGCGCGATCACCACGTCGTCGCCCTGCACGACGCCGAGATCGCCGTGCATGGCTTCGGCGGGATGCAGGAACAGCGCCGGCGTGCCCGTGCTGGTGAGAGTCGCCGCGATTTTCCGACAGATGATCCCCGATTTGCCCATGCCGGTGACGATCACCCGGCCCTTGCACTGGCGCAGCAGCTGGACGGCGCAGTCGAAGCTCGCGTCGAGCCGATCGACGAGCGCGAGGATGGCTGCCGCTTCGGTCTCGAGGACTTTTCGGGCGAGCCCGCGATCAGCCACGTGCGCGCGCCTCGGCGGGACGGCACGCGCCGTCGATGGCGAGCAGTCGTCGCAGCAGCGGCTCGAGGCGATCGAGACGAAGCGCGTTCTGGGCGTCGCTCTTCGCGCGTGCGGGATCTTCGTGCACTTCGAGGAACACGCCGTCGACGCCCGCGGCGACGCCGGCCGATGCGAGCGGCTCGATGTACTCGGCCTGGCCCGCCGTGACGCCATCGCCGCCGCCGGGCAGCTGCAGGCTGTGCGTCACGTCGAAGATCACAGGGACGCCGAGGCCGCGGATTGTCGGAAAGGCGCGCATGTCCACGACGAGGTTGTGGTAGCCGAAGCTCGTGCCGCGCTCCGTCACGACGACGCGCGGATTGCCGGCGTCGACGACCTTCGCGACCGCGTGGCGGACGTCGTCGGGCGCGAGGAACTGGCCCTTCTTGATGTTGACGATGCGGCCGGTCCGCGCGGCGGCGACGAGCAGATCCGTCTGTCGAGAGAGAAACGCCGGAATCTGGAGGACGTCGGCGACGGCTGCCGCCGGCGCGGCGTGCGCCGGTTCGTGGATATCGGTCAGGATCGGGACACGGAGCTCAGCCTTGACTCTTGCGAGTACGCGAAGGCCCTCGTCGAGACCAGGACCGCGAAAGGACTTCCCCGATGTCCGATTCGCCTTGTCGTACGACGCCTTGAAGATGAACGGGACGCCGACGCGGCGTGCGATGTCTGCGAGGCGGCCGGCGACGAACTGCGCGTGCTGCTCGCTTTCGATGACGCAGGGGCCAGCGACGAGGACGAGCGGGCTGCCGCCGCCGATCGAGACGTCGCCCGCGGTGACAGGAATCACAGAGCGATTATACCGGCCAGTTGCAGGGCGGGTCCTTCGCACCCGCCGTCGCGAGCCGGGTCCAAAGGACCCGGCCTACACCCGTCACGCGCCTACCGTCACGCGCGAACCGCGACGCTCCGCGTTGCCGCGGCATGTTCGGTCTTGTGTTGGTAGGCGGCGCCGACGAATGCCGCGAACAGCGGATGCGGATGCGTCGGTTTCGATTTGAACTCCGGATGGAACTGGACGGCGAGGTACCACGGATGCCCGGGCAGCTCCGCGATCTCGACGAACTTTCCGTCAGGCGATCGCCCGGAGATCCGCAGGCCGTGATCGTGAAGCGTTTTTTCGTACAGGCAGTTGAACTCGTAGCGGTGGCGATGGCGCTCGTGAATGAGGTCCGTGCCGTACACCTTCCTCGCGAGCGATCCGGGCGCCAGCTCGCACGCATACGCGCCGAGCCGCATCGTGCCGCCGAAATCGTCGACGCCGAGCAGATCCCGCAGCTTGTAGATCACTTTGGTCGGCGTATCCGGGCTGCACTCGGTCGAGTCGGCATCCTGCAGCCCCGCGACGTTCCGCGCGTACTCGACCGTCGCCCACTGGAACCCGTAGCAGATGCCGAAGTAGGGAATGAACCGCTCGCGCGCGATCTGCGCCGCCTTCATCATGCCGCGCGTGCCGCGATTGCCGAAGCCGCCCGGCACGAGGATGCCGTCCGCGCCGTCGAGGAGCGCGACGCCGTTCGGCTCCTCGAGCGCTTCCGCCTCGATCCACTTGATGTTCACCTTGACGCGGTGCGGAAAGCCACCGTGGTACAGCGCTTCGTTGAGGCTCTTGTACGAATCCTCGTAGCCCACGTACTTGCCGACGACGTGAATGGTGAGCTCGTCGATCGGATGCTTGATGCGGTCGACGAGGTCCTCCCACTTCTCCATGTGCCGCTCGGTCTGCGGAAGGTGCAGATACTTGAGCACGATGCGATCGAGCCCCTCGGCCGCGAGCACCATCGGCACTTCGTAAATCGTGGGCACGTCCTTCGCCGTGATGACCGCCTCTTCGTCGACGTCGCAGAACAGGGCGATCTTGCGCTTGATGTCGCTGTCGAGGAACCGATCCGTGCGGCAGAGGAGGATGTCGGGCTGGATGCCGATCGACCGCAGATCGCGGACGCTGTGCTGCGTCGGCTTCGTCTTCAGCTCGCCGGCCGCGCCGATGAACGGCACGAGCGTCAGATGGATGTAGAGCGAGTTGTCGCGCCCGACCTCCTGCCGGAACTGACGGATCGCTTCGAGGAACGGCAGGCTCTCGATATCGCCGACCGTGCCGCCAATCTCGACGAGCACGATGTCGACGTCCTTCGAGACGGCGCGGATCGCGTCCTTGATCTCGTTCGTGATGTGCGGAATCACCTGCACGGTGCGTCCGAGGTAGTCGCCGCGCCGTTCCTTCTGGATGACGCTTTGATAGATCTTGCCGGTCGTCCAGTTCGAATTCTTCGTCGTGACCGTATTGGTGAACCGCTCGTAGTGGCCCAGATCGAGATCGGTTTCCGCGCCGTCGTCGGTGACGTACACCTCGCCGTGCTGATACGGGCTCATGGTGCCGGGATCGACGTTGATGTACGGGTCGAACTTCTGCATCGTCACCTTGTAGCCGTGGCCTTCGAGCAGGCAGCCCACAGAGGCGGCCGCCAGGCCCTTGCCCAGCGACGACACCACGCCGCCGGTGACGAAGATGTATTTCGGAGTCCGTCCGTCCATGAGCCTCCTCAACTCGACGCGGTGACGGCCAGCAGCCGTCGCACCTGGTCCAGGTCTTCGGGCGTGTTCACCTCGAACGATTCGTAGTTCGTCTCGATCGCCTTGATGCGGATGCCGTGCTCGATGGCGCGCAGCTGCTCGAGCGCTTCGGCGCGCTCCAGCGGCGTCGGCTCGAGCGACGCCAGCACCAGGAGCGCGCTGCGGCGATAGGCGTAGAGGCCGATATGTCTATACAGGGGCGGCCACCCGCCGCGCGGATCGCGCACGTGCGGGATGGGCGCCCGCGAGAAGTACATGGCGTATCCGCCGCGATCGATGACGACTTTGACCACATTCGGGTTCGTGAGCTCCGCCGCCTCGTGGATGCGGCGGAACAGCGTCGTCATCTGCAGGCCCGAGTCCGTCCGGAACGGCGCGACCAGCTCGCCGATCGCGCCGGGATCGAGGAGCGGCTCGTCGCCCTGTACGTTGACGACGACGTCGCAGTCGATCGACGCGACGACTTCCGCGAGCCGATCGGTACCGGTCGGATGCGACGCTTTGGTGAGGCGCACCTTGCCGCCGAACTCGGCGACGCGCGTGGCGATGCGCAAATCGTCGGTCGCGACGATGACGTCGGAGACCATCGGCGCCGCGGCGGCGCGGCGGTACACGTGCTCGACCATCGGACGGCCGTCGAGATCCGCGAGCGCCTTGCCGGGCAGCCGCGTCGAACCGTATCGGGCGGGGATGAGAGCGACGACTCTAAGCGGAAGGACCGTATCGACTTTTGACGAAGTCGATGCAGGGTGCACGACGAATAATAGCACACTCGCGCGAGCGCGAGTGCTACCATCCACGCGAGCAGCATGCACGTGAAGCGAACGGCGACGATCGTCCTCGCCGGTGCGGCGCTGGCCGCGTGGCTTGCGGGCGCGGCGACGTCGAACCGCGCGCTGCCGGATCCGATCGTGACGCCGCGTCCCGCGATCGACGCGAGCGGCGCGGATCTCGCGAGCGAGATCGCGAAGCTGCACGAACGGCTGCGGCCGACCGCGACGCCGCGCACGCCCGCGCGCAACCTCTTCACGTTCCGCGCCGCGCCGGCCGCTGCGCCGGCACCGCGCGCCGCGCTCGCCGAAGCGCCGGTCCCGGTCCTCAATGCGGCGCCCGTTCAGCCGCCGCTGAAGCTCTCCGGCATCGGCGAGGATCCGGGACCGGACGGTCCGGTACGCACCGCGTTCATCTCCGGTGATGGCCAGCTCTTCATCGTCAAGGAAGGGGAGCAGGTCACGCCGCGGTATCGCGTGACGCGGATTGCGGCCGACGTCGTGGAGTTGGCGGATCTCGTCGACGGCTCGACGCGCCGGCTTGCGCTTCGTTGACGACACCGCTCGACGATTGCCCATCGGCAGCAGATCTGTACAGATCAGTTCGCAGGGTTCGCAGGGTTCGCAGGGTTCGCCTTGGCGGTCGCCGTAATCATCAATCCAATTTCAGGAACCGCCCGCCGCGTCGACGCACGCAAGAGGGCGGAGCTCGCAGCCGCGGCGGTCGCGCGGCATGGCGACGCGGCTGAAGTCTTCATCACCGAGCGCGTCGGCCACGCGCGGGAGCTCGCGAAGGCCGCCGCGAAGCGCCGCGCGCGCCTCGTGCTGGTGTGGGGCGGCGACGGCACGATCAACGAAGCGGTGGCCGCGCTCGCGTTCGGCGATGTCCCGATCGGCGTCATTCCGGCGGGATCCGGCAACGGTCTCGCCACCGAGCTGGGCATCGCCCGGCGGCCCGAGGAAGCGATCGCGATCGCGCTCCGGTCCGAGCCGCGCCTGATCGACGTTGGAGAAGTTGGCGGGCGGCTCTTCGTCAATACCGCCGGCATCGGCTTCGACGCGTACGTCGCCGCGCAGTTCAACGATCCGACGAATCCGCGGCGCGGCCTGCTGGGCTACGCGCGAATCACCGGCCGTGCGCTGTTTACGTACGAGGCCCAGGAGTATCGGCTCGTTGCGGTCGACAGCGTGGACGGGACGGCCGGCAGCCGGGTCGCGAAGCGCGCCGTCCTCGTGACGATCGCCAACGGTGCACAGTACGGCAACAACGCGCGCATCGCACCGAACGCGCGGTTCGACGACGGCCTGCTGGATCTCGTCGTGGTCGAAGAAGCGTCGCGGGTCCGTACGCTGATGCACGTGCCGCGGTTGTTCAACGGGACGGCGGAGCAGGCGCCGGGCTGCACGATCGAACGGATTCGCCGGGCGACGATCGAGGCCGATCGTCCGATGACGTTCCACGTCGACGGCGAGCCGGTCCTCGGCGGCACGCGCCTCGACGTGCGCGTTCATCCGGGCGCGCTGTGGATCGCGGCGCCACCGTACACACGTACCTGAACTGAGAACTTAGAACTGAGAACTTAGAACTGAGAACTTAGAACTGAGAACTTAGAACTGTCCGAATTCTAAGTTCTTAGTTGTCAGTTCTAAGTTTACTGGAGTCTCACGATCCACGCCTCGCGGATTGCGGGCACGCGCCGGATTTCCTCGACCGCGTCGTCGAGCGCGCGTGACGTTGAACCCAGGGCGCCCTGGGCACCCGGGGCGTCCTCGTCCACGTTGACGACGCCGATCGCGCCGCCCGTGCCGCGTCCGAGCGCGAAGTTCGCGATGTTCACTCGGTGGCGGCCGAGAATCGTCCCGACTTCGCCGATGACGCCCGGCTGATCGTCGTTGCCGATGATCAGAAGCGTTCCGGAAAGCGGCGCTTCGACGTTGATGCCCTGCAGCGAGACCAGCCGCAGGCTGTCGGGCTCGAACACCGTGCCTTCGACCCACCGCTCGCCTGAATCGGTGATCAGCTTGATCGACAGCAGGCTGGTGAAATGCCGCGGCCGCGAGCTGCGCGACTCGACGATGTCGATCCCGCGCTCGCCGGCGGCGCGCCTGGCGTTGACCATCGAGACGCCGCCCGAGAGAATCGGCCGCAGCGCGCCGGCGGCCGCGCTCGCGGCGAGCACGTCGACGCCGCGGCTCTCGACGAGCCCGCCGTAGTACCTCACGCCGAGCTGCTCGATGCGTGCGGCGCCGAGCTGCGCGGCGACGGCGCCGAGACGGTCCGCCAGCCGAATCCACGGCTGCAGGCGCTGCATCTCTTCGCGCTGAATCGACGGGAAGTTCACCGCGTTCCGCACAATACCGTGGAGGAGGAAGTCGCGCACGGTTTCCGCCGTGTCGATTCCGACGAGCTCCTGCGCCTCTTCGGTCGACGCGGCGATGTGCGGTGTGGCCACGACCGCGGGCAGCTTCGCCAGCGTCCAGTCCACCGGCGGCTCGGTCTCGAACACGTCGAGCGCCGCCGACGCGACGATGCCGCGCTCGATGGCGCGCCGCAGCGCCGATTCGTCGATGAGCTCGCCGCGCGCCGTATTGATCAACCGGACGCCAGGCTTGCACCGCGCGAACCGCGCGTCGTTGAAGATGTGCTTCGTTTCCGGTGTCAGCGGAAGGTGCAGCGTCAGGTAATCCGCGGCCGCGCAGAGCTCGTCGAGCGACAGCAGCTCCACGCCGAGCGCGGCGGCAATCTCTTTCGAGATGAACGGATCGTGCGCGACGACGCGCATGCCGAAGACGCGCGCACGTTGAGCAACTTCCTGTCCGATCCGCCCCAGCCCGGCGACGCCGAGCGTCTTGCCGCGCAGCTCGTTGCCCAGGAACCGCTTCTTCTCCCAGCGGCCGTCCTTCATGGCGCGGTCGGCCGCCGGCACCGAGCGCGCGAGCGCGAGCATCAGCGCACACGCATGCTCCGCGACGCTGATGCTGTTGGCGCCGGGCGCGTTCACGACGAGGACACCGCGCTCGCTGGCCGCCGCGACGTCGACGTTGTCGACGCCGGTCCCGGCGCGCGCGACGATGCGGAGCTGCGGGGCGGCCGCCAGCAGGTCGGCGTTGACCCTGGTGGCGCTGCGGACGATCAGCGCGTCGGCGCCGGCGAGATCCGCGACCAGCGCCGCGGCCGGACGCCCGGTACGCGCGTCGACCTCCCAGCCGCGCTCCGCGCGAAGCAGCTCCAGCGCGGAAGCGGGGAGGTCGTCGGCGACGACGATTTTCATCGAGAGTCGGTGGGTTTGTGAGTTGGTGAGTTTGTGAATTGGTGAATTGGTGAATTGGAGCGTCTATTCACCAACTCACCGATTCACCAAATCGCCACCTGCGAAGCGGTCAGTGGCTTTTGGCAGGCCCCAGCGTCCGAACGTAATTGACGACGTCCCAGATCTGCTTCGTCGTCAGCTTGCTGTTGAACCCCTTCATGCCCGTGCCTTTGAC
>Ga0114129_10001368_pt1 | contig 32779 bp, 40 predicted proteins | sample RhiMetdeltSRZDD1_FD_80071 | JGI IMG/M metagenome (GOLD analysis project Ga0114129, IMG submission 80071) | Populus rhizosphere microbial communities from Tennessee, USA - Rhizosphere MetaG P. deltoides SRZDD1 (version 2) (version 2) | ecosystem: Host-associated > Plants > Roots > Rhizosphere >...
CGCCCTCGACTACGCCAAGGAGCGCAAGGCGTTCGGCAAGGCGATCATCGAGAACCAGGCCATCGCCTTCATGCTGGCCGACATGGCCACCGAGATCGACGCCACCCGCCTGCTGGTCCACCGGGCCGCCTGGCTGGCCCGCAACGGCGGCTACACCAACGCCGAGGGCTCGATGTGCAAGCTCAAGGCCGGCCGGGTGGCCGTGTGGGTCACCGAGCGGGCCATCCAGATCCTGGGAGGCTACGGCTACACCCGCGAGTACCCGGTCGAGCGGATGCACCGCGACGCCAAGATCTACGACATCTTCGAGGGCACCGAGCAGATCCAGCAGCTGGTGATCGCCCGGGCCATCTCCGGCCTGCGCATCGAGTAGGGGCGCTCCGCTCCTACTCACCGGACGAGCCGGCTGCTCGCCGGCCTCGCCGGCGCGCGGTGACGTACGGGCACGCGTCGCTCAGGGCCTGCGTGATCGTGACCCCGGGCGAGCGGCCTAGGGGGGTGGACGCCGGGCCTGGCGGCATGCTGAACACGTGGTCGCGGAGCGTCGGGTCGGCACGAGGCGCAGGTGACGGCACGCACCGTGGGATCGCCGTCAAACGAGAACACGTCGCCCATGCTGCTCCGGCGGACCAGGTCGGGCGATGCTCGTCGCCCGCCCGGTCCCCCCCACGCCCTAGCGTCTCCCCGGAAGCGCACGGAAGGGGGACCAGTGGCGGACGATCGCGTGCGGCTCGACATCGATGGGCCGATCGCCACGATCACGAACGACAACCCGGCGAAGCACAACGCCTTCGACGACGCGATGGACGTCGCGCTCTTCGAGATCCTCGGGGAGCTCAAGGAGCGGCCGGACGTCCGGGCGATCATCTGGCGGGCGGAGGGGCCGTCGTTCTCGTCGGGCCGCGACGTGGCCGCCATCGGGGGCGAGCAGGTCGAGCTCAGCCACCACGAGCTGATGAAGCGGGGCCACCGCGGCATCCTGCAGGTCCTCGACGTCGAGGCGCCGATCATCGTCGCCATGAAGGGCTGGTCGATCGGCGGCTCGTTCCAGCGGGCGCTCGTCTGCGACGTCCGTGTCGCCGCCGAGGGGGCGCGGATGATGCTGCCCGAGGTCGGCTACGGCGTCATCCCCGACACCGGCGGCATCGGCCGGCTGTACCAGATCTGCGGCCACGGCGTGGTCAGCGACATGGTCCTCACCGGCCGCCCGATGAGCGCCGACGAGGCGCTCCACCACGGGATCGTGTCGCGGGTCGTGCCGCCCGACGAGCTCGACGCCACCGTGCGGGAGATGGCCGAGAAGGTCGCGGCCTCGCCGCGGGTGGCGGTGAACATGGCCCGGCGGATCATCCGCCACCTGGCCGAGCCGACGCTGCGCTCGTCGATGGAGGACGAGCTGATCTACCAGACGTTCGTCAACCGGTCCGACGACATGGCCGAGATGCGGGCGGCCCGGGCCGAGGACCGGGCGCCGCGTTACACGGGGAGCTGAGGTGGGCGAGACCACCTCATCGGGCGGCCCGACCGGCCTGTCCGGGCTGCCCGAGCCGCCGCCGGCGGGAGCGTCGGCACTGCCGCCCGGCACGTTCGACGGCGTCGCCGTCCTGGTGACCGGCGGCGGGACGGGGCTCGGCCGGGCCATCGCGATCGAGTTCGCCCGGCTGGGCGCCGACATCGTGGTCGCCAGCCGCAAGCCCGAGCACCTCGCCCAGGGCGAGGCCGCGATCGCCGAGGTCGGCGGCGGGCGCGTCGCGACCGTCGGCTGCGACATCCGCGACCCGGCGGCGGTCGAGGCCGCGTTCGACGCCGCCGAGCAGGCGTTCGGGCTGCCCCGGGTCCTGGTGAACAACGCCGCCGCCAACTTCCCGGTCCCGGCCGAGGACATGTCGCCGAACGCCTGGCGCACCGTCGTCGACATCACGTTGAACGGCACGTTCTTCTGTGCCCGGGAGTTCGGTCGCCGCCACCTGGCGGCGGGGACGCCCGGGTCGATCGTCAACGTGGGGGCGTCCTACGCCTGGACCGGAGGGCCGGGCTTCGCCCACTCGGCGGCAGCCAAGGCCGGCGTGAAGAACATGGTGGAGACGCTCGCAGTCGAGTGGGGCCCGTACGGCATCCAGGTGAACGGGCTGGTCCCGGGCCTGTTCCCCCACGAGGACATGACCGCCGACATCCAGGGCAACCTCGCCCGGTCGACGGCGACCGAGAAGGACCTGGCCCAGCCCGCCCTGCGGGTCGGGCGGCTGCGGGAGCTGGGGTGGGCGGCGACGTTCCTCGCCTCGCCGTACGCCAGGTTCGTCTCCGGCCACACCCTCGTGGTCGACGGCGCCAACTGGCAGCGCCGGTCCCTCACCAACCCTCCGGTCGTCACGGTCCGCGACCAGATGGGCCGCGGCCCGTTCCAGCCAGACGCCTGACGGGAAGGGCTCCCGGCATGAGCAAGCTGAGCTACCGGGCCGACCGCCGAGGGCCGGTGGCGACGCCGTACGACTCGGGTGTCACGCTGCTGCGCTACGCGCCCCCGACCGGCTGACGCCTACCGCTCGGGCTGGGGCTGGCCGGTGTTCTCGTTGACGAAGAACAACGCACCGGCCGGGTCCGCGATCCCGGCCATGCGTCCGTACGGCGTCTCGAACAGCGGCGAGACGACGGTGCCACCGCCCCGCTCGGCCGCGGCGATCGCGGCGTCGGCGTCGGCCACGGCGAAGTAGACGAGCCAGTGCGGGGGCGCCCCCTCGGCGCCGAACATGCCGCCGATGCCCCCGAGCGGGGCCTCGTCGCCCGGCAGGTGGAAGGTCGTGTAGTCGCCGGGGGCGCCGTCGACGGCCTGGTAGTGGTAGCCGAACACCGCCTCGTAGAACGCCCGCGCGGCGTCGGGCTCGGACGTGCGCAGGTCCTCCCAGGTCATGCCGCCGGGTTCGTTGGTGATGCCGGCGCCGATGTGGATGCCGGCCTGCCACACGCCGAACGCGGCGCCGGTGGGGTCGGCGGCGATGAACATGCGGCCGAGCGGGCCGACGTCGCCGGGAGGCACGATCACCGTGCCGCCGTTCTCCGCGACGGCCTCGGCCGTCTTGTCGGCGTCGTCGCTGGCGATGTACGTGGTCCAGGCGGTCGGGGCGCCCGGCTGGGCGGGACCGACGCCGGCCGCCGCCGCGTCGCCCACCGTGGCGATGGTGTACCCCCCGAACTCTTCGTCGGTGTCCTGGAACTCCCAGCCGACGACGGAGGCGTAGAACGCCCGGGCGGCGTCGACGTCGGGGGTGGAGAGGTCGGCCCAGCACGGCACGCTGGGCGGCCACGGGGTGGTGCGGATGGTCATGGCCCCATCACAACTCCCGGCGCCCCGGGCTGTCGAGAGGGGACGTGACACCTGCCACGTCGGGGTGACGGTGGGATGACCCGGCGGGCCCCTACACTGGCGTCGAGCTCACCGGGTGGATGATCCCCCCTCGGCCACTCGGTGGGTCAGGAAATCAAGATCTGCGGATCGAGCACGAGTACTCCCCCCTCCACTCGCCGCTCTCTGCAGGAAAGATGGTGCCGTCCGCATCCCCCCTGCGGGCGGCACTGTCGCGTTCGGGCCGCTCACCCGTCGGGCTCGACTCTCGTGTGGGGCCGGTCTCGTCGGGGTCGTCGTCAGATCGGCACACCGGCGGCGGATGTCAGCCGCTCGTCAGGGGGTCACGCCGCGCAGGCCCCGCCAGGCGAGGTCGGCCAGTTGTTGGGCGAGCGTGGTGGGGTCGGCGTCGCTGTTGGAGTTGAGCCAGTGGATGCTGGCGCCCTCGATCATGCCGACGATGCCGTGGCCGAGGACCTGGCGCTGGCCGGGGCTGAGGCCCTCGATCTCGATGAGGCCGGCGACGAGGCCGGCGATCGTGCGCTCGACCTGGCTGACCAGCTCCGCGAACTCGCTGTCCCGGGCCAGGCTGCCGCCGTAGAACAGCTTGAAGGCGTCGCGGTGGCGGCTGACGTAGTCGAAGTAGCCGGCGAAGCCCAGCTCGACCATCTGCCGGGGCCCGTCCGCAGAGGCGACCGCCTTGGTGATGGTGTCTTGCAGGTCCCGGCCCACGTCGGCCAGCAGCTCGGTGAACAGCTCGCGCTTGGAGGTGAAGTGCTGGTAGAGGACCGGCTTGGTCACACCGGCCGCCACCGCGATGTCGTTCATCGAGGCGTCGTGGTAGCCGCGCTCCGCGAACACCCGCAGCGCGACCTCCAGCAACTGGCGCCGGCGGCGGGCGGCTGGCAGGCGAGTGGCCACGCGGGTCTCGTTCTTGGTGGCGGACACGGGATCCTCTCTGCCTGCGGACGACCTACCCGATGTGCCGCGGCGACAAGGTGTGACGCGGTGCCTATGGGTTACCTCACGGTAACACCCGGACACCGGCCCACGACGTCACCAAGTGGAGGGAACTTACCGGGCCGTCAGTCCCGGAGGCCCCGCTCCCGGTCCTCGCGGTCGGCCGCCTTCACCGCGTAGCCGGCCACGATCGCCGGCGCGAGGAGGACCGACCCCACCGCCATGCACGCGACGACGGCGGTCACGACGCCCGGCGTGAACCCCAGCACGAAGCCGGCCAGGAACAGGATCACGGCCACGCCGAACAGGGCGTAGCCCGCGTTCTGGCCGATCCGTGCGGCCCGCGCCACCTGGCGGCGGCGGGCCAACACGGGGTCGGGCACGGCCGCGTGGGCGTCCTCCGGCGGCGGCGATGCGGTCACGGCCGCAGTGTGCCGCGCCCACGCCGGGCGGGACCACTGCGGTCGCGATGCCGCACTACTGCATGCACTCCTCCATGACGTCGGCGAGCCCGCTCATCTCGTCGCGCGTGATCGAGCTCATGTCGCCCGTCTCGCCGATCTCGGCCAGCTCCTCGACGGACAGCTCCTCGAACATCCTCTCGGTGACACAGGTGGCCTGCTCCTCGGTGAACTCACCCGAGGCGACCAGCTGGTCCACCATCAGCTCGGTGATCATGTCGGTGGGGATGTCGTTGGGATCGACGTCGGACAGGTCGCCCAGGTCGTCGGGCACGTCGCTCGTGTCGGTGGAACCGCCGGAGTCGCCCGAGTCGCCGGCGTCGCCCGAGTCGGCCGGCTCGTCACTGCTGCCGGCGTCGGGGACCTCGACGTCGCTCCGCGGGTCGTCGGCCGTCTCGCTGCCGTCGTCGTCGCCACCGGTGATGAGCACGACGGCCACGATCACCGCCACCAGTGCCAGCAGGCCCAGCCCCACGAGCAGCGGGGTGTTGGGGCCCTTCTTCTGCGGGGTGGCCGGCGGCATGCCTCCGCTGCCGTAGGACCCGTAGCCGCCGGTCTGGGGCGGCAGCGTGCCATACGGCCCGAACGCGCCTGGCTGCTGGGCCGTGGGCGGCGCGCCCGGGGCGGTCTGGTACGCCTGGGTGGCGTCGATGACCTCGGTGGGGTCGGAGCCGGCCCCGCCGGGCCCGCCCGCCGGCATCGGGTCGGTGGTGGTCACGCCCCGGTCGGACACGTCGTCGGTCCAGCGGCCGCCGTCCCAGTAGCGGTACTCGTGGCGCGCCGTCGGGTCGCGGTGCCACCCGGATGCGGGTGAGTTCATGGGTCTTCCCTCGCCGTCTGCGGGCCCTCTCCGCCTGAGGGCACCTTCGTCCAGGTCCGAAGGCTAGGACACGCTGTGTGGATAGCGTGCGCGGGTGATCCGCACCGAGGCCAGGGGCCATGTCGTCGTGCTGACCCTCGACCGGCCCGAGCGCCGCAACGCCGTCGACCTGGCCACCCTCGAGGCGCTGGCCGCCGAGCTGGCGGCCTGCGGCGGCGACGTCCGGGCCCTCGTCGTCACGGGGGCCGGCGGCCACTTCTGCGCCGGCGCCGACCTGACGGGCGTCGAGGACGCGGCGTTCGCCGACCGGCTGCGGATCGTGCTCGACGGCTTGCGGACCGCGCCGTTGGTGACGATCGCCGCGGCCGACGGGGCGGCGTTGGGCGCAGGGACGCAGCTGGCGATCGCCTGCGACCTGCGGGTGGCGACGCCCCAGGCCAGCTTCGGGATCCCCGCGGGGCGACTGGGCCTGGCGGTCGACGCCTGGACGGTGGAGCGCCTGTGCCAGCTGGCCGGCCACGGGTCCGCCCGGGCCATGCTGCTGGCGGCCGAGGTGGTCAAGGGCGATGAGGCCCACCGGCTCGGCATGGTGCAACGGCTGGGCGGCCTCGACGAGGCGCTGGCGTGGGCCGACGAGGTGGCGGCGCTGGCGCCGCTCACGCTCCGGGCCCACAAGGCGGCGCTCGAGGGCGGCCCCGAGGCGCGGGCCGCGTTCGAGCGGGCGTGGGCGAGCGACGACCTCCGCGAGGGCCTGGCGGCCTTCCGCGACCGCCGGCGCCCGCTGTTCCACGGCCGCTAGCCGCACGAGTCAGAAGTTGGCGGGCAGCAGGCGGGAGAAGTCCTCGAAGAAGAAGAACAGCACCACCAGGAACAGCGGCAGGCACACGGCGTAGGCCGGCCACTTGCGCCACAGCCTGCCCAGGAGCCAGGCCGCCACCCAGATCAGGGCGCAGGCGAGGGCCAGCAGGACCGCGGGCCAGGCGGAGGCCCGCTCGCCGCCGAGTCCGGCGTCGATCGTCTCGGGCGACGCCTCCTCGTCGCCGGGGGAGACGTCCCCGCCGGGCGGTACGTCCCCGCCGGGGGAGACGTCCTCGGGCGCGGTCGACGGCGGGGGCGTCTCCGGTGCGGGCGCGGCCGTCCCCTGGAGGGCGGCAACGATCACGATCCGTTGGCGGGCCGAGTACTTGGGATGGCAGGCGGTCAGCGTGAGCCGGTCGTCGCCGAAGTCGTCGAGGACCTCGACCTGGTCCGGCTCCACGATCAGCTGCTCGCGGACCTCGTAGCGGAAGCTGCCCTGCACGGTCGTGACCATGATCTCGTCGCCCGCCTCCAGCTCGTCGAGCCGGTTGAACGGGGCGCCGTAGGTGGTCCGGTGGCCGGCGATGGCGGCGTTGCCGGGCTGCCCGGGCAGCGGTGAGCTGGGGTAGTGGCCGGGGCCCTTCTTGAGATCCGACACCTCGACGCCCTCGACCACGATCTTGTCGAGGCCGATGGCGGGGATGCGCAGGCGGGCGACGGCGTCGCCGTCGGCGGGCGGGGGCGGCGGCGGGGCGGCCTCGCTGGTGGGGGCGGGGCCCCCGCCGGGGTCCTCGCCCCCGGTCGTCGTCGTCGTTTCGTCCGGCTCGTCGACGTCCGCGTCCCCGACGCGCTGCTCGAACTCGTCCTCCAGCGCCCGCTGGGCCTGGGCCTCGCGGATGCCCGTGCCCCACAGCTGGTACGCGACGAACAGGAGGATGAGGACGCCTGCGGTGATGAAGACCCGCCCGACCGCTCCGAGGACCTTCGCCAACTGCATCGGGGGGAGAGTACCGAGAGTGGCGGCTGGCCCCGAACGCCGGCGACGCCACGTGGCCCGACGCCGTCTTGGTGCCTTTCGCCGCCGGTCAGTAGCCTCGCGTCGTTCCATGGAGCCGGTCGTCCACCTCCGCGCCACCGTCGCGCTGCTCGGGCGATTCCCCGCACTCGCCGGCATCGACCTGGACGTTGTGCGCGGCGAGATCGTCCTGCTCCGCGGCCCGAACGGTGCAGGCAAGACGACGCTCCTGCGCGTCCTGGCGGGCCTGATCCCGCCGGTCCGGGGCGAGGCCGTCGTGCTCGGCCACCGCCTGCCGGACGAGGCCCGGGCGGTGCGCCGGCGGGTCGGCCTGCTGGGGGCCGACGGCGCCCTGTTCGAGGACTTGACCGCGGCCGACAACGTCACCTTCTGGGGGCGGGCCTGCCGGGCCGGAGAGGCCGACATCACCGCCGCGCTCGACCTCGTCGGGCTGGGCGGGCGTCTGCGGGACATCCGGGTGTCGAAGCTCTCGACCGGCCAGCGCCGGCGGGCGTCGCTGGCCTGCCTGCTGGCCCGCCGCCCCGAGCTGTGGCTGCTCGACGAGCCCCACGCCGGCCTCGACAACGAGGCGCGCGACCTGCTCGACGGCCTGCTCCACCAGGCGGTCGACCAGGGGGCCACGGTGGTCCTCTCGTCCCACGAGCTCGACCGGGCCGAGGCCCTGTCCGACCGGGTCGTGACCCTGGTCGCCGGGACCACGACCCGTTCCAGCGTCCCTCCGTCGGAATCCGAGGGCTCACGGACGCCGGAACGCACGGGGGTGTCGCATGTGGCGTGACGCCGCGCTCGTGGCCGGCCGGGACCTGCGGGTCGAGGCCCGCAGCCGGGTGACCCTTCACCAGGTCGCCCCGTTCGCGCTGCTGGTCCTGGTGCTGTTCGCCTTCGCCCTCGACCCCGCCCGCCAGGTGCTGGAGCGGGCCACCCCGGGCCTGTACTGGGTCACCGTCCTGTTCTCGGCGCTGCTGGCCGTGGCCCGCAGCGCGGCGCTCGACGAGTCGGGCGGGGTGCGGGACGCGCTGCGACTGTCCGCCCTGGAGCCGGCGGGCGTGTTCGCCGGCAAGGCGCTGGCCGTGGCGGCCGAGCTGCTCGCCCTCGAGGTCCTGCTCGGCGCGGGCGTCATCGTGCTGTACGGGGCGGAGCCGGCCGGCGTCGGGCTGCTGCTCGCCACCTGCCTGGCGGCGACAGTTGCGGTCGCCGCCACCGGTACGCTGTACGGCGCCCTGGTCAGCGGCCTGCGAGTGCGCGAGACGCTGCTCCCCCTGCTGCTCCTCCCCGTGCTGGCTCCGGTCCTCATCGGCGCGACCCGCGCCTTCGAGGCGGCGCTCGCCGGGGTGCCTGCCGACGGCTGGCCGTGGTGCGGCCTCCTCGCCGTCTTCGCCATCCTCTACTCGGTCGCCGGGGCAGCCGCCTACGGCACGCTCCTGGAGGGCTCGTGACCGCCACAACCCAGCCCGGCGCCGTGGCCGGGACCCCCCAGCCCCGATCCGGGGACACGGCTGGTGCCCCCGCCGGGACCGGGTCCCGGGGCACCCGGATCGTCGGCCTGCTCGCCCTGGCCTCCATCGCCCTGCTGGTCCTCTACGGCCTGGTCATCTCGCCCGCGGACGTCGAGATGGACGACGCCGTGCGGCTCATGTACGTGCACGTGCCGTCGGCCACCTACCTGTACGTCGGCTGCTTCGTCACGACGCTGGCCTCGGGCCTGTGGCTGTGGAAGCGCACCGCCGGCTGGGACGCCCTGGCCGAGGCCGGCGCCGAGGTCGGCCTGGTGTTCGCCGTCATCACGCTGGGCACCGGCTCGCTGTGGGGCCGCCCGACCTGGGGCACGTACTGGACCTGGGACGCCCGCCTGACCTCGACCGCGGTGCTGACCGCCCTGCTCGTCGGCTACCTGGCGCTGCGCCGGCTCGACCTCGACCCGGACGCCCGCTCGGCCCGGGCCGCCGTCCTCGGCCTGCTGCTGGTCCCCAACGTCGTCATCGTCAACCGGTCGGTCGAGTGGTGGCGCTCGCTCCACCAGGACTCGACCCTGACCCGCATCGACCCCACGATCGAGGGCGACATGCTGGTGGCGCTGATGGTCGGCTTCCTGGCCCTGGGCCTGGTCTTCTCCTGGCTGATGATCCACCGGTTCCGGGTGGCCTGGCTGTCCCAGCAGGTCGACCGCATCGACCTGGACGAGGCCCTGGCCGAGCGCCGGGCCGAGGCCGAGGCGGAGGTGGCGCGATGATCGCCATGACCCACGTCGGCTACGTCGCGGCCGCCTGGCTCGGCACGTTCGGCCTCATCGGCGGGTACGCGCTCGCCGTGGTGCGGCGCGGCCGCAAGCTGTCGCGCCAGGTCCCGCCGGGGGAGCGCCGGTGGAGCTGACCCCCCGGCACCTCGACGACCCGGACGCCGTCGACGCCGGCGACGACGGCGGCGTCGCCGCGCCGACCCGGCCCCGCCGGCGCCGCACCCGGCGGCGGTGGCTGCCGCTGGCCGTGTTCGCCGCAGTCGTCCTCGGGATCGGCGCCCTGGCCTACAAGGGCCTGTCCGACGCGTCGCTCTACTTCCGCAACGCCGACGAGGCCGTGGCCCAGCGCGAGAGCCTCGGCACCAAGCGATTCCGCCTCCAGGGCACGGTGACCGGCGAGCCCGTCGAGGCCGACGGGACGCTGCGGTTCACGGTCGTGTTCAACGACGTGCCCGTCGAGGTCGAGCACCAGGGCAGCCCGCCGGACCTGTTCCGGCCGGGCATCCCGGTCGTGATCGAGGGCCACTGGCGGGATGGCGCCGTGTTCGACGGCGACCGCATCCTCGTCAAGCACGACGAGAGCTACGAGTCGAAGGACGAGTACGAGACGCGCACCTCGCAGGCGGAGCAGGGCGGCGGATGACCAACACCGTGGGGACGGCGGGCGTCGTGCTCGGGCTGGCCGCGTCGGTCGGGGGCGTCATCACGCTGGCCGTGGCGCTCGCCCGCCGCCGGCTGCACCTGATCGTCGTCGGCCGGTCCTACGTCCTGCTGTGCCTGGTGGGCGCGGTGGTGGCGGTGGCGGCCATGGAGCGGGCGCTCATCACCCGCGACTTCACCGTGCAGTACGTGGCCGACAACGGCAGCACCCGGACCCCGGCGCTCTACAACGTGGCCACGCTGTGGGGTGCGCTCGAGGGGTCGATCCTGCTGTGGACGCTGATCCTGTGCGGCTACATGGCGCTCGTCGCCTACAAGTTCCGCAAGCGGATGGACGACCCGCTCGTGGGGTGGGCGCTGCTGACGCTGCTGGTGGTCAGCGGGTTCTTCTTCGCGCTGCTGCTGTTCCCGGCCAACCCGTTCACCAGCTTCGACCCGCCGCCGGGATTCGACGGCCCCGGTCCCAACCCGTTGCTGCAGAACCACCCGCTGATGGCGATCCACCCGCCGATGCTGTACCTCGGCTACGTCGGCTTCACGGTGCCGTTCGCTTTCGCGGTGGCGGCGCTGGTCACCGGCCGGGTCGGCGAGGGCTGGCTGCTGGAGACCCGGCGCTGGACCCTGTTCGCCTGGGGCTTCCTCACGCTCGGCATCGTGCTCGGGGCCTGGTGGAGCTACGAGGTGCTGAACTGGGGCGGCTACTGGGGCTGGGACCCGGTGGAGAACGCGTCGCTCCTGCCGTGGCTGACCGGCACCGCCTACCTGCACTCGGTGATGGTCCAGGAGCGCCGGGGCATGCTGCGCGTCTGGAACCTGTCGCTGGTGTGCGCCACGTTCAGCCTCACCATCCTGGGCACGTTCCTGACCCGGTCCGGCGTGATCGCCTCGGTCCACGCGTTCACCGAGGGCTCGATCGGGGCCTGGCTGCTCGGGTTCTTCGGCCTGACCGTGGCCGTGACGCTGGGGCTGATCGGCTGGCGGGCCGATCGGCTGCGGGCGCCCGGTCGCATCGACTCGCCCGTCTCCCGCGAGGGCGCGTTCCTGGCCAACAACGTGCTGTTCGCAGCGTTCGCGTTCGTGGTGCTGCTGGGGACCGTGTTCCCGCTGATCGTCGAGGCGCTCAGCGACGACCAGCTGTCGGTCGGCGCCCCGTACTTCCAGCGCATGACGATGCCGATCGGTCTCGCCCTGCTGTTCCTCATGGCTGTCGCCCCGGTGCTGCCGTGGCGCAAGGCGTCCGGAGAGCTCCTGTCCCAGCGCCTGTTCTGGCCGGCCTGGGCCGGCACGGCCTCGGTCGTGATCGCCGTCGCGCTCGGGGCCCGGGGCCTGGCCCCGTTGCTCGCCTTCGGGCTCGGCGGGTTCGCGGCCGGCGCCGCCGTTCGCCAGGTGGTGCTGGCCACCCGGCGGCAGGGCTGGCGCGGCCTGGTCGGCCGGACCAACGGCGGCATGGTCGTGCACATCGGCGTCGTGCTCATCGCGGTGGCCCTGGCCGCGTCGGGCAGCTACGACCGTGAGCGCGAGGTCGACATGGCGGTCGGCGACACGGTGTCCGTGTCCGGTCACGAGATCACCTACCTCGGGCCCCGCACGGTCGAGCAGTCGAACAAGACCTCGGTCCGGGCCCGGGTCAGCATCGACGGCGAGGTCCACGAGCCGGCCATCAACCGCTTCCTCGGCACCGAGCAGGCCGTGGGGACGCCGTCGGTGGCGACCAGCCTGCGCGAGGACGTCTTCCTGTCGCTGGTGCGGGCCCCGGAGGGCGACGCGGGCCAGACGATCGGCCTGCTGGTGGTCGTGCAGCCCCTGGTGATGTGGCTGTGGATCGGGGGACTGGTCATGGCGGGCGGCACCGCCCTCGCGGCGTTCCCCGGCCGGCGCCGCAACCCGATCGACCCCGTGTCGGCCCCGGTCGGCGCCCCGGCGTCCACCGCGGCGCCCGCGGTCGGCGAGCCCCCGGAGGAGCCCGAGGGCGCCGGCGAGCCGGCCGAGAAGGTGGAGGTCCGGGCGTGACCGACGTCGCCGAGCGCACCGACGGCGGCGAGCTGGCCGAGGCGCCGCGGTCCCGCGGCCGCACGGGCCTGATCGTGTCCGTCGTCATCGCCCTGCTGGCGGTGGGTTTCGTGGTCGTGCTCGCCACCAGCGAGCCGGCCAGCGAGCGGCGCGCCAACAGCCCGCTGGTGGGCAAGGCCGTGCCCGCGCTGGCGGGCGAGACGCTGGGCGGTGGCACGTTCGACATCGACGCCCAGCGGGGGCGCTGGGTCGTCGTCAACTTCTTCGCCACCTGGTGCGCCCCGTGCCGGGTCGAGCACCCCGAGCTGACCGCGTTCGACGAGGAGCACCGGGCACTCGGCGACGCGGCCGTGGTCAGCGTCGTCTACCGGGACACCGAGGCGGCCATCACCGAGTTCTTCGCCGAGAACGGTGGCGAGTGGCCGATCCTGCTCAACGACGACGGGCAGGCGCCGGTGGCGTTCGGCGTGGTCAAGGTCCCCGAGACGTACCTGGTCGACCCGAACGGCCGGGTGGTCGCCAAGTGGACGGGCGGCGTCACCCAGTCCGGCCTGGACGGGGCCATCGCCGACATCGAGTCCGCGGCCGCGGAGGTCCGGTCCCGGTGATCGAGCGTCGCGAGCGAACCATCAACACAGCGCGTTGCTCGGCGGGCAGCGCCGATGGCTCATCGCGCGCATCCTTAAGGGTGCGCCAATGAGCCGCCCCGTCGCCGCCCGCCGGCGGACGCTCGGCTGGATCGGACTGGCCGTCGTCCTGGCGGTCGCCCTGGTCGTGGGCATCGGGTCCGACCCCCCGCCCCGCACCGACGCCGACCGGGCGCGGGCACTGGCCGAGACGATCGCCTGCCCCCAGTGCGACGGGCAGTCGGTGGCCGACTCCGACTCGCCGGCCGCCCTGGGCGTGCGGTCGGTGATCGACGAGCGCATCGCCGAGGGGGCGTCCGACGCCGAGATCCGCGACGAGCTGGCCGGGGCCTACGGCGAGCGCGTCCTGCTCACGCCGGGGAGCTCCGGGGTGTCGAGCCTGGTGTGGACCCTGCCGGTCGTGGCCCTGGTGACTGCGGTGGCGGGGCTGGCGTTCACGTTCCGCCGTTGGCGACGCGGGGGCGGGGCCCGGGCGACCGATGCCGACCGGGAGCTGGTGGCCCACGCGCGGGAGTCCGCGCCGTGACGGCCACCGCCAGCCGGCGCCTCGACCCCGACGCGCTGGCGGCGCTGGAGGAGGAGCGGGCCTTCCTGCTGCGCTCGCTCGACGACCTGGAGCGGGAGCACGAGGCCGGCGACGTCGACGACACCGACTACGAGACGCTGAAGGACGACTACACGGCCCGCGCTGCCCGCACGATCCGCTCGATCGAGGCCCACCACGCTCGGGCTGCGGCGGCCCGCGCGCCCCGCAGCTGGCGGCGGCTCGTCGTCGTCGTGGCCGCGGTGGTCGCGTTCGCGGTGGTGTCCGGCGTTCTGGTGGCCCAGGCCGCCGGCCGGCGGGAGGCGGGCGAGACCGCCACCGGCGACATCCGGGAGACGACCAGGTCCAAGCTCGACGCCGCGCTCCTGCGGGCCAGCGAGGGCGACGCCGGGGGGGCGATCGCCCTCTACGACGAGGTCCTGGCCGACCAGCCGACCAACATCGAGGCCATGACCTACAAGGGCTGGGTCCAGTACCAGTCCGGCGACGGCCAGGGCGTGGTCACGCTCGTGGAGGCGGCCGAGACCGACCCCGGGTACCCGGCGACCCACGCCTTCCTCGCCGTGATCTTCGAGCGCTTGGGCCGTGCCGACACGGCCCGGCTGGAGCTCCAGCGCCTCGACGCCCTCGATCCGCCGCCCGACATCGTCGCCCTCACCCAACCCCTCCGGGAGCGCCTCGGGGTGGAGTGACGGATGTCTGTCAGAGCTGGGGCGGCGGGATGTAGCGGGCCCGCGTCCAGCGGCCGTCGTCCCAGGTCAGCACCCAGGTCGAGGCCTTCGGCCACTGGAGAGGGTCCTTGAACCGGGCCGTCGTGGCCTTGAGGATCCGCAGCATGTCGGGGATGACGTCGCCGTGGCTGCACAGCGCCGCGGCGGCGTGCTCCTTGCGGAGCTCGCCGGCGAGGTCGAGCGCGTCCTCGCCCGCCGCGCCCTCCCGCAGGCGGCGATCGAGCTCGACCGGCACGCCGAGCCGCTGGCTGAGCGGCTCCAGCGACTGCACGCAGCGCACCGAGTCGCTGCTGACCAGCCGGTCGATCCCGGCCGACGCCAGGTGGTCGGCGATGGCCTCCGCCTGGCGCCGGCCCTTCGTGGACAGCGGGCGCAGGTCGTCGGGCCCGGCCCACGACGAGCGGTGGCCGGCGTGGGTGTGGCGGATGACGTAGAGCCTCACCGTGGGCGGCCGCGCAGGCGAGACGGGAGGCGGAGCACCGCGCCGAGGCTACCGGCCCAGGGCCCGCAAGTCGGCGAGGACGCGGGGCAACGCGTCGAGCAGCCGGTCGACGTCCGCGTCGGTCGTCGACCAGCCGGCGGACAGGCGGAGGCTGTGATGGGCGTCGACGCCCATGGCCTCCAGCACCGGCGACGGCTCCAGCGACTCGGACGAGCAGGCGCTGCCCGAGTGGGCGGCGATGCCGGCCCGGTCGAGGCCCAGCAGCACCGCCTGTGGCTCGATGCCCTCGACCCCGAGGCACACGACATGTGGCAGCCGCCCGTCGGGGTCGCCGTAGACGACCAGGCCGTCGAGCCCGTCGCCGCCGAGCGCCGCCAGGATGCGCTCGGTCAGCCGGCGCTGGTCCGCCGCCTCGGCCGCCAACCGATCGCGGGCGGCAAGCGCCGCGCACGCGGCCCCGAAGCCGGCGGCGCCCGGCACGTTCTCCAGACCGGCCCGGCGGGCGCGCTCCTGGTCGCCGCCCACCAGCAGCGGCGGCAGCCGCAGGCCCTGGCGGACGAGCAGCGCCCCGACGCCGGGCGGCCCGCCCAGCTTGTGGGCGCTCACCGACAGCAGGTCTGCCCCCAGGTCCCGGAACGCAACCGGCACGTGCCCGACCGCCTGGGCGGCGTCCACGTGCACCAGCACGCCGTGCTCGCGGCAGGCGGCGACGGCCTCGGCCACCGGCTGGGTGGTCCCGACCTCGTGGTTGCCCCACTGGAGGTGGACGAGCGCGGTCTCCCCGGGGCGGACGGCCGCCGCCAGGTCCTCGACCGCCACCCGCCCGAGCCGGTCGACGGGGACGACCGTGACCTCGCCGTGGCGGCCGGCGGCCAGCCGGACCGCGGAGTGCTCGATGGCCGGGACGACCTGGTGCGAGCCCCGGGACGCCGCGCCCCAGCAGGCGGCGGCGATCGCCTCGGTGGCCCCGCTCGTGAGCACGACCTCGCGGGCCCGGGCGCCCAGCAGGCCGGCGACCTGGGCCCGGGCCTCCTCGACCGCCACCCGGGCGGTCAGCCCCTCGGCGTGGATGCGCCCGGGGTCCCCGGCGCCGCCCGCGACCCCGGCGTCGAGCCAGGCCACGATCGCGTCCCGCGCCTCGGGCCGCAGCGGCGACGTGGAGGCGTGGTCGAGGTAGGACCGCACGCCGTCGAGGCTACGGGCCGGGCGGTCGGCAGCCGCCCCGGGGGGAGGGGATGAGGAGGGCGGCTGCCGTTCCGCCGTGGTTGGATCAGTGTGTCACCGCGGTCTCGCAGCGCCGGCCGCCCGTGGGCAGCGAGAGGGCGATCTCGGTCATGAGGTTCTGCCCGTAGAGCGACTCGAGCATGCCCTGGACCATGCCGCGGTCGACCGCGCAGATCACCGGGTGCTCGATGGGCGCGCCGCCGAACGGGCAGTGCTCGCTGACGATGCGGAGCTGGTCGCCGTGCCGCTCGGCGTGGGCGGCGAAGCCGTGGGCGGTGAGGGCGTCGGCCACCGCGTGCAGCGCGGCCTGGAACGACCGGTGTGAGTCGGACCCCGGCGACATCGACGCCGCCATGGCCCGTCCGTAGTCGACCCCGACCTCCTCGGCCAGGCGCTCGGCCTGCTCCTCGCCCAGTGCGGCCAGGGCCCGGCCCAGCAGCTCGACCAGCACGGCGTCGTGGCGCACCGGCAGCTCGAGTGCGATCTCGGGCGCGGTCACCCGGTAGCGCTTGGACGGCCGGCCGGCGCCGGCCCCGGGGGCCCGGCCGACGGTCACCTCGACGTACGTGCCGGACACCAGCTTGTCGAGGTGGTGGCGGGCGACGTTGGGGTGGAGCTCGAATCGCTCGGCCACGGCCGCGGCGGTGACGCCGTCGGGATGCTCGTGGACGAAGAGGTAGATCTCACGCCGCGTCGGGTCGCCGAACGCCGACGTGATGGCCGTGACCGCCGAGGCGAAATCGGTCGGGGAGAGGGGCGGGCGGTCCACGGCCGGTATTCTACCTATCTCCGTAGTGCTAATCCCTTGGAGCAGCATGCCCGTCACCGAAGCCCAGGTCGTCGACGCGCTCCGGCCGGTCGACGACCCCGAGCTGCACCGCAGCATCGTCGAGCTGGACATGGTCCGCCGCGTCGAGATCGCGGGGCCACGCGTGGGGGTCACGGTGGCGCTCACCGTGGCCGGGTGCCCGCTGCGCAACGAGATCCAGAACCGGGTCACCGGCGCGGTCACGGCGCTCGACGGGGTCGACGCGGTCGACCTCGACTTCACCGTGATGACCGACGAGGAGCGGGCCGCGCTGCGCACGAAGCTCCACGGCGACCCCGCCTCCACGGCCGGCAGCCAGCCCGCCCACGGGCACGCGGAGGGCCGGGCGATCCCGTTCGCCGACCCGTCGAGCCGCACCCGGGTGCTGCTGGTGGCGTCGGGCAAGGGCGGGGTGGGCAAGTCGTCGGTCACCACCAACCTGGCCGTGGCGTTGGGGCGGCGGGGCAAGGACGTGGCCGTGGTCGACGCCGACGTGTGGGGCTTCTCGATCCCCCGCATGCTCGGCGTCCAGCATCCGCCCGTCGTGATCGACCAGATGCTGGTCCCGCCGGAGACGCACGGCGTGCGCTGCATCTCCATGGGGTTCTTCGCCGCCGAGGACCAGCCGGTCATCTGGCGGGGGCCGATGCTCCACAAGGCGCTGGAGCAGTTCCTGACCGACGTGTTCTGGGACGATCCCGACTTCCTGGTCGTCGACCTGCCGCCGGGCACCGGCGACATCTCGCTGAGCCTTGCGCAGTTCCTGCCCCGGGCCGAGGTCTACATCGTGACGACGCCGCAGCCCGCCGCCCAGCGGGTGGCGCAGCGGGCGGCGTTCATGGCCCAGAAGGTGAACCTCGAGGTCAAGGGCGTCATCGAGAACATGTCGTGGTTCACGGGCGACGACGGCAAGCGCTACGAGCTGTTCGGCGCCGGCGGGGGTGACGACCTGGCCACCCGGCTGGGCGTCCCGCTGCTCGGCCAGGTGCCGCTGGTCCCGCTCCTGCGGGAGGGCGCCGACGCCGGCCGCCCGATCGTGGTCACCGAGCCGGAGGGCGAGGCCGCCGAGGTCTTCGCCCGCATCGCGGCCAGCATCGACGTCGACCTCGCCCCGACCCGCATCTACAAGCCCGAGCTCCGCATCGGCTGATTCAGCCCGTGGCGGCCACGTCCTCGTCCTCTGGCTTGTGGAAGCCGGGGACCGGGCGGGGCTTGCGGTGGACGATGACCTCGTCGACCAGGCCGTAGGCGACCGCCTCGTCGCCGCGGAGGATGTAGTCGCGGTCGATGTCGGCCTCGATGCGCTCCCGGGGCTGCCGGGTGCGTTCGGTCAGGATGTCGACCATGCGGTTCCGCATCGTCACCATCTCCTTGACCGCGATCTCCATGTCGGTCGACTGGCCCTGGGCGCCGCCGTGGGGCTGGTGGATGAGGATGCGGGCGTTGGGCAGGGCCGAGCGGTGGCCCTCGGCGCCGGCGGCCAGCAGCACGGCGGCGGCCGAGCATGCCTGGCCGACGCACACCGTGTGCACGGGCGGGCCGAGGAACTCCATCGCGTCGTACACCGCGAACAGGGCGGTCATGTCGCCGCCCGGGGAGTTGATGTAGAGGTTGACCGGCCGGTCCATGTCCTCGCCCTCGAGGTGGAGGAGCTGGGCGATGATCAGGTTGGCGACGTTCTCGTCCAAGGCGCTGCCCAGGAACACGATCCGCTCCCGCAGCAGCCGGGAGTAGATGTCGTAGGCCCGTTCGCCTCGGTTGGTGGACTCGATGACGGTGGGGATGAGCACGGCTGTCAGCCTCCGTTCGTGCAACCAGTCGGTTGCGCATCGAGCCTAGGGGTGACGGTGCGGACGCGCAACTGTAGAGTTGCGCGTATGGACGAGCAGGTGACCCGCAGCGTGGACCTCGACGCACCGCTCGAGGACGTCTGGCAGGCCGTGGCCGATCCCGCAGAGCGGGCGCAGTGGCTCGACGACGAGGACGCCCGGTCCCGCCACGTGCGCGTCGACGACGCGGCTCCGGGCGAGCGGCTGGTGTGGACCTGGTGGCGCCCGGGCGACGAGGGCGACGCCTCGACGGTCTCGGTGGTCCTGGCCCCGCTCGACGGCGGCGGCACCCGGCTCGTCGTCACCGAGCGCCTGACCCCGCTGTCCGCTTCGCCAGTGACGCTCTCCGCGGCCCGCGCCCGCATCCGCGCCCTGTGGGCCGCCCGTCTGGTGGGCCTCGATGCCCACGTATGCGTGGGCGCCGCCGCCCGTGTCGCCGTCGCCTGAGAACGCGCCGCAGTGGGCCGCTCGGGCCACCGCCCCGCCTGGCGGCGGCGCCTCTGAACCGCCGGACGCCGTCTTCGCCGCCCTGGCCGACGCCACCCGCCGCCAGGTGCTGCGGGCGGTGGCCGAGTCGGGCCCGGTCACCGCCACCGCGCTCGCCGGCGAGCTACCGGTGAGCCGCCAGGCGGTGGCCAAGCACCTGGGCCTGCTGCGGGAGGCGGGCCTGGTGGCGGCCGAGCGCTCGGGCCGGGAGACCCGGTTCGTCGCCCGCACCGACCCGCTTGACGACCTGGCGGCCTGGGCCGGCGAGGCCGGGCGCCGCTGGGACGACCGCCTGGCCCGGCTGGCCGGCCACCTCCGAGGGGTTACGGACCACTGAGCTCGCCGCCGGCCCGAGCCGATCCCGTACCCGGAGGGCGTAGCCTCGACAGGGTGGCAACCGTGGAGCCGGGGCAGCCGGCCGACGCCGCCGAGCCCGATCCCGCCGACTCCGATGCCGACCCCGGCGAGACTCGGGGCACGCCCATCGGCCGCCGCGTCGTCCTCGGGATGATCGGCCTCGGGGCCGCGGGTGTGGTGTTCGGCGACACCATCCAGTCCCGCGTCGAGCGGGCGCTGCGCCCCCTCACCCAGAACGACCCCACCGGCGTCTCGAGCTTCCTCCCCACCGCCGGCCGCTTCCGCATCTACACGGTCACCGGCCACCTCCCCGAGCGCAGCACCGGCGAGTACCGCCTCACCGTCGACGGCAAGGTCGAACGCCCGCTCAGCCTCAGCTACGACGACCTGCTGGCCCGCCCCCAGACCGACCTCACGCTCGACTTCCAGTGCGTCACCGGCTGGCGGGTGGCCGACGTCCCGTGGACCGGCGTCCGCCTGTCCGACCTGCTGGACGAGGCCGGCGTGGCCGAAGGCGCGACCCACCTGCGCATCTGGTCGTTCGACGGCGCCTACACCGAGAGCCTCACGCTCGACCAGGCCCGCCGGGACGACGTGATCGCCGCCCACCGCATGCAGGACGGCCCCGTCACCCGCGAGCACGGCGGCCCGGTCCGCCTCTACGTCGGTCCCATGTACGGCTACAAGTCGCTCAAGTGGCTCGAGCGCATCGAGGTCGTCGACCAGCTCCACGAGGGCTACTGGGAGGTCCGGGGCTACGACGTCGACGCCTGGGTCGGCCGCTCCAACGGCCGCAGCGACGAGCCGACGTCGTGATCCGGCGGTTCGGCACCGCCACCCGGGCGCTGCACTGGGCCACTGCCGCGGCCGTCCTGACCTGCGCGCTCACCGGCCTGGTCCTCTACGTCGGCCCGCTCAGCGCCCTGGTCGGCCGGCGCAACCTGGTCAAGGACGTCCACGTGATCGCCGGCCTGTCCATGCCCGTCCCGCTGGTCCTGGCCTACGCCGGCCGGTGGCGGACCGAGGTCCGCGCCGAGTTCCGCCGCCTGAGCCGCTGGACCCGGGCCGACCGCCGCTGGCTGCGGTCCCGGGGCTGGGACGCCACCGACGAGGTCGGCAAGTTCAACGCCGGCCAGAAGCTCAACGCGGCGTTCGTGGCCGGCATGATCCCGATCATGCTGGCCACCGGGTCGATCATGAAGTGGTTCGAGCCGTTCCCGGTCCGCTACCGGACCGGGGCCACGTTCGTGCACGACTGGACGGCGATCGCCACCTGGGCGGTCGTGGCCGGCCACATCCTGTTCGCGCTGAACGACCGCATGTCGCTGCGGGGGATGCTGACCGGCCGGGTGACCCGGCGGTGGGCCGAGGCCCGCCACCCGAAGTGGGCGGCCGAGCACCCCGAGCCGGCACCCGCGGCCGGGGTCGGTGTCGGTGAACCGGGGGACCAGCCCCTACCATGACCGCCGCCGACACAGGAGGAAGAGGAAGCGTGGACGTGCGCATCGGGGTGAAGAGCTCCCCCAAGGAGCTCGAGGTGCTACTGGCCGAGGACACCGACGCGGAGGCCGTGCGCGAGCACATCGACAAGGCGTTCGTCGGTGGGGGCACGCTGTGGCTGACCGACCGCCGGGGCCGCCAGTACGGCGTCCCCGTCGACAAGGTCGCCTACGTCGAGATCGGGTCGACCGACAAGGGCCGGCGCATCGGCTTCGGCGGCTGACCGCCGCCGCCCGTCCGGCGCACCCCTGATGCCCTCCCGCCTGCTCGACCGCCGGCTGCTGTTCGTCACCGGCAAGGGCGGGGTCGGGAAGACGACGATCGCCGCCGCGCTCGGCCACCTGGCGGCGTCCCATGGCCAGCGCACGCTGCTGTGCGAGGTCGACGCCAAAGGCAACCTGGCCGGCGCGTTCGAGACCGGACCCACGGAGTTCAAGCAGCGGGAGATCGCCCCGGACCTGTGGGCGATGTCGATGGACACCGAGGCGTCGCTCAAGGAGTACCTCGGCCTCCAGCTCAAGCTCCCGCTGCTCGCCCGCCTCGGCCCCCTGGCCCGCACGTTCGACTTCGTGGCCAACGCCGCCCCCGGGGTCAGGGAGATCCTCGTCGTCGGCAAGCTCTGCTACGAGGTCCGCGAGGCCAACTACGACCTGGTGGTGGTGGACGCACCCGCGTCGGGCCACATCGTCGGCCAGCTGGCCGCCCCGGCGGCCATCGGTGACCTCGTGCAGGTGGGCAGGGTCCGGGACCAGACGTCGTGGATGCTCGACATCCTGGGCGACCCGTCCCAGACCGGCGTGGTGATCGTGTCGACCCCCGAGGAGATGCCGGTCGCCGAGACGCTCGAGCTGACCGAGCGCCTGCGCACCGAGACCGTGGTCGACGTGGCGTCGGTGGTGGTGAACCGGGTGCTGCCGGAGCTGTTCACCCGCAGCGACGAGGAGGTGTTCCGCTCCCTGCGCGAGCCGGCCCGGGCTGCGGCGCTGGCCGAGGCCGTGGGCGGCCCGACCCAGCCGGTGCTCGACGGCGCCGAGCTGGCGGTGCGGCTGCGCCGGACCCGGGCCGAGCACCTCGGCCACCTGCGGGCGGGGCTGCCGGCGGGCGTCGAGATGCTGTACGTGCCGGAGCTGTTCCAGCGGACCCACGGCGTCCGGGCCACCCGCCAGATCGCCGACTCGCTCGGCGCGGAGCTGGGTTTCTGATGGCCGCCCGCCGCCGGGCCGCGGCCGACCCCGCCCCCGCGGCGTCGCTGGCGTCGCTGCTGGCGGCCAAGGAGATCGTGATCTGCTGCGGGTCGGGCGGCGTGGGCAAGACCACCACCGCGGCGGCCGCCGCGGCGATGGCGGCCGCCCACCTGGGCGGCAAGGTCCTGGTCATCACCGTCGACCCGGCCCGCCGCCTGGCCAATGCCCTCGGGCTGGAGCGGTTCGGCAACGTCGAGACGCAGGTGCCCACCAAGCTGTTCGCCGACGCCGGCGTCGAGCCCCGGGGCGAGCTGTGGGCGGCGATGCTCGACACCAAGCAGTCGTGGGACGAGCTGGTCCGCAGCCACGCCCCGGACGCCGCCACCCGGGACGCCATCCTGGCCAACCCGCTCTACCACAACATCACCGGGCGCTTCGTGCAGAGCCACGACTACATCGCCATGGAGCGCCTCTACGAGATCCACGCCTCGGGCCGCTACGACCTGATCGTCGTGGACACCCCGCCGACCCGCAACGCCATCGACTTCCTGGAAGCGCCGGACCGCATGGCCGACTTCTTCTCGTCGCGCCTGCTGCGGTGGCTGACCGTGCCGGCCCGCAGCCGCGTGTTCACGATGGCGTCCAAGCCGTTCTACACGGCGGCCGACCGCATCCTGGGATCGCAGTTCCTCCAGGACATCGCCGAGTTCTTCCTGTTGTTCCAGACGATGTACGACGGCTTCGTCGAGCGGGCCCGAGCGGTGACCCGCACGCTGTCGGACAAGCGGACGACGTTCGTCGTCGTGTCCACGCTGGAGGCCGCGCCGGTGCGGGAGGCCGAGTTCTTCATCGACGCCCTGCAGGAGCGCAAGTTCCCGCTGGGGGCGGTGGTGCTCAACAAGGTCCTTCCGTCCTGGTTCGGCGACCGGGCGGCGACCGGGGTGGCGCAGCGCCTGTGCGCCGAGGCCGGGCCGCTGGCCGAGGCAGTGGCGGGCAGCGACCTCGACACGGCCGCGGTGACGCGGGTGCTGGGCGAGGTGGGGGAGAGCTTCCTCAACTTCCAGGTCGTGGCGACCCGGGAGGCCGAGCAGCGGGCCGAGCTGGCGACCGGCACCGAGGTCGTCGCCACGGTTCCGTACGCCGACCACGACATCACCGATGTCGCGGGCCTCCTGGAACTGGGCGAGTCCCTGTGGCGCTGAGGGCGCCCCAGCGAGTCGCGCGCGCAGGTACGCCGCGGCGGAGTCGGCGGCTGCGCCGCCGAAGGTCGAACGACGCTGTACCTCCGCTCATGGCGCCTCCGGCGCCGGGCCGCTGGGCCACGGCTGCGCCTGTCGGCGCAGCCTCTTGCGCTGCCAGAATCGTGCGCGATGGCCAGCCTCGCTGAGCTCGCCCGGTTCTTCACCCGGCTCGACCTGCCGTCGGTCGCCCACCTCCAGCGGCTGGCGGCGAGCTGGGGTCTGCTGGCCGACTTCTGCTTCGCCGACCTGCTGCTGTTCGGCGTGGTCGGCGAGTCCCGGGAGAACGGCGGCAACCGCTTCGTGGTGCTCGGCCAGGTCCGCCCGACCACCGCCCAGACCGTGTACCGGGCCGACTGGGTCGGCACGGTCCTCGAGGAGGAGGACCGCCCGCTGGTTGCCCGGGCCTACCGGCTGGGCGAGATCATCGAGGGCGAGATCACCATCTCGCCGCTGAAGGAGCGGGTGCGGGTGCTGTGCATCCCGATCCGCTACCGCCAGAAGGTGATCGGCGTCCTGACCAGGGAATCCGCGCCGTCGTTCGGCCGTCAGCCCGGCGAGCTCGAACGTACCTATGTGGACGTGTTCAACCGGTTCGCCCGCATGATCGCCAGCGGCGACTTCCCCTTCGACGTCGACGCCGTCGAGACGGAGGACGCGCCGCGGGTCGGTGACGGCGTGATCGTGATCGACGCGTCCGGCCGGGTCGAGTACTCGTCGCCCAACGCGGTGTCGACGCTGCACCGCCTGGGCGTGCACGCCAACGCCGAGGGCCTGCGATTCTCGGAGCTCGGCCTGGAGGAGACGGTGGTGTCGACGGCCTTCTCGCTCGGCGTGCCGGTGACCGAGGAGCTGCCCCGGGGCATCGACATCACGGTGCAGATGCGGGGCATCCCGCTGCTCGACCACGGCGCCGTGACCGGGGCGGTCGTGCTGTTGCGGGACATCTCCGAGCTGCGGCGCCGGGACCTGCTGCTGCTGTCCAAGGACCAGACCATCCGGGAGATCCACCACCGGGTGAAGAACAACCTGCAGACGATCTCGTCGCTGCTGCGGCTCCAGGGCCGGCGGCTCGGCAACGAGGAGGCAAGGGTCGCGATCGAGGAGTCGGTGCGGCGCATCCGCTCGATCGCCCTCGTGCACGAGATCCTGTCCCGGGAGGCGGGCGACGACGTGCCGTTCGTCGACGTGGCCAAGCCGGTGGTGAGCATGGTCCAGGACATGATCACGTCGGACCACCCCGTCCACTTCGAGGTGGAGGGTGACGGCGGGGTGCTGCCGGCGGCCACGGCCACGCCGCTGGCGGTGGTGCTGAACGAGTTGCTCCAGAACGCCGTCGACCACGCCTACCCGCCCGAGCTCGACCTGTCCGAGCGGGCCGGGAAGGTGAAGGTCACGATCGACCGCGACGGGCGGTCGCTCTCACTGCAGGTGGCCGACGACGGCGTGGGCCTGCCGCCGGGCTTCGAGGCCGACAGGGTGGGCGGTCTCGGCCTGTCGATCGTCCGGACGCTGGTGACCAGCGACCTGACCGGCGAGTTCTCGATCGTGTCGGGCGACGGCGTCGGCGAGCGCCCCGGGACCACCGTGTCGCTCACCGTGCCGATCGATCCCGACGACGACGACGGCCTCGCCGCTCTGGCGAGGCCGAAATCGCGGTGAGGTCGGTGGTCCGCTCCCCAGCGGATGCCCCGGTCAGGGGCGGTCGTGGGTCGTCAGGACGCCTTGCGGCGGGCGACCCACTGGCGGCGGATGGCGCGGCGCTCCTCTTCGGAGGTGCCGCCCCAGATGCCGCTGTCCTGGTTGGTGATCAGGGCGAACTCGAGGCAGTTCTTCTGGACATCGCACACCCGGCACACGGCCTTGGCGTTCTCGATCTGCTCGATCGCGGGACCGGTGGTGCCCACGGGGAAGAACAGGTCGGGATCGGTGTCGCGACAGGCGCTCTGCTCGCGCCAGTCGTCGCATTCGATGGACAGGGACAGACTGCGGCTCTGCGTCAGGGCCACGGGACCTCCACGGCGGATTTCGGGTCACCGAGATTTGTGACGAGTTTCACATGCCACCGCGATCAGCGACGGGTGCGTGTGGCTGCGACGGAGCAAAGATACCGGCAGTTGGGTTTGACGGCAAGGACTTTTTTCCTCACCGAAAGGAAGAATTCGTGTCCCTCGTGATCGGGCACCGGGGCGCACCCCTCGTGGCGGGCGAGAACACGGTCGCTTCGTTCCGTGCCGCCCGTGCCCTCGGCGCCGACGGCGTCGAGCTCGACGTGCGCCGCACCGCCGACGGCCGGATGGCCGTCATCCACGACGCCCACCTCCCCGACGGGCGGGCCGTGGTCGAGACCCCGCGGGCCGAGCTGCCGGACGGCATCCCGGAGCTCGCCGAGGTCCTCGACGCCTGCGCGGGCCTGGCGCTGGTGAACGTCGAGATCAAGAACTGGCCGGCCGACGTCGACTTCGACGAGACGCTGGCCTTCGTGGACGCCGTTGTCGACGCGCTGGTGTCCCGGCCGGCGGCCGAGCGGGAACACCTGGTGGTGTCGTGCTTCCACCTGCCCTCGGTCGACCGTGCCAAGGAGCTGGCCCCCGACCTGGTCACCGGCTGGCTGGTGATCGGCGGCGACGACCTGATCGACCAGGTCGTCGGCCACGGGCACCAGGCGATCCACCCCCACCACGCCTTCGTCACCCCCGACCTGGTCGAGCATGCCCACGCCGAGGAGGTGGCGGTCAACACCTGGACCTGCGACGAGCCCGACCGCATCGCGTGGCTGGCGGACGTGGGCGTGGACGGCATCGTCACCAACGCCCCCGACGTCGCGCTGACCGCGCTCGGTCGCAACGGCTCGGGCTGACCGTGCCGGCGTCCATGGGCCCTTACGTTCCGACGGAGGGACGCCAGAACGAGCTCACGGCATGAACAGGTCGAGCACCTCCGGCTCGTGCCGGAACTCGAGGACCTCCGCGTCGCCCAGGTGGTCGCCGTCGACCTGGTAGGGGACGGGGCCGTAGGCCCGCACCGTCGCCGCCTCGACGTCGGTGCGGTGGTCGACCCAGCGGCTGCGGCGCAGCAGCCTGCCCCGGCCAAGCGCCGAGCCGATCACCGGGAGGAACCGGGTGACCGCCATCGTCCGCAGCGTGACCGCGGCCAGGCCCCGGTCGAGCGTGGCCTCCGGGGCCAGGTCCAGCGGCACGTTGCCCAGGTAGGTGTAGGGGCTGGTGTTGAGCACGATCGTCAGGTACGCGTCGTCGACCACGGCGTCCTCGGCGCCGTCGCCGAGGAAGTGCACCGCGAAGCGGGGCCGGCTGCGGTCGTAGTGACGGATCCACGTGTCGAAGCCGGCATACACGAACAGCGGGTGGCCGGCGTAGCGCTTGAGCCCCGAGCGCCGCTCGACCTGCTCGACCACCGCGGCGTCGAAGCCGACGCCCGTGTGGAACAGGAAGTAGCGGCCGTTCACCGAACCGAGCCCCACCCGCTGGATCGACCGGCGCGCCAGCGCGTCGAGCAGGACCCCGGTGGCCTCGATCGGGTCGTTGGGCAGGCCGATCGTGCGGGCGAACACGTTGGTCGACCCGCCGGGCAGCGGGGCCAGCGCGGTCGACGACCCGGCCAGGCCGTTGGCCGCCTCGTTGAGCGTGCCGTCGCCGCCCAGCACCACCACCACGTCGGTCCCGGTGGCCGCCGCTCCCTGGGCCAGGCGGGTCGCGTGGCCCCGCCGGCTGGTCTCCGCCAGCGTGACGTCGTGGTCCGCGGACAGCGCCTTGCCGATGACAACGCGGCTGCGGGGCGTCACCGACGACGCCTGCGAGTTCACCAGGAGCAGCAGCTTCACAGCGCCGGAAACGTAGCCGTCCCTGGCGGTTACCCACCGGTCACTTCTTGTGCAGCGATTTGGACGCCTCCGCCGGGGACGGGCAGCATGGCTGGCCATGAACGTGGTCGTATGCGTGAAGCAGATCCCGGATCCCGCCGAGCCGGGAAAGCTCGAGGCCGACAACACCCTCGATCGCAGCGGCAAGCTGATACTCGACGAGTCGGACAGCTACGGCGTCGAGATGGCTCTCCAGCTTGCGGACGCTGCGGGAGGCGGCGAGGTCACCCTCGTCTCGATGGCTCCCAACAACGAGACCGCCGGCCTGCGCACCGCCCTGGCCATGGGCGCCGCCAAGGCCATCCTCGTCTCCGACGACGCGCTGTCGGGTGCCGGCGCCCTCGACACCGCCAAGGTGCTGGCCGCCGCGATCAAGCGGGCCGAGCCCGACCTCGTGCTGGCGGCCACCGAGTCGAGCGACGGCTACACGGGCACGGTCCCCGAGCAGGTCGCGGCCCTTCTCGGCCTGCCGTCGATCACATTCGCCAAGCACGTCGAGATCGACGGCGAGACGGTCAAGGTCCAGCGCCAGACCGAGCTCGGCTACGACGAGGTCGAGACCTCGCTGCCCGCGCTCGTGTCGGTGACCGCCGGCGTGGTCGAGCCGCGGTACCCGAGCTTCAAGGGGATCATGGCCGCCAAGTCGAAGCCGGTCGACCAGGTCACTCTCGGCGACCTCGGCATCGACGCCGGCTCGGTCGGTGCCGCCGGCGCCGGCCAGGAGATCGTCGCCGTCGACGACGCCCCCGCCCGCGAGGCTGGCGAGATCGTCGAGGACGACGGCGAGGGCTACAGCAAGATCGTCGCCTACCTCGAGAACCTCAAGCTCATCTGACCCGGACCCGGACGAACACGCAGGAGACACCACACCCATGGCTCTGAACCGCATCTGGGTCTACGCCGAGGCGGCCGACGGCAAGGTGGCGCCCATCACGCTGGAGATGCTGACCAAGGCCCGCGAGCTGGGCGGCACCGTCGAGGCCGTCTACGGCGACGGCGATACCGACGCCGTCGCGGAGGCCCTGGGCGCCCACGGCGCCACCAAGATCTACGCCACCGGCGACCTCCAGGGCTCGACCCCGGCCGTGCCGGTCGCGTCGGCCATCGCCAAGCTCATCGAGGGCGGCGAGACGCCGGACCTCATCCTGTTCGGCACCACCTACGAGGGCCGCGACGTGGCCGCCCGCCTGTCGGTGGCGCTCGACAAGCCGGTCATCACCAACAACACCGACATCGCGGTGGACGGCGACGCGGTCGTCGTCACCGAGCCGGTGTTCGGCGGCACCAAGCTGGTCCGCACCCGCTTCACCGCCGGCGGCCCCCACATCGCCCTCATCCGGCCCAAGTCGTTCTCGGCCGAGGAGTCGGGCGGCGGGCCCGCCGAGGTCGTGACCATCGAGGTCCCCGACTACGGCACCGCCAAGGTCAAGAACCGCCACGTCGAGGAGACCACCGGCCCGAAGCTGGACGAGGCCGCGGTCGTCGTGTCCGGCGGCCGGGGCCTGGGCGCGGCCGAGAAGTACCAGATCATCGAGGACCTGGCGAAGGCGCTGAAGGGTGCCCCGGGGGCGTCCCGGGCCATCGTCGACGCCGGCTGGGTGCCCTACAGCTACCAGGTGGGCCAGACCGGCAAGGTCGTCAAGCCCAACGTGTACATCGCGGCCGGCATCTCGGGCGCGACGCAGCACCTGGTCGGCATGAAGGGCGCCAAGAACATCATCGCCATCAACAAGGACCCCGAGGCCCCGATCTTCTCGGTGGCCGACCTCGGGATCGTGGGCGACGTCCACAAGGTCCTGCCCCAGCTGCTGGAGGCGCTCCAGGGGCGGTAGCCCCGCATGCGCACCGTCGAGATCGCCGAGCGGCGGGCCCGGCTCGCCCGGCGCCACATGCTGTCCCCCGCCCACCGGGCGGGGGACGTGCTGTCCTGCACCGACGCGCTCGTGTGCCTGCACGCCACCGACACGGCCACGACGTACCTGGCCCTGTGGGCCCGCGTCGGCGGCGTGACGGTGGCCGACATCGACAAGGCCATGTACGCCGACCGCAGCCTGGTCAAGCACCTGTGCATGCGGCGGACGCTGTTCGTGTTCCGCAGCGAGTTGTTCGGGACCGTGCAGGCGGCCGCGAGCGACCGGGTCGCCGACCAGGAGACGCGGCGGCTGGCCAAGGAGGTCGAGAAGGCCGGGCTGTTCGCGGACGGCACCGCGTGGCTGGCGTCGGCGTCGGCCGCGGCCCTCGCAGGCCTCGACACTCTCGGCGAGGCGACGTCGACCGAGCTCCGGGCGGCGGTGCCGCTGCTCGAGGGATCGATCGAGTATGCCCCGGACAAGACCTGGGGTGGGCGCATCTCGGTCGGCCCGCGGGTGCTGACCTGCCTGTCGGCCGCAGGGGAGGTGGTGCGGGCGACGAACCGGGCCGCGTGGCACCTGTCCCGGCCGTCGTGGGCTCGCACGTCCACGTGGCTGGGGTTCACGCCCGATGCCGTCCCCGAGCGGGAGGCGCGGGCCGACCTGGTGGGGAGATGGCTGCGGGCGTTCGGCCCGGCCACGCTGACGGACCTGAAGTGGTGGCTGGGATCCACGATCACCGCCGCCCGGGCGGCGCTGGCCGACGTGGGTGCGGTCGAGGTGTCCGTGGAGGGCGTGGGGCCGGGTTGGGTGCTGCCGGACGATCTCGAGGTCGAGGCGCCGGCCGAGCCGTGGGCGGCGCTGCTGCCGGCCCTCGACCCGACGACGATGGGCTGGTCCGAGCGGGACTGGTACCTGGGCGGGCACAAGGCGCAGATCTTCGACTCCACCGGGAACGGCGGGATGACGGCGTGGTGGGACGGCCGGATCGTGGGCGGTTGGAACCAGCGGCCCGACGGCGAGGTCTACCTCCAGCTGCTGGAGGACGTGGGGTCGGAGGGCCGGGCCGCGCTCGACGCCGAGGCGACCAGGCTGACCGAGTGGCTGGAGGGCGTGTACCTCGCCCCCCGCTTCCCGTCCCCGCTGTCGCGCTCGGACTAGGGGGCCCCGCCGTCGGCGCCGCCGAGCTTCGCCAGGTCCCGGGTGGCGTACTCGTGGTGCGCCCATTCCTCGAACATCACGACCTGCACGGCCCCGAGCACGGTGAACCCGTTCTGGCCCTCCCGGACGAGCTCGTCGGGCGTCGCGCCGGCGAGCAGCTCCCGCATGGTGGCCCGGCGCTCGGCCCGGATGGCCAGCACCTCGTCGAGGGTGGGGTCGGCGTCGAGGTCGATCCCGAACATGCGGGCGTCCATGAAGTCGGGCGGCAGACCCACGGGGTGGAACGCGCCGTCCCGCCCCAGCACGATCCGCCCGATCCACGCATCGGTCGTGAACACGAGGTGCCGCTGGGTCTCGACGAACGACCACTCACCGCCCACCCGCTGCGCGGCCTGGTCGTCGGGCAGCTCCCGGGCCCGCTCGACGGTCTCGTCCCAGAGCTCGCCCAGCCGGTCCCACGCCGCCACCAGCGTCTCGGGCCGGTCCGCCAGCAACCCGGCGGCGGCCAACCGCTCCGCCTGCGCGACGGTGACCGGCGGATCCACCGCCACCCCGTCCACCTCGATCGCTCCCGCCCCTGGAGCCCGAGCGAACTCGCTCACCCCACGGATCGTACGCCTGATCTCACGCGAGGGCGCGTTTCTGTCGGGAAACCGACACAAAGGACGCCGTCACCCTCGCAGCCACCTCCATGGCCACCTACTCCCCCCGGGCCCGCTTGCGGCGCTTGCCCTCGTGCATGGCCTGGACCCGGGCGACCGGGAGCTCGTGGCCCTCGGCCACGAGCTCGGCAGGGAGAGACTGGGTGGCGGGCATCGACGCAGCCCACGGGTCGGCGTCGCCCAGGACGTCGAGGGCGTTGTGGACGGTGAAGTCTCCCGGGCTCACGTCGTCCAACGCATCCCACGACACCGGGAACGAGACCGGGACGCCCGGGCGGACCCGGGGGCTGTAGGCCGAGATCACCGTGGCACCGCCGACCCGGGTGGCGTCGACGAAGACCTTGCCCTCCCGGTCCTCCTTCATGAACGCCGTCGTGGCCACCGACGGGTCCAGCGCCTCGGCCCGGGCGGCGATGGCGCGGGTGGCGGCCGCCGCGTCCTCCGGGGGCGGGGCGTCGTCGACCGGGACGAACACGTGCACGCCCTTGGCGCCGCTGGTCTTGACCGCGCCCGCCAGCCCCACCTGGTCCAGCGCGCCCCGCACCAGGTGGGCAACCCGGACCGCGGCCGGGAACGCGGCCCCCTCGGGCGGGTCGAGGTCGAGCACCAGGTGCGTGACCCGGTCGAGCCTGTCGGCCTTCACCAGCGTCGGGTGGTACTCGACCGCCCGCTGGTTGGCGAACCAGATCAGCGTCTTGCGGTCGTTGCACAAGGCGTAGGACACGTCGCGCTTGGATGTCTCGGCCCAGTACGACACGGTCTTCACCCAGTCGGGGGTGTACTTGGGGACGTTCTTCTGCATGAACGCCTCCTGCCCACGGTGCACCCGGATCACCGACAGCGGCCGGTCCCGCAGGACGGGCAGGATCCGGTCCCGCACACCGTCGAGGTACGTGACCAGGTCGCGCTTGGTCGCCCCAGCCCCGTCGAACAACGGCTGGTCGAGGTTCGTCAGCGGCACCCCGGCCAGCGACTCCTTCTCCTTGCCGGCCATGCCCCCGACCCTAACGGGGTCACCCTCACGAGAACGTGTCGCACCGCGCCGGGTCGCCGGACTCGTAGCCCCGCATGAACCAGTCCCGCCGCTGCTCGGACGAGCCGTGCGTCCAGGTCTCCGGCCGGACGTCCATCCCGGCCTGGGACTGGATGCGGTCGTCGCCGACCGCCTCGGCCGCCGCCATGCCCTCCTCGATGTCGCCCGGGTCCAGCGCCACGTCGCTGCCCTCCTGCGTGCTGCGCACGTCGACCGAGTGGGCCCAGATCCCCGCGTAGCAGTCGGCCTGAAGCTCCAGCTTCACCGACCACTCGTTGGCCTCCGCCTCGGAGGATGCCGCCTGCTCCCGGGCCCGGACCTCGGCGCTCGTGCCCTCCAGGTTCTGGACGTGGTGGCCGATCTCGTGCGCCACCACGTAGGCCTGGGCGAAGTCGCCGGGTGCGTCGAACCGGTTGGCCAGCTCGTCGAAGAACCCCAGGTCGAGGTACACCTGCCGGTCGGCCGGGCAGTAGAAGGGCCCGACGGCCGACGACGCCGCGCCGCACCCGGTCGACACCTGGCCGGTGAAGCTGTTCACGGTCGTGTACTCGTACTGCCCGCCCTGCGGTGCGAACTGGTCGACCCACACGGCCTGGATGTCCTCGGTGAGGAACTCGACGAACTCGTCCTGCTCGGTCTCGGGCCCGGGCGCGCCCAGGTCCTCCTGGAGCACCCCGCCGAGCCCGCCGGCCCCGCCACCGCCGCCCCCGCCGAGCAGAACGGTGGCCAGGAGGACGATGATGCCGATCACGCCGCCGCCGGCGCCGATCGGCAGAGCCATCCCTCCGGCGCCGCCCCGGCGCTTGTAGCGGCTGGACTCGGTCCGTCTCCACCTCACGGAGACCATGGGTACCACTCCGGCGCACAATCGAACCTACTCTC
>Ga0114129_10001369_pt1 | contig 32777 bp, 35 predicted proteins | sample RhiMetdeltSRZDD1_FD_80071 | JGI IMG/M metagenome (GOLD analysis project Ga0114129, IMG submission 80071) | Populus rhizosphere microbial communities from Tennessee, USA - Rhizosphere MetaG P. deltoides SRZDD1 (version 2) (version 2) | ecosystem: Host-associated > Plants > Roots > Rhizosphere >...
CGAGGCGCCGCGCGGGGTGCTGTTCCACCGGTACGGCCTCGACGCCGACGGCCTGATCACCACCGCCCGGATCGTGCCGCCCACCTCCCAGAACCAGGCCAGCATCGAAGACGACCTACGCCGGTTCGTCGCCGCCCGGCTGGACCTGGACGACGAGCAGCTCACCTGGCAGTGCGAGCAGGCGATCCGTAACTACGACCCGTGCATCTCATGCTCGACACACTTCTTGGATCTGACCGTGGACCGGGCATGAGCGCGGCCGAACGCGACGGCGGACGGCGTGTGGTGATCGGGATTGGCAACGAGTACCGCCGCGACGACGGCTTCGGCCCCGCCGTGGTCGCGAAGCTGGCCGAGCTTCGCTCGACCGGTCCACTACCGTGCACAGTGGACCTGGCGATCAGTGACGGCGAACCGACCCGCCTGATTGACCTGTGGACCGGAGCCGACCTCGCGGTCGTCGTCGACGCCGTACGCGACGGCACCGACCACGGCGGCCACCGCTACGAACTGGTCCTCAACGAGCTCACCGGACTGGCCGAGGGCCGCTCCGCCAACTCCCACCGGATCAGCCTCGGCAGCACCGTGGATCTGGCCCAGGCGCTCGGGCGGCTGCCGCGCCATCTCGTGGTCCTGGCCGTGGGAGGCCGCGAGTTCGGCTTCGGCACCGGGCTCACCCCGGAGGTCGCCGCCGCCGTTGAACCGATCGTGCAGCGGGTACGCGAACTGGTGAGCGCGACGAACGAAGCGAAGCGAAGCACCGCAGCGCGAACGAAAGACGACCCGGTGGACTGACGGCATGGCGGCCACCGACCACACCGCGCCGGACCGGGAAGCCTGGTCGATCCGGGTACGCGGCACCGTCCAGGGCGTTGGATTCCGGCCGTTCGTCTACCGGGCCGCGACCGGGCTCGGGCTGGACGGCACGGTTGGCAACGTCGCCGGCGACGTGGTGATCGAGGTCGCCGGGCCTGCTTCGGCCGTGGCGGCACTGGCCCGCGCGGTACGCGAACAGGCCCCGCCCCACGCGGTCGTGACGGATATGATCATGGAGCCCGTGGTCGGCGTTCCGGCATTGGCCCCACCGGGCTCCGGCTTCGCCGTCGTGGACAGCGCCGCCGACCCCGCGGGCCGCACCGGGTTCGCCGGTCTGCCGGTCGACCTGGCCACCTGCGACGACTGCCTGCGGGAGCTGTTCGATCCGGCCGACCGCCGGTACCGGTACCCGTTCATCAATTGCACCAACTGCGGCCCCCGAGCGACCATCGTCGATGAGCTGCCCTACGACCGGGTACGCACGGCGATGGCCGGTTTCCCGCTATGTGTGCGCTGCGCGACCGAGTACCGCGATCCGTACGACCGGCGGTTCCATGCCGAGCCGTTGGCATGCCCCGAGTGCGGGCCCCGGCTGTCGTGGCGCTCGGACGAGGCCACCCACACCGGGCAGGATGCGCTCGCCGCCGCCGCGGCAGCGATCGCCGCCGGCCGGATTGTCGCCCTGAAAGGGATCGGCGGCTACCAACTCGTCTGCGACGCGGCCCAGGCGTCCACAGTGGATATACTACGGAAGCGGAAACGGCGGCCCAGCAAGCCGTTCGCCGTGATGGCCGTCGACCTCACCGAGGCCACGCGGCTCGGCCGGCTCGCCGAGACCGACCGGCAATTGCTCGGCTCACCGGCGCGCCCGATCGTGCTGGTGCCGGCCCACCCGGGCGCCGGACTGGCCCGTGCGGTGCATCCCGGCACCGACCAGGTCGGCCTCTTCCTGCCGTACACCCCGCTGCACCACCTGTTGCTGCGGACGCTGGCGCGGCCTCTCGTGGTCACTAGCGGCAACCGGTCCGAGGAACCGATCGCGATCGACGACGCCGACGCGCTGACTCGACTGGCCACAGTGGCCGACGGTTTTCTCCAACACGACCGGCCCATCCGGTCCCGCTACGACGACTCGGTGGTCCGCACGATCGATGGCTGCCGTGTCACGGTGCGCCGGGCGCGTGGCTACGCGCCGGACCCGTTGCCGCTGCCGGTGCCCGCCGACCGGCCGGTGCTCGCGGTCGGCGCACAGCTCAAGCACACGTTCACCCTGGCCCGCGGCGACCGGGCGCTGGTCGGCCCGCACGGCGGCAGCCTCGACGACGCCGATGCCGTAGCCGCGTTCCACGCCACCCTGGGCCAGCTGTGCCGCCTGCACCGCTTCGCGCCCGAGCTGGTCGCCCACGACCTGCATCCCGGATACCTGTCCACCCGGTACGCCGTGGACACCGTGCCGGCAAGCCGCCGGGTCGCGGTGCAGCACCACCACGCCCACGTCGTCTCGTGCGCGGCCGAGAACGGCGTCGAGGGCCCGTTCATCGGCGTCGCCTACGACGGGCTCGGCCTCGGCGACGACGGGACGCTGTGGGGAGGCGAGGTGCTGCTCGCCTCATACACTCGGTACCGGCGGCTGGGCCGCTTCAGCACCGCGCCGCTGCCGGGTGGCGAGGCGGCCGTGCGCCGCCCGGCCCGGATGGCGCTGGGTTACCTCTTCGGCGGCGAGTTCCCGCTGCCGACCACGCCGCCAACGGGATTCCTTGACCGGCTCCACCCCGGCGAGCGCGAGACGATACAGCATATGGTGGCCCGTGGGGTCAACAGCCCGCGGGCGTCCAGCGCCGGCCGGCTCTTCGACGCCGTGTCCAGCCTGCTCGGCATCTGTGACGACGTCAGCTACGAGGGTGAGGCGGCGGTCATGCTGGAGGCAGCCGCAGCGACCGTGACGTCGGCGCCGGCCGCGCTTCCGTGGCGCGTCACCGAGGTGGACCGGGTGTGGGTGTACGACTGCGGCGCGACGCTCGCCGCAGTGCTGGAGGGTATCGCGGCGGGTGAACCGGCTGCGGCGCTGGCGGCAGCCTTTCACCGCACGATCGTGGCGGTGACCGTGGCGCTGTGCGAACGCGCGGCCGAGCAGAGCGGGGTGGCCGTGGTGTGCCTGTCCGGAGGTTGCCTGCAGAACCGTATCCTGGCCACGGATCTGCTGACGGCGCTGGCCGCGGGCGGGCTCGTCGGCTACCTCAACCGTGATGTGCCCGCAAACGACGGCGGGATCAGTTACGGCCAGGCCGTGGTCGCGGCCGCACAGGCTAGGGAGGGCTGATCGGCGTGTGCCTTGGCATTCCGGGTGAGGTGATCGACCTGAACGATCGAGACGGGCTGCTCATGGGCACCGTCGACTTCGGCGGGGTCCGTAAGGAGGTCTGCCTGGCTTACGTGCCCGACGTCGAAGTCGGCGAGTACGTGATCGTCCACGTGGGCTTCGCGATCGCCACGGTCGACCGGCAGGAGGCCGAGCGGACGCTCGACGTGCTGCGGGCGATGGGCGATGCGGTGGAGGCGGAGCTGGGCGAGCGGCTGCCGCCCGTCAGGAGGGACGCGGCATGAGGTATCTCGACGAGTACCGTGATCCGGAGCTGGCCCGGGTGTTGCTCGACGAGCTGCATCGCGTGGCCACCAAACCGTGGACGCTGATGGAGGTCTGCGGCGGCCAGACCCACACGATCGTGCGGCAGGGCATCGACGAGCTGCTCCCGGCCGGCATCCGGATGATCCACGGGCCGGGCTGCCCGGTCTGCGTGACCCCGCTGGAAACCCTCGACCGGGCGATGGCCATCGCGGCGCGGCCGGAGGTGATCCTGACCAGCTTCGGCGACATGCTGCGGGTGCCCGGCTCGCACACCGACCTGCTGGCGCTCAAGGCCCGTGGCGCCGAGGTACGCGTCGTGTACTCCCCGATGGATGCCGTCGCCCTGGCCCAACGACGGCCGGACAAGCAGGTGGTCTTTCTCGCGGTGGGCTTCGAAACCACCGCGCCCGCCAACGCGATGGCCGTCCTGCGCGCCGCCGCGCTGCGGCTGCCCAACTTCAGCATGCTCGTCAGCCACGTGCTCGTGCCCCCCGCGATGACGGCCATCCTGCAAGCACCCGGCTGCGACGTGCAGGGCTTCCTCGCCGCCGGGCACGTCTGCACCGTGATGGGCTGGACGGAGTACGAACCGCTCGCCGCGACGTATCGGGTGCCGATCGTGGTCACCGGCTTCGAGCCCCTGGACCTGCTGGAGGGCATCCTGATGGCGGTGCGCCAACTGGAGCAGGGCCGCTTCGAGGTTGAGAACCAGTACGCCCGAGCCGTCCGCCGCGCAGGCAACGCGCCGGCCCAGCAAGCCGTACGTCGGGTGTTCCGGGTCACCGACCGGCCGTGGCGGGGCATCGGCCCCATCCCGTCCAGCGGGCTGGAGCTGTCCGAGGAGTACGCCGCATTCGACGCCGCCCGTCGCTTCGACGTGGGCAGCCTGTCCACAGTGGAACACTCCGACTGCGTCGCCGGCGAGATCCTCATCGGCGCGAAGGTGCCGACCGACTGCGAAGCGTACGGTACGACGTGCACCCCACGGTCCCCGCTGGGGGCCCCGATGGTGTCCAGCGAGGGCACCTGCGCCGCCTTCTACAACGCGGGCCGCCGACGGCCCATACCCAGCGGCACCACCGCCATCGCCGGCGAACCGGCCGGGTGGCCGGTCGGCGGGGGCGTCCAGTGACCACGCTGGATCCACTGGCTGCGAGCTGTCCAGCGCCGCGGTCCGAGACCGAGCGCGTCCTGCTCGGCCACGGCTCCGGCGGGCAGTTGTCGGCCGCCTTGATCAGCAACGTCCTGGTACCCGCCCTCGGTGCGGCGGCCCCACCCGGGCCGCTGGAGGACGCCGCCGTGGTCGCCGTCGACGGCGACCATGTCGTGGTCAGCACCGACGCGTACGTGGTCAGTCCACTGTTCTTCCCCGGCGGTGACATCGGCACCCTCGCGGTCAACGGCACCGTCAACGACCTCGCCATGCGCGCGGCGATGCCGGTCGCCCTCGCGGTGGCCTACGTGGTCGAGGAAGGCTTCCCTCTGGCGGACCTGCGCCGCGTCGCCGCCTCCGTCGGCACGGCTGCCCGAGCGGCAGGAGTGCCGGTGGTCACCGGCGACACGAAGGTCGTCGGGCGCGGCGCCGCCGACGGCGTCTTCGTCATCACCACCGGCATCGGCCGCCGCCTGCCCGGCGCCGCGCCGTCTGCGGCCGGCGCCGAGCCCGGCGATGCCGTGCTGCTCTCCGGTGCGATCGGGCGCCATGGCACCACCATCCTGAGCGTGCGCGAAGGCCTCGGCTTCGAGGTCGACATCTCCTCCGACACCCAGCCGCTGCACCGGCTCGTCGACACCATGGTGCGGGCGGGCGGCACGGCGGTGCACGCACTGCGCGACCCGACACGCGGCGGCATCGCCTCGGCGCTGGGCGAGATCGCGGCCGCGTCCGGAGTCGGCATCGAGATCGACGAGCGTGCCCTGCCGGTACCCGCACCAGTGCACGCCGCCTGCGAGATCCTCGGCCTCGACCCGGCGCACGTGGCCAACGAAGGCTGCCTGGTCGCTTTCGTCGCCCCGCAATGGGCCGACGCGGTGCTCGCGGCGATGCGGTCCCAGCCGGAAGGCGCCGGCGCGGTCCGCATCGGCACCGTGCTCGACGCCGTCCCCGGCCAAGTTGTGGTGCGTACGGCAATGGGCTCCCGCCGGGTGCTCGACATGCTGGTCGGCGAGCAACTCCCTCGGATCTGCTAGTCACCGGGCATGTGCCATGCGGCGTACTCGGCTGGCGCGTGGCGGACATCGAGGATTGTGACCGCACTCCGGCAGTCGTCGGGGAACCACAGCCGGCCCCTCCTCGATACCGATACGCATGCCGGCCAGCTGGTCGGAGAAGATCTTGTTCAGCCGGCATCGGTGGCACCGGTGCGGTCCACAGGATGGCCCTGCGGATCCGCTCCTAGTCGGTGCCGAGTCGCATGCTGTTCTCTCTTTCAGGCCAGGGGCCGCGCCGATGTTGCCAGCCCGACCAGTTCGGCGCTGACCTGCCACAACCGGGCGGCGGCGGCGGTGTCGTAGGAGGCCTTGTTGGAGGATTTTGGCTTGAGGTTGGCGAAATACTTACCGCTGACACCCTCGACTTCGGGTGCGGAGGCGAGGTAGATCGGTGTCTGTGCGCCTCGCTCGGGGGACTTCAGAAGCGGACGAGTCACTGGGAGGAACACCTTCCAAAACGGCGAGGGGTCCTCAGCGCCGAAGGCGGTCCGCACCACGCCAGGGTGCAGCACGGTAGCGGTGACCCCGGTGCCCTCCAGGCGGCGGGCCAGCTCGTAGGTGAACATCACGTTGGCCAGCTTCGACTGGTTGTACGCCTTCTGGCCGGAGTAGCCACGCTCGCCCTGCAGGTCGTCGAAATCGATACGGCCCATGGCTTGGGCGCCGGACGAGAGGGTGACGACTCGGGCGGGCGCGGCGGCGATCAGCCGATCCAGCAGCAGGTTGGTCAACAGGAACGGCGCCAGGTGGTTGAGGGCGAAGGTGTGTTCGAGACCGTCTACGGTCATATGCCGGTGGGCCCAGAACCCGCCGACGTTGTTGATCAGAACGTCCAACCGCGGGTGCGCCCCCTGGACCTCGTCGGCGAGGCGCCGCACCTCAGTCTGGCTGGACAGATCGGCCGCGTACGCATCAACGAGTGGATTGCCCGCCGCGGCCGCGATCTCGACGGCGGCCGCCTGCGTCCGGGCCAGGTCGCGGCCGGTGATCGCCACCCGGAAGCCCAGCCGCGCCAGGCCCTCGGCGGTGGCCCGGCCGATGCCGCCGGTGCCCCCGGTGATCAGGACGGTCTTGCCGGTCATAGTGGTATCGGTCATCTCAGGCTCCTGTGGTTTTCCCGCGGCACAAGCGGAGTGCTGCGTCAGCGGACGACTTTGAGATTGAAGACGGGGGTGTTCAGCGCGCCCATCAGCCGCAGCCAGATCGGCAGCACCATCTCGCTGCCGCGGGCGGTGCTGATGTCGCCGAGGTCGATGACGTCGGTGTGCCCGAACGACTCCAGCAGTCCGGTCACGGTCTCCTTCGCCTCGGCGTCGTTGCCGGAGACGAACACCGAGTGATCGCCGTTGGCCAGCAGCTGGGGGTTGACCATCAGCGCCGCGGTCATCGTGTTGAGCGCCTTGACGACCTTCAGCTGCGGGAAGGCGGCCTGAATCTGCTCGCCGAGGCTGTCGGTGTCCTTGACGAACAGGCTGGGCGGGAAGCCCTGGCTGAAGTCGAGCGGGTTGGCGATGTCGAGCAGAACCTTGCCGGCCAGGTTGTCGGACCCGGCCGCCTGCAGCGCAGCGATCGACACATTGCCCGAGGTGGCGTTGACCAGCAGCTCGGCGTCGCCTGCGGCCGCGGCGAAGGTGGCCAGCTTGACTGTCGGGTGGGCGGGCGCCCATGCGGCGTAGGGCGGGTTACCCATGGCATCCGGGGTGGTCTTGGCCAGCGTGGCCTCGACATCACGGGTGCCGACGGTCACCTCGTGGCCAAGCTCGGCCAGCCGGCCGGCGAGCGCCTGGCCGACCATGCCGGTGCCGAGAACTGCGATCTTCATGGTGATGCTCCTCGATGTGAATCACGGTGGGTTCCGATGCGGAGTGCGTTGCTTACCATAGACTACGTACAGGTCCGTACACCACGCAACGACGCGCAGATTCAGTGATATACACCACTCGGCGGTTTGCTTCGCGTACAGATCTGTATTCTGGTCAGGAGTTTGTCGGAAGGGGGGTCGTCTCGATGAATCATCCCGACACGCGGGGATCGGCCCGTGACAAGATCTTGGACACGGCGTTCCGGCTGTTCTACGCCCGCGGCCCGCGCGGCGCGGGCATCGACACCGTCGTCGCCGAGTCCGGCGTCGCCAAGACGACGCTCTACAAGTACTTCCCCCGCAAGGATGACCTGGTCCTGGCGTACCTGGACAGGGTCGACCAGACCTGGTTCGGGCAGCTGCGCGCGGCGGCCCGCGCCGCCGGTGACGACCCCCGTGACCAGATGGTGGGCCTGTTCGACGCCCTGGCCTCAGCGTGCCGTCGAGATGGCTACCACGGCTGCGCGTTCATCAACACCGCCGCGGAGTCCGAATCCGGCAGCGACGTGCATGCTCGCACGGTCGAACACAAAACCGTCGTACGCGCCTGGGTCACCGACCTCGCCCGGCGAGCCGGCGCAGCCGACCCTGACCTGCTGGCCCGCCAGCTGACGGTGCTGCTCGACGGCGGCCTGTCCGGCGGAGTCCTCGACGCCGACCCGGCCACCCCGGCCGCCGCCAAGGCCGCCGCCCGCGTCCTCGTCGACGCCGCCTGCCCCGCCCGCTGATCGGCGCCATAGCGGATCGGAAGCCGCCGGAGAGCGGCGTGCTTTACACGGTGGAGGAGGTCGCCCGTACTTACAGCTGTCAGCTCGGCTGCTGTTGTGGCAGAACCCGGCAACGCCCGCCTGATCGTTCATCCACCGGCCGCGCTCGACGCGGTGACTTCCCGCCTGCACGACGCCGTGCTTTGGTGGTCGAAGGCCCTGTGCCGAACGGCACAGGACCTTGTGTCCAGCGGGATCGTCAGACGCCAGCTGAGATTGCCTCGGCGAGGGCAGGGTGGACGGCCTCATCGATGGCCAAGCCGGTCGCGGCGTCGAAGAAGTAGGCGTGGCTCAGGTCGAGCCGCAACGTGACCTCCTGGCCGGTGAGGACCGAGGTATCCGGTTCGACGCGAGCCGTCCACATCGCGGTCAGCTCGGTCTCGGCTTCACGGCCGGCCCCGGCCACATCCGGCACCTCGAACGGCGGCAGGAACAACACGTTCTTCTCATCGCCGAGGGACTCCACGCTGATCGCCGCGATCGAGATCCTCGGCACCGCGTCGCCGTCGGCGGCGTCGAGCAGCGTCAGGGCATTGGGTCGCAGACCGACGACGACCGACCGGTCCGGCTCGCCGCGTAGCTGTGGCAGGCGGTCCAGGACCGTTTCGGGCAACGGCCAGCGATGATCGCCGAGCACGAGAATCGTCTGGCCGCCGGCCTGCTCGATCCGTCCGTGGGCCAGATTCATCGACGGCGAGCCGATGAATCCGGCGACGAACACGTTGACCGGATGCTGGTACAGGTCGCCGGGCGTACCGACCTGCTGCAGGCGGCCCTCGTGCAGCACGGCGATGCGGTCGCCCAGGGTCATCGCCTCGACCTGATCGTGGGTGACATAAATGGTGGTGGTTCCGGATTCGTGGTGCAGCCGGATCAGCTCGCCGCGCATCGCCACCCGCAGCTTTGCGTCCAAATTGGATAGAGGTTCGTCCATCAGGAACACCTTGGGCCGGCGAACCATGGCCCGGCCCATGGCGACCCGCTGCCGCTGACCACCCGACAGCGCCTTGGGCTTGCGATCCAGCAACGGTTCGAGGGCGAGGGTCGTGGCGACCTCGTGGACATGGCGGCGGATCTCGGGCTTGGGTACGTGCGAGAGCTTCAGGCTGAACGCCATGTTGTCGGCCACACTCATGTGCGGATAGAGAGCGTAGTTCTGGAAGACCATGGCGATGTCGCGCGCCTTCGGCGGCAGGCTGTCGACCACGCGTCCGTCGATGCTGATCGAACCGGCCGTCAGATCCTCCAGACCGGCGATGCATCGCAGCAGCGTCGACTTGCCGCATCCGGACGGTCCGACCAGAACGAGGAACTCGCCGTCGGCCACGGTCAGATCGACGCGGTCGAGCGCCACGCTGCCACCGGGAAAGACCTTGCTGAGCTGGTTGATGATGACCTCGGCCATCAGGGCTCACCTCACAGCGATGGGAGGAGACCGTACGCCGAACGCGCCGGTGCTACTGGAGGAACATCGCCAGCGTGCGCCGGGCGCCGCGGATGAGTTAGGGGCGAAGGTCCGCACCGATGCGGGAAGATCGGCATGATCCGTGGCGTCGCAAGATCGTCCTCGCGGTTCGGCGAATGTGTCAGTGGATCGCATCGCAAGTGATGCGTCGTGGATGGACGCGAACGATCACTCGGGTCTCCCGCCACCGCTGACCGCTCGGGTAGATGCGGCCGTAGTACTGCCGGTGCCCGGTATACAGCTCGGTCAGTTCGTCGAGCTGTGCGAGCGCGCCCTGCGAGATGAGTTCGGCGTCCCCGCGTATCTCGATCCAACGACCGCTGTCGTCCGGGTCGACGGCCAGCACGGTGGCTCTCGGGTCGGCAGCCAGATTGCGGCCCTTGCGGCGTTGCCGGGTGGTGTTGACGAGGATGTCGTTGCCCTCCAGACAGCACCAGACCGGCTGGGTTTGGGCGCTACCGTCGGGCAGGCGTGTGCTCAGCGCGACCGACAGCGGCCGCTCCAGCAGGTCGCGGTGCGACGGCGGGATCGCCGGCTCGCCGGTGCATTCCCAGCGCGGGCCGTCGGGCGGCGGCTGCGGTACGGCCGAAGTCGGACGGCTGTGCACCCACATCGGCCCGGTACGCACAACGACCGGTTCCAAGCAGAACACGATCGGATGTTCGACCACGGCCAACGACGCGGGTACCACAGCGCCGAAGTACGGCTCCGTTCCGGTGTAGTAGCGGGCCAGGTCGTTGAGGTGACTGACGGCATCCCGGTAGTCGGCGACCGCGCGTGCGCGTACCTCGATCCAACGGCTGTCATCGCCGGGTTCGACGATCAGCGCCGTAGCGGGCGGGCGCGCCTGCATATTGCGGGCCTTCTGGAATTCCCGCATGGTGTTGACCAGGAGGTGGCCGCCCTCGCGTTGGCACCAGACAACAGTGGACTGCAAACGGCCGCTGCGCATCTCGGTCGTCAGCACCGTCGGAAGTGGACGGTCGAGGAGATCGATGTGGCTGGCCGGAAGCCTACCGCTGTCTGCCGTGACCGTGGACATCGTCAGGCCACCGGAACGTGAGCGCGAGACTGGCTCGGGTCACGCATACGCAGTAGATCGACGCCGATCCCATAGGTCTGGAAGCGGCCCACCGGGCGGATCTCGATGATGCGGCAGTCGTCGCGCCGTTCCTTGGGCAGCAGCCTGCCGAGCCGCTTCAGAACGCCCTGTGCCAGCGGCGTTTCCGGGCCGAATACGCTGGCGGTGCCGTGGAAGCTGATCGTCGCCGGCGGGATCGCAAACAGCAGCGACATGATGCCACCGCGGCGTACCGGCACCGTGACCGCTACGCGACCGGTCGCCGGGATGTCGCGGGCCTTCCAGCTGTCCACGTCGGTGACCACGTAGAGGCGCCGGTCGAGCACCGTGTAGAGGACGCCGCTGGAACGTGGCCGGCCGGTGGGCGTGACGTAGCCGATGACCGCGAACGATCCCTTGGCGAGGGCCCTCCACACGTGTTCCGGCCGGAGCGATCCGGTCGTCACCGGCGCCGCCGAACCGGCCGATTTCGTAGCCGTAGGCATCTGGGTCCTCCTCGTCGGTGAACAGCCGAATTTGCCTCTACGACGTTGCCAGACTCCAACGGGGATCGCACGGGCCGGGCGCCCTGCGACGGCCGGTCGAACGGCCCGATCAGGGCACCGGGCGTGTCGTCGCCATGTCGATGGCAACGAGCGGCGGCTCGACGTCCGACCGCATGGCGAGATCCTCCAGCTCTTGCCGTGCGGCGTCGACGAACACATCAAGGTCGGGACAGACGGCGGGATCCGCGACCACGGCCACCGCGAAGTGGCCCGCGTACGACAAGGCGCCGACGCCGATGGGGACCCGGCCGATCAGCGGTACGACGGGAAAGACCTCCAACAAGCGTGAACCGGCGAGGTAGACCGGTTCAGGCGGGCCGGCCAGGTCGGCGGTGGTGACGCTCACGGGGTGGCGGTTAAGGACATTTAGCAGCAGGCGCCGGGCGATTCGGCCACGAAGCACGAACCCCAGCGCTGGATGTGGTTTCGCCTTCTGGCGGGCGGTTTCCGCGGCGATCTCCCGCAGTCGCTGGACGGGGTGGGTAGTACCGAGAGGTAGCGGAACGATCATCTGAGCGATGTGATTGCCGCGAGCGGATGGTCGCGAAGCGGCCGGACGCAACGTAATCGGGACGTAGACCGGAAATTGGTCGACGGCCTCGCCCCGGCGGCGAAGCAGCGTACGCAGACCGTTGGCGGTCATCGCCAGCACAACGTCGTTGACCTTTGCGCCGTGGCGGCGTGCTATCCGCTTGACCGTTCCGATGTCACCGCGGACTACCGCGATGGTGCGTTCGGACCCGACCGTCCGGTTCAAGCTGGTGTCCGGAGTCGGCACGGCAGCGAAGGCTTCGCGCATCCCGCGCCAGCCGGCTCGGATCCGCCGAACCGATGTCACCGGCCGGGCGAGCATCCTCATCGATCGGGCACCCGCCAGAGCGTACTGGCGAAGGTGGTCGGCGAGAAGCGCAGCACTCGCCGGCGCGGGACCTGGCGTCCAGGGCCGCATCGGCTCGGCTGGCGGGTCGGGCGTCTGGTCGAGGAAGACGCCCACGGTGGCGATCGCGGCGACGCCGTCGGCGACGACGTGATGGAGGCGTACGAACAGGCCGATCCGGCGATCGGGCAGGCCGGGCAGCAGCCACATCTCCCACAGCGGGCGTGAACGATCCAGCCGCTGCCGGCCCAGCCGCGCAACGGCCTGCAGGAGGTCCGTTTCGCCGGCCGATCCGGTCAACGGTGCGACCCGGACATGGTGTGCGATGTCGAAGCCGGGATCGTCGACCCATACCGGCCGGCCCAGCCCCCGGCGCGGTACGCGCAACACCTGCCGTAGCCGCGGTACCAGATGGAGCCGGGCCTGTACGGCTCGGCGTACGACGTCGATGCGCAGGGATCCGTCCGGTTCGAGCAGCGGGCCACCGTCAAGCGCGCCGACCGCGCCGACCTCCTGCGGCCAGGCGTCGTCAGGCCACAACATAAGCATGTCTTCGACGGTCAGCCGATCCATCTTTACCACCCGCCTCAACCCATCAGTCTTCGAGCACCGCCCGCGTCACCGTCAGGGGCAAGGGGCCCGCCTCTTCGGGTCGTTGGCCTCGGCCGCGGGCGTACGCATCGGAGAAGGCTGGACATCGAGGCGTTGGGCGTACCGCGAAGGGAGGAGCCATGGATGACCGGCAGCTGGAGGCGCGGGTCGAGGAGATCGTCGCTCGGCACGCCGCGGTGGGCCTGGCTCTGGCGATCGTTCGTGACGGGCGCTCCCCGTTCTTCTATTGCCATGGCTACGCGGACATAGCTTCGCGGACGCCGGTAACACCGGATACGGCCTTCCGCATCGGCTCCATCACCAAGACGTTCACGGCGATAGCCGTGATGCAGCTCGTGGAGCGAGGGCTCGTGGACCTCGACTCGCCGGCCGGCGACTACCTACGCGCCTACCGCTTGATTCCAGCGGGAACCGGGCCGCCGCCGACCGTGCGCCATCTGCTGACGCACACGGCCGGGCTGCCCGAGATGCTGTATCCGTTGCGGGCCCTCCGGCCGGTGCTGGGAGAGACGGTCCGGCCCGGGTACTCCGTGCCATCACTGGCCCGGTTCTACCACGGCCGCCTGCGGCTGGTGACCGAGCCCGGCACGACCTTCATTTACAGCAACCACGGGTTCGCGACGCTCGGCCAGATCGTCGAGGACGTGACCGGCGAGACGCTGCATTCCTATGTGCACCGGCACGTCTTCACGCCGCTCGGGCTGGAGGAAACGAGAATCGTGCCGGCCGGCCTTCCCGCCGCCAACCGGGCCACGGGGTACGCGTTGCGTTCGACCGGGCCGCGACCGATCGCCGACCGCGAACTCATCACCGTGGGAGCCGGAGCCGTCGACTCCACCGCTCGGGATCTGTCCCGCTACCTGACCGCGCTGCTCGGCGGCGGTGCGAACGAGCACGGCGCGGTCCTCAAGCCCGACACTCTGTCTACAATGTACGCTCCGCAATACCAGCCGGATCCGCGCGTTCCCGGCATCGGCCTGGCCTTCCTGCGCCACGACCTTGGTGGCCGCTTGACGGTCGGGCACGACGGCCTGATGCCGGGCTTCAACGCCGAGATGGCGGTGGCCCCGGACGACGGCGTCGGCGTAGTGGCGCTGACCACCGGTGCCCGAAACGCCAAGATGTGGCTCGGCGCGGAGGTCGCCGACCTGCTGCGGTACCTGCTCGGCCAGCCGGCGCAACCGGTGCGGGCCGGCATTGCACAACATCCGGAGATCTGGCCCCAGCTGCATGGCTGGTACGCGCTGCGCGGATCGCCGAGGGACATCCAGAAATGGTTCGTCGCCGGCGTCGCCGTGTCCGGCCGCAAAGGCCGCCTCACCTTGCGCTTGGTGACACCGATCCCAGCGCTGTCCCGCGAGATCGCATTGCATTCCGACGATCCCAGCGACCCGTACGTGCTGCGAGCCGACCTGACCGCGTTCGGCATGGGTACCAGCCGCGTCGTCTTCAGCTGCACCTCCGGCGATCCCGCCGCGGCTGTGCATCTTGAAGCCGTTCCGCTGTCCTTCGACCGGCGTGGTGCATCGCACGATCCGCGTCGCTGGGCGGCCGGCGTACTCGCGGCGACGTCGGTCGCCGCCGCGGCGGCAACGATCCGGCGACTGAGCAGACCCAGGGCACGAGCCTGAAGGGGGCGCAACCGTCATGGTCGCAATCGCGGACGGCGTCAAGACAGGACGGATGTCCATACGCGACGTATCCCTGTACGTCGACATTGTGGGCCAAGGGTATCCGCTGCTGCTGATGCACGGCGGGCCGGGTGCGGACCACTGGACGCTGCGGGCGCTTCGCCGTTGCGCCGATCGGTTCACAATGGTCTTCTACGACCACCGCTGCAACGGCCGATCCGATGGAGCGGTGTCGTCGATGACGTGGGACAACCTCACGGCTGACGCCGACGCGTTGCGAGAGCGGCTCGGCATCCAGCGGTGGGCGGTGCTCGGCCACTCGTTCGGCGGCTGCGTGGCCTTGGAGTACGCGCTGCGCTATCCCGACCGGTTATCGCATCTCATCCTGCTCGATACCGGCGCCGACAGCCGCTGGTGGCGGGAGAACGCCCTAGAGGTGCTCCGCCGCCGGGGCTACAGCCGGCAGAAGGTTGAGCTGGTCCGGCGCTGGTTCGCCGGCGAATTCCAGCCCGGCGAGTTCATGCCGATCCTCATGCGCATCGGCGGCGCGTACGCCTACCGTCCCATCCTTGGCGCGATCCGAACGCTGGTGCATGGCGGATGGCGTACCAAGACGCGACCCGAGGCGCTGATCTTCGCTGGACGCCATCTGCTCAAGGACTGGTCGGTCACTGAGCGGCTCGGCGAGATTGCCGTGCCCACTCTCGTAATCGCCGGCGTACATGATTTCCTGTTCCCGCCCGAATGCCAGCGGCAACTCGCGGCCGGCCTTCCGAATGCGCAGCTGGAGCTGATCGAGCGGGCCGGCCACAATCCGCACGACGAGCGGCCGGCCGCGGTCATGCCGGCGATCCGGCGCTTCTTCGCCGCCAACCCGCCGCAGCAGCCCTGAGCGGCCTGCTCCTGATCGCCGCCGGCTGGGTCTATCGACCCGGACGTGCGGACGGACGTCCCTATCGCGGGCTAGCCGGATGGAGGTTCGATGATGATATGACGCGTGCAGTGGCCCGTCGGAGAAGCGCCGCGGGTGTCCGGATGCTCATCGGCAGCGGTGACAAGATCATGCTATTCGTCCTGCCGTTCCTGGGCGCCGGCCTGATCCTGAACATCGCGTTTCCGTCGATCTTCAGCGTGGGCGGACCGCCGGCCGCACTGCGGTTGGTGTCGATCGCCGGGCTGCTGGTCGGTGTCGCGATTTGGGCCTGGTCCATCGGCCTCATCCTGATGCGGGTCCCGCGCGGTGAATTGATCACGAGTGGTCCGTACGCTGTTGTGAAGCATCCGCTTTACACCGCAGTGGCGTTGCTGGTGCTGCCCTCGATCGGATTCCTCGCCAACACGTGGCTGGGGGCGGCCGTCGGCGTCGTCATGTACGCGGCTTCGAGAAGGTTCGCCCCTGCGGAAGAGGCGAGCCTGGCGAAGACTCACGGTCAAGCCTGGACTGATTACACCCAGACCGTGCGAATCCCTTGGCTGTGACTCCATTACCGCGCCGCTATCGGCCAACGGCCGCATCATTCCGGCGCGATGGGCCATTGGTCCTTGATGTGCCGACCGTGGGCTCTGTGGCCTCCGGGGTCGTCCGGCGCATCGTGAGGGTATGCGAGAGAAGGAAACACACGCCGCCGCCCGCGAGGCGCTGAAGGAGGTCACCGACCGCCCGGAGCGCGTACGCGGCCATGAGGAAGAGCTGGTGCGCTACCTAGGCGGCGTCGCGTACCACGAGGAGCAGGCCGAAGCCCGCGACAAGCGGGACCGATCCACCGAGGAGGACCGGCGATGACCACGGCGCGGACCTGGACCGTCGAGATCTTCATCGACGAGCACGAAGACCAGCGGCGTACCCATGCCGAGGCACGCCTGCGCACACGGGACGACACCAACCTGAAGGGCGAGGGCACAGCGATGCGTAACCCTTCCGACGACGAAGTCCCTGAGATCGGCGACGAGCTCGCGGCCGCGCGGGCGCTGGCGGACCTGTCGCATCGGCTCCTGGAAGCGGCGGCCGAGGACATCGAGCAGCTGGCTCGCATGCGGTGACCTACGGCGGGTGACCGCGACGGGCCCGCAGCGGCTCTGCCGATTCCGTCTGGATGTGCTGAATGTTGCGTGACTTCCTCGACCGCTTCCGCCCGGCAGGCGCGCCCGGCGCCGCAGGTGCGGCGGGCGTTCCCGCCGACCGGCGGGCCGGCGCAGAGCAGGAGCTGGCCTCGCTGTTCGCGGCGCTGGCCGGCGTCCAACGCCGGTGTGCCGAGGTACGCGAACGCGCCGAGCGGGACGCCGAGCGCCGCAGAGGGCAGAGCCGGCGGATGGCAGCCGCGATCGTCGCACGGGCGCGCTCGCAGGCCGTAGCCGAGCGAGCTGCCGCAGCAGCAGCGGCGCAGGCGGCCGCGCGGGTCCAATCGGAGCGGATAGCGATCGATGCCCAGCGCGATGCGGTGCAAGTACGGGCATCGGCGCAACAGCGAATGCCCGCGCTAGTAGGTCGCATCCTGGCCCGCGCGTCCGAACTGGCTGAGTCGTCCGCTCGGGGGCAGCCATGAGCGCCGGTTGGGTTGCCGGCGGCGTCCGTGCGCAGGCTATGGCCCGGCGCCGGCTAGGCAAGACCGGCGTACGCGCCCTGGCTCGCAGCAGCGGGCTCGCCGAGGCCGTCGCGTTGCTCGCCGCGTCGCCCTACGGTCGCCATGTACACCCCGACGATAGCCTCGCCGAGGCGCAGCACGGCGTACTGGAGGCGCTGTTATGGAACCTGCGGGTCCTGGCCGGCTGGCTGCCCCCGCCGGGTGTTCGCGCGCTGCGGGTGCTGGCCGGCTGGTTCGAGATCGCCAACATCGAAGAGCATCTGGCCCGGCTGACCGGACGGGACGGCGACGCGCCGTACCGGCTCGGGGTCCTCGGATCGGCATGGCCGCGCCTGGCGCAGGCCGGGTCCGCCGCCGAGCTGCGCTCACAGCTATCGGCGTCGGTGTGGGGCGACCCCGGCGGTGAGACGGCGGCCGACATCGCGCTGGGCCTGCGCATCGCCTGGGCTCAGCGGATAGGCTCCCAGGTCGGTCCGGCGGTGCCGTGGGTGCTCGGCGGGCTGGCACTGATGGTCGCCGGGCAGCGGTACGCGGCCGGCCGGCCCCTCACCGATCGGGCGGCCCGCGGTGTGGACGCACTGCTCGGCCGGGAGTGGGCGCAGGCGGGCGATATCGCCGGATTCCCGCATCGCCTTCCAACCCGAGCACGCTGGGCGCTGCGCGGTGTTGAGCGCCCCGAACAGCTCTGGCGAGCCGAGGCCGCCTGGTGGGCGCGGCTGCGGGCGGACGGCTTGCGGCTCCTCGGTGGCGAGTTCGGACCCGACCGTCCCATCGGAACGGTCGCACTCCTGGCTGTCGACGCATGGCAGGTACGCGCGGCGCTGGCGGTCGCCGCCCGCCCGAACGCGACGGAGGCGGACTTCGATGTCGTGGCGTGAGGCACTGGCACCACGGCCGATGAGCCGGATCGCGGTCCTGGCCCCTGCGACCGCGATGCGGTCGGCACTGGTGCGGATCGCCGGCGCGGGGGTGGTCGAACTGGACCGGTTCGACGGTCCTGCCGATGACTCGCCCAGCCCGGCGGCGCGCCTGCTCCAACGGCTACAGAGTCCGGCGGCCGAACCGCGGCTCGTCGACGCACCACCGGATCTGGAGGCACTGGCCGCCGCCGGCCGGGCCGACCTGCTCGACGGTGAGGCACAGCTCGCGGAGTACGCCGGCCAGGCGGTCGTGCGCGGGGAGGTGGCGGGCCTGGTCGGGTGGACCCCAGCCGATCAGCTGCCCGTACTGTCGCAGCGTCTGGCCGAGGTCGGCGCGGTCGCGGTCGCCCTGCCACCGCCGCGAGGCGCCGACCCGCCGACGGCCACCGCCGACGGTGCCGCATCGCGTACCTTCAGCCCGTTGGTCTCCACCTACACCACCGTGCCCTACTCCGACATCGATCCCACCGTCTTGGCCGGGCTGGCGTACGTGGTCATGTTCGGTGCCATGTTCGGCGATGTCGGGCATGGGCTGCTACTGGCCGGTATCGGCGTGGCCATCCGGCTCGGGCTGGCGTGGCCGCGGCCGGTCGTCAAACTGCGGCCGCATTGGCTGTTCGTCACCGCTGCCGGAATGAGTGCGGCCGTGTTCGGCCTGGGGTACGGCGAATTCTTCGGCCCGACCGGTGTCGTGCCGGTGCTATGGGTCTCCCCGATGGAGCAGCCCGTGACGCTGTTGCTGGGCGGCGTAGCGCTCGGTGTCGTGCTGCTGGCCGGCGCGTACGCCCTGGGAACGGTGAACCGCGTACGCGAAGGGGGCTGGGCGACGGCCTTGTACGCCCCCAGCGGGCTGGCCGGGTCGATGCTGTTCGTCGCGCTGGGCCTGGCCGTGCCGGCCTGGTACGCCGATTCGGCGCCGCTGGCTACTGTCGCTGCCCTCCTGGCGGTGGCCGCGCTGGCTTTGGCGTTCACGGGGTTCTGGGCGTCGTCTGGGCGCGGTGGGGCCGGTGTGCTGCAAGCCGTCGTCGAGGTCTTCGACATGGTGCTACGGCTGGGCTCCAACATCGTGTCGTTCGCCCGGCTGGCCGCCTTCGGCCTGACGCACGCGGTACTGGGATGGATCGTCTGGGACGCCACGACCGGGTTGTGGTCGGCCGGTGCGGCTGGTGCCGTCGCCGCGGTCCTGGTCTTCATCGTGGGCAACGGGCTCGCCTTCGCGCTGGAGGCGCTCGTCGCCGCCGTGCAGGCGCTGCGCCTGGAGTACTACGAACTGTTCTCACGGGTCTTCCAGACCCAGGGCCGGCCGTTTCGGCCCTGGCATGTGCCCGTCGAGGACGCCGTGAGGGAGGGGTCATGATCAGCATGCTCGGCACCCAGCTGGCGTTGCAGGGCGCGGATGTGAACGGAATGGCGTTGCTTGCGGCGGCCATTGCGGTGGCGGGCGCCTGTATCGGCGCGGCGATCGCGGTGGCCTACACCGGTGCGGCGGCTCTGGCCGCGATGAGCGAGCGTCCAGAGCTGTTCGGCCGGGCGATGGTCATCGTGGGACTGGCCGAAGGCATCGCGATCTACGGGCTGATCATCGCGATCATCCTGATCGGCAAGGCTTGAGATGGCCGCGGGGCGGATCGCCGCGATCGGCGAGCGGGTCGAGGTTGAGGGTTTGGGCCTGGCCGGCGTCCTGGTCCGGTCGGCCGAGGATCCCGATGAGGTCCTGGTCGCGTGGCGGTCGCTGCCGCCGGACGTCGCGCTGGTGATCCTGACTCCCGCCGCTGCGTGCGTGGTGCCCGCCCAGCCCCCGGGCAGCCTGCCACTCACGGCGGTGTTGCCGGTATGACTGCGGTGGCGTCGTCGTCCGCGGCCCTGCGCCCCTTGATCGAGGCGCTGTTGTCGGCGGCCCGCGACGACGCCGCTCGCATCACCGCGCGGGCCGATCAGGTGTCGGCGCAGACACTCGCCGATGCCCGAGCCCAAGCGGCCGCGATCGTCGATCAAGCCCGCCGGGACGGTGAAACAGATGCCGAAGCCGTGCTCGCCGCGGCCCGGTCCGGCGCCCGGCGAGCGGCGCGCGAGACACTGCTGCACGTTCAGCGGGCGGCCTACGACGAACTGCACCAGCGCTGCCGCACGGCCGCTGCCGCGGTGACCGCCGATCCCGGGCATGCGCGCCTGCGGTACCGGCTCGGTCAGACCGCGTGGCGTGTCCTCGGTGAAGACGCCGTCGTACGCGAGGCCGACGGCGGCGGGGTGATCGGTGAGGTCGCCGGCCGCCGGCTGGATCTGTCGATGGCGTCCTTCACCGATACGGCCCTGGCCGAGCTGGCCTGGCAGCTGTTCGGCGACGACCGCGCCGGAGTGCCCGAACCGGCCGTGATCCCCGGCGGCCGGCCATGATCGCGACGGTCACCCGGGTCAGTGGCCCGCTCATCGAAGCCGACGGCCTCGACGGCGCGGCCATTGCCGAACTCGTTCTGATCGGATCGGGCGCCGGCGGCATACCCGCCGAAGTGGTCGCTCGCGCTGGAGGGCATGCCGTCGTGCAGGCGTATGAGTACACCGGCGGCATCAGGCCGGGCGATCCCGTGCGGCGGCTGAACCGGCCCCTGGCCGCCGCGCTCGGGCCCGGCCTGCTCGGCGGGGTGTTCGACGGCTTGCTGCGCCCGCTCGCCGACGCACCGCAATGGCTGGCTCCCGGTGTGAGGCAAGCCGCCGACGGGCGGGAATGGCAGTTCGTCCCGGTGCCGCTGGAGGGTCGCGAAGTCCAGCCCGGAGACCTGCTGGGCACCGTCGCCGGAGCGGGTTCGATCGAGCACCGCGTCACCGTGCCGCCGGGCGTACGCGGAACCGTGACCGTGTACCCGGCCGGCCACTACCGGATCGACGAGCCGATCGCGCGGGTGGGCGGAACCGACATCGCGCTGCGAACGTGGTGGCCGGTACGCGACCCGCGCCCGTTCATCGCGTACCGCAACACAACCGAGCCGTTGCTGACCGGCCAGCGCGTACTGGACGTGCTGTATCCGGTGGTCAAGGGCGGTACGGCGGCCGTACCCGGCGGGTTCGGCACCGGCAAGACCGTCCTGCTGCAGCAGCTGGCGAAGTGGTCGGACGCCGATGTCATCGTCTACGTCGGCTGCGGCGAACGCGGCAACGAGCTGGCCGACGTCCTCGACGAGCTGCGTGCGCTCACCGACCCCCGGACCGGCGGGCGCCTGGCCGACCGGACCGTCATCATCGCCAACACGTCCAACATGCCGATCATGGCCCGCGAGGCGAGCATCTACACCGGCGTGACCGTCGCCGAGTACTACCGCGACATGGGTTACGACGCCGTCGTCATCGCAGACTCGACGTCTCGCTGGGCCGAAGCCTTACGCGAGTCCGCTTCCCGCAACGGCGAGCTGCCCGCCGAGGAGGGCTATCCGGCCGGGCTCGCGTCGGCCCTGGCGGCCTTCTACGAACGGGCCGGACGGGTCACGACGCTCGGCGGCGAAACCGGCTCGGTGACGATCGTCGGCGCGGTATCGCCGCCCGGCGGGGACATGACCGAACCGGTCACCGCCCACACCCAGCGGTTCGTCCGGTCGCTGTGGTCGCTGGACCGGGATCTGGCGTACGCGCGGCACTATCCGGCGGTCAGCTGGGCGGGCTCCGCTTGCCGGGACGTCGCCGCGATCGGTGCCTGGCACGCCGGGAACGGAGACCCCGGCTGGGCCGCGCGCCGGGCTCGGGCGGCCGCCCTGCTCGCCGACGCCGACCGCCTGGGTGCGCTGGTCGAGCTGGTGGGGCTGGAATCGCTGCCCGGCCATGAGCGCATGACGTTGCTGGGCGGGCGGCTGCTGCGCGAGGGCGTACTGCAGCAGAGTGCTCTGTCGTCCAACGACGCGACATGTACGCCGGCCAAAGCGGCCGCTCTCCTGGTCGGCGTGCTGTCCATAGTAGACCGATGTGGTGAGAAAGTGGCCGCCGGAACGCTGGCCGCCGCGATCGAGCGCGAGGATTTCGGGCCGCTGCTGCGGGCCCGGGAGGAGACCGGTCCGGACGGCGTGGAAGGCGTCCGCACGGCCGCCGGAGAGATGCTCGGCCGCCTGGGTGAGGTGACGTGATGACGACCGCAGTGCTCGAATATACCGACGTCGGCGAGGTCCGCGGGCCGCTGATGGTCGTACGCCACGTGCGTGACGTGGGCTGGGACGAGTTCTGCCGCATCCGCACCGCCGACGGGCGTACGCGGCACGGTCTGGTCCTGGAGGTCGACCGGGACCTGGCGGTGGTCCAGATCCTGGAGGGCACCGCCGGCATGGTGGCCGAGGATGCCGCCATCCGCTTCGACGGCTCGCCGCTGCGCGTGCCGGTCGGCGCCGGCTGGCTGGGCCGGGTCTGCAATGGCCGCGGCGAGCCCCTCGACGGCGGCCCGCCCGTGTATGGGCCGCAGACCGCCCCGGTAGCGGGCTGGCCGCTCAACCCGGTGTGGCGGGAGCCGCCGTCGCAGCCCGTGCTGACCGGTGTGGCCGCGATCGACGGCCTGACCACGCTGGTCCGTGGCCAGAAGCTTCCGATCTTCTCCGTCGCCGGGCTGCCGCATCTGGAACTGGCCACGCAGATCGCCGCGCAGGCAACCGCGGGCGGCGAGCCATTCAGCGTGATCTTCGCCGGCATGGGGCTCACGCACGCCGACGCCGCGTTCGTGCGGGATGCGCTGGAGGAGCGGGCTGCCGCCGCGGACTTGGCAATGTTCATCAACACCGCGGGCGACCCGGTCATCGAGCGCATTCTGACCCCCCGCCTGGCCTTGACCATCGCCGAGCACCTGGCCTTCGGCGACGGCCGGCATGTGCTGGTCATCGCCGCGGACATGACGAGCTACTGCGAAGCCGTCCGCGAGGTGTCCGCCGCCCGTGGCGAGATCCCCGCGCGGCACGCGTACCCCGGATATCTCTACAGCGACCTAGCCGGGCTGTACGAGCGGTGCGGGCGTATCCGAGGACAGCCGGGTTCCGTCACGGTACTGCCGGTACTGACCATGCCGGCCGGCGACATCACGCATCCGGTTCCGGATCTCACCGGCTACATCACCGAGGGCCAGATCGTGCTCTCCCCGCGTATTCACGCCCAGGGCATATACCCGCCGATCGACTCGCTCTCGTCGCTGTCACGCCTGATGCGCAGGGGCGCGGGCCCCGGCCGGACCCGAGACGACCACCTGGATGTCGCCGCGCAGCTGCTGGGCGCGCTGGCCCGCGCCGGCCAGGCCCGCGAACTCGCCGAACTCATCGGCCCGGACGCTCTCGGCCCGGCCGATCGAGCCTTACTGTCCTTTGAGGAGGCGTTCGGCCGCGACTTCCTGGCCCAGCCGCCCGACAGCGCGCGAACCTTGGACGAAACCCTCGACCGGGCGTGGCAGGCACTGCGGGTCCTGCCCCGCCGCGAACTCACCATGCTGCCCGCCAGCCTGCTCGACGCCCATTACGGAGCCGGCGATGGCTGAGATCCGCGGCCTGCCCCCGGGTCGCTCGGGGCGCCTATGGGTACGCCAGCGGCTGTCGACCGCCACCCGGGCGGGTACGCTGCTGGACCGCAAACTGCGCGTTCTGCGAGCCGAACAGGCGCGCCTGCGCGACCGGGAAGCCCAGGCCCACGCGGAATGGACCCGGGCCTACGCCGAAGCGCGGCGATGGATGCTGCGATCGGCGATGGTGGGCGGCGAGCGGGCGATCCGGTTGGCGACGCCGTCGCCGACCGCCTCCATCGAGCTGGACTGGCGCGCGGTGATGGGTGTGCGCTACCCGGTCGTGAATCGCGTCGCCGGGCCGGATCCGCAGCCGCCTCGCCCGGCGGGCACCGCAGCTGTCTACCCGGCCGTGTCAGCCGGCACCGCAGCGGTAGCGGCAGCGGCCCGGCACGCCGCCTCGGCCGCAGCGCTGGCGGCGGTCGATGCGGAGGTGACCGCGACCGCTCACCGCCTTCGGGCCATCAACGACCGCTGGATACCCCGGCTGGAACAGGCCCGATCGGCCGTCGACCGGCGATTGGAGGAAACCGAACGCGACGAGACCACCCGGCTGCGATGGGCGGACGCCCACCGCAACGGTCCACAAAGGAAGGTGGCAACACCATGATCACCAGAGAGCCGCTGTCCCGGCTTGGCCTAGACACCGGCAAGAAGGCCCGGCTGCACCGGATCCTGTACCAGCACGGCCTGCGTAACGGCACGGCTCTGTTCCTGCCCTACGACCAGGGCCTGGAGCACGGGCCGCGGGACTTCTTCGCCAACCCGGCGGCCGGTGACCCGCGCTACATCGCGAAGCTGGCCGTGGAGGGCGGCTTCAACGGCATCGCTGTCCAGATAGGACTCGCGGAGAAGTTCTACTGGGACTTCGCCGGCGAGGTCCCGCTGATCCTCAAGCTCAACGGCAAGACCGAGCTGCCGCCCGACGACCAGGCCCTGTCGCCCGTGAACGCGACCGTCGCCGACGCCGTACGGCTCGGTGCCGATGCCGTCGGCTACACCCTCTATGTCGGAACCCCCGTGCAGGAGACGGACTTCGCTCAGCTGCGCCAGGTCCGTACCGACGCCGAGCGGGCGGGCATGCCGCTGATCGTGTGGGCGTACCCGCGGGGATCGGCGGTCGACGCCAAGGGCGGCAAGGACTCCTTCTACGCCGTCGACTATGCCGCGCGTACCGCCAGCGAACTCGGCGCCGACGTGGTCAAGGTGAACTTCCCGCACCCGGACAAGCGCACCGGTGTGAAGCCGCCGTACGACGGGCAGTTCTCGCCGCAACAGAGCATCGACGCGGTGGTCCGGTCGGCGAACCGGACGCTGGTGCTGGTCTCCGGCGGCGAGAAGGCCGGCGACGAGGCGATGCTGGAGAAGGCCAGGATGTCGATGGAGGCCGGCGCGACCGGGCTGATCTTCGGCCGCAACGTCTGGCAGCGCCCGTATGCCGAGTCTCTGGGGTTCGTCGCGCAGCTGCGCCAGATCCTTGAGAAGTACCCGTCCGAGTGACCGCTGCGGCGATCCCCGGCGCGGGTGACCGTTCCGGCGGGACCAACGTCCCATGCCGCCGGGAATCGGATCCCTACCGAGCCGGGCGGTCCAGCGCGCAGGCTGGAAGGTGACGGGCCGGTCAGCTCGACCGCGCCCGGTGAGGAGAAAGAGAGGGATCGGCCATGTCGAATCCCGTTGTGCATTGGGAAATCGGGGCTACCGACGCCCCAGCGACGCGTGAGTTCTACGCCAAGGTGTTCGGCTGGACGATGACCGACGCCGGGGCTGAGTACACATTGGTGCCAGCGATCGACGGCGGGCTGGGCGGTGGCATCCAGCAGATCCGTCCGGGCATGCCGCCGTTCGTGACCATCTACGTCGAGGTCGACGACCTCGACGCGAAGCTGGACGAGATCTCGCATCTGGGCGGAAAGACCATTGCGCCGCCCACCGAGATCGACTCGGCGATGTCCTTCGCGATGTTCAGCGATCCGAGCGGCAACGTCGTCGGCCTGCTGCGCAGAAGTGGCCCGATCGAGAGCTGAGTACCGGCTGCGCCGGGCCAAGGACTGTGGACCGGATCCCACAAGGGGATCCGGTCCACAGTGGCTACCGCCTCGAATTCATCGGGCGTTCGTGGGCTGCCCGGGGATCTTCAAGGTGTTGGCTGGGATCGGCATGGGCGCAACGCGTCCGGCGGCCGCAGTCTCCCGGGCGATGAACTCGCCGAGTTCGGAGATGGTGCTCATCAGGGGCGCCGGGAATACCACGGTGGTGTTCTTGTCGACGCCGATCTCGATCAGGCTTTGCAGGTTGCGTAGCTGGAGAGCGAGCGGGTGAGCGGCCATGATGTCGGACGCCTGCCCGAGCGCACCGGCGGCCAGGAACTCGCCTTCCGCGTTGATGATCTTCGCTCGCTTCTCGCGTTCGGCTTCGGCCTGCTTGGCCATCGCCCGCTTCATACTGTCGGGCAGCTGGATGTCTTTCAGCTCCACCAGGGTGACCTCCACGCCCCATTCCAGGGTGGTCACGTCGAGGATCTGGCGGATGTCGAGGTTGATGCGATCGGTCTCGGCCAGGATCTCGTCGAGGGTGTGCTGGCCGACCACCTTGCGCAGGGTGGTCTGGGCGATCTGGTTGATCGCGGCGGCGACGTTCTCGATCGCGACGACGGATTTGACCGCGTCGACGACGCGGTAGTAGGCGACGGCGGAGATGTCGACGCTGACGTTGTCGTGGGTGATGATGCCCTGCGACTGGATCGGCATGGTGATGATGCGCAGCGAGACTCGGTGCAGCCGGTCGATGATGGGGATGATGATGCGCAAGCCCGGGTCGCGTACGGCGATGACCCGGCCGAGGCGGAACAGCACGCCGCGCTCGTATTGCTGGACCACTTTCAGCGCCAGTGCGAAGTAGAGCACGACGAGCACGCCGAGCACGACGGCGATTGTTGTGAAGGTATCCATTGCGGACTCCTTGGGATCGCGGGCATCAGCGCAGCGGACCGTCTGGCGGACGCCTCCTACGTTGACGTTAAGCAGGCGCGATGGTAAGAGGCAGAGCATCACGGCCCGTCCGATAAGGACGTCCGTACGCCTCCAGCGCGGGACTAACGCCTGCCCTAAGGCCGATAGGCTGCGCCGGCGGGCCGGACGCCCCTATGCATCGGCGACCGACGATAGTTAGCTGGCTATATGGAGCGTCAAAACGCAGACAAGCCCATCGTCGTCGGGTTCGACGGGTCCCAGCACGCGCGGCTCGCTCTGCGCTGGGCGGTCGATGAAGCGGCGCGGATGAGGGCACCGTTGGCGATCGTGTACGTCATTCATTGGTTCCCGGAGTTCGCCGATGTGACATCGCAGGAGACCGATCGGCGCGTACGCTATCGGGCTCAGGAGATTGCCGACGAGGCGCTGGCGGAGGCGACTCGGCTCGATCCGGAGGTCTCCGTCACGGCGAGTGTCGAATCCGGCGACACGGTAACGGTGTTGTGCGATCTGTCGCGGCGGGCCTGCATGCTCGTTCTGGGCTCGCGGGGGCACGGCGGGTTCGCGGGGCTGATCGCCGGATCGGTCAGTATCGCCGTCGCAACGCACGCGCACTGCCCGGTTGTCGTCATCCGGGAACCGCTCGCCGAATCGGGTGAACTGCCGATCGCCGTCGGCGTCGACGACTCGCTGCCGGCTCGGCTGGCCCTGGAATTCGCCTTCGCCGAGGCACAGGCCCGAGGCGTGGCACTGGTCGCTGTCCGCGCTTGGCGGCCGCCGCCGGCCACGCCGCACGCCACCGTACCGTTCCTGCGGGCCGAAGAGATCGCCGAGATGGAAGCCGCCGAACGGCACTTCCTGCACGACGCCGTCCAGCCGTGGGCGCTGCGCCACCGTGACGTCGTGGTCGAAGAGCGCGTGGTCGACCAGTCGGCCGGGGCCGCGCTGACCGACCTCGCACCGAAGGTCCAGATGCTGGTCGTCGGATCACGCGGGCACGGCGGCTTCACCGGCCTGCTGCTGGGATCGGTCGGAATGCAGCTGCTGCACCACGCTCGATGCCCGGTGGCGATCATCCGCGAAGCGAACGTCCCCGCAGCGAGCATGCATTGAAAACCTAGGCGTCATCCGTCATGACGCCGATTGGGCCGGCGCGAGCATCGATTCGATGCTCGCGCCGTCGCCGTCTTCGGCGTCAGTGCAGTCTTGAGCGTCAGCTCAGGGCTTGAGAAGAGCCGCGATACCGTCGGGCAGGCGGCGCCCTTCAGCGGCCGTCAGAACGCTAACCGCCGCACCGTTGACCACCGCGGCCCGCATGGCGATGTCGATCAGACGGCCGCGCTGGGCGTTCGGGTGCCGCAGACCGGACTCCGCTTCCTCCACCGCGCACAGCAGATCGTCACCGAACCAGCCCAGCCTCAGGTCCTGCGGATCGTCGACGATCAGCAACCGGCGTACGCGATCCTCGGCAAGGGCTTGAATCGTGGGTCGGACACCGGCGATGTCGACCAGGCTCCACGGCTCGTCGGCCTCCTGGCTTCGCTGCCACGCCAGCAGCGGCCCAATCTTCGGCGGGGCTGAGTAGGTGGCGAGATAGCTCTTCGACCCGGGCATGGCGTGCGTGAGGATCACCCTGCCGTCGCGGGCGAAGACGGCGTAGTCGGCGTTCACCGCTGGTATCCGGGCCAGGTGGCCGACGACCGCGTCGATGGTCGGATTGGGTGCGCCTTGCTGGCCCAGGTGCCGGGCGATACGACGCCGCAGCAGCACCGGCTCCCACTCCGGATCGGCGAAGCCGCCCACCGGCGGTCCAAGGTAGACGGACGCGACCGGCACGATCGGTCGCATGAGGTCGTGCAGGTGGCTGAGCGGTGTGCTGAGGGCGGGGAACGTCAACATGGGATCACTTCCTCGATTTTCGGCATGGGGCGAATGGCCGTTACAGCCAGCGGCTCAGGTACGCGTCCGTCGCGTGGTTGGTGTCGGGCCGCACGAGGTTGGTCGCGTCCGACTCGTAGACCACCGATCGGCCGTCGTAGCTGATCGACGGCAGCTGCGAGGCGCCGTTGGCCTCCCGCGCGGCGCCAGACATCGAGACGCGTACGGTCTGCCCGGCGAGGCGGTCATGGACGAACACGTCCCATGTCTCGTTGCCGTCGCCGGCCACGAGATTGGACGCAATGGAGAAGTACGCGACATAGCGGCCGTCGCCCGAGATGTCGGGCGGGTAGCTGATGCCGTTGCCTTGGGTGCCGTCGCTCGCGACGGATACCAGGGTGGTGATCTGGTCGCGGAGATCGCGTACGAAGATGTCCCATTCTCCGTTGCCGTCGCCGGTTACGAGGTTCGTGGCGTCGGAGTTGAACGCCACGTACCGTCCATCGGCACTGATCGACGGCCAGTACGAGTCGAGGTCGCCAGGTGCACCACCAGTGGAACGCGAGACCAGATAGGTCTGCTGGCCGACGACGTCGCGGACGAAAACGTCGAGCGCCGGCCCGTTTCCGTCGTCGGGCACGAGGTTCGCCGCGTCCGACTCGAACACCACGAACCGCCCGTTCGCACTGACGTCCGGCCCGCCCGGATACCCCGACATCCCGAGCGCCGGTTGCCCGTCATACGCCATGGAGATGAGCGTGGTCGTGCGGGTCAGCCGGTCGAACCGGAACACGTCCATGTTTTCGTTGGTGTCATTGGGGACCAGGTCCGAAGCGGCAGACCAGTAGACGATGTAGCGTCCGTCAGCGCTGATCTCGGCGGCCGCGGCCCCGCCGCCGGTTTGCTCGCTGCCGCCCGAGGAGACCGACACCCGGTCGGTCGTCCGGGTGACCCGGTCATAGACAAAGATGTCGGAGAATCCGTTGGTGTCGCCCGGCACCAGACCCGCATCGTCGGACGCGTAGGCCACGTAGCGCCCGTCGGCGCTGATGGACGGCTGGTTGCCGCCGCGGGCCACCTGTTGCCCGCTGCTGGTCACCGAAGCCCGCTCCACGGACCGGGTCACCGTGTCGTAGACGAACACGTCGTTCCAGCCGTTGGTGTCGCCCGGCACCAGGTTCGACGCATCGGAGAAGTACGCCACGTATCGGCCGTTGTCACTGATGGCCGGCTCGTAGGCGTACGAGTTGGATTGCTTGCCGTGTGTGGACACTGACACGCGCTGGGTGCTGATGCCCGGTGCGGCCGAGGCGCCGCTCGCGAACACAGCGAGTACAACGGCGGCCAGTGTCGCCAGAACTCGTCGCATGGTTCTTCCCTCCCACCGTCCACTGTCGTGCGGTGGTGGGAGGGTGGTCAGAGGCTAACGACCTGCCGTGGCCGGTCGCTTGGCGACGTCGGCGATCTTGGACGCTTCGAAGCGGGGCGTCGGGACCACGACGATCGGGCAGTGGGCGTGCCGGATGCAGCCTTCGCTGACCGAACCGATGACGGCGTTGTGCAGCCGGCCGTGGCCGTGGCTGCCGATCACGAGCAGGTCGGCGTCCTTCGATGCCTCAGCCAGCTTCAGAGCGGCGTTTCCGAGCACCGCTTCCGTAGCGATCGGCACCTCCGAGTACTGCCCGCGTACGCCGTCGATCGCCGTGGCGAGGATCTCCTCGGCCCGCTCCAACTCGCCTTCGGGACCGAGCCCGGCCAGCATCGCCACCTCCGTCCCCGGCCAGTCGTACGCCATGACGGCCTGCACCGATCCGCCCCGGCTGTGGGCCTCGCCGACCGCCCAGAGCAGCGCTCGCAGGCTGCCCTCGGAGCCGTCGACGCCAACCACGATGCGATATGTGGGCATGACGGCCTCCTTCCTCTCGTTGTCAGCATGTACCGCGGCGGGGGTTCAAGGCAGGGTCGGACGACCCTGCTGAAATGCTCAATGTCCATGGGTGGGCACAGCCCTCCATCGGATCTCCACACCACCCGCACGGTCCCTGCGTATCGAGGGCCGATTGTGAAGGTGCCGGAGTCGACGAGGGAGGAAACGATGAATACCAGGCGCGTCGTATTGAGTATCGCGGCCATGGGTGCGATCGGGATTGGTGCTTTGGCGGTGCCGGCGCTGGCCGGGGCCGGTTCGTTCAGTCCGGGCTCGCCGGGTCCCGGCGGCGGAATGGGGCCGGGCCTGGGCATGGGATCGGGTTATGGCGGCCGGATGGGCATGGGCGCTGCGAACGGCACCGGCCTCTGCCCGGCCTTCGCCGGTGCGGCGCAGGGAACCGTGACCCCCGCACAACAGAGCACGCTGCAAGCAATGGCCGAAGAGGAGAAGCTGGCCGGCGATCTTTACCGGGAGTTCGCCACCAAGTATCCGGCGGTGGTCTTTGACAGGATCGGCGCCGCTGAGGATCAGCACCTGGCCGCAGTACGAGGAATGCTGGACCGCTACGGGCTGTCCGACCCGACCGCGGGAAGGCCGGCCGGGCAGTTCGCGACCGCGTCCGTGCAAGCCACGTATGACCGGCTGCTGGCGCAGGGTTTGACCGATCAGACCGCCGCACTGGCGGTGGGGCGGCAGGTCGAGCAGGCCGGCATCGCCAGCCTTCAGCGGGCGGCGGCCGGACTGGACGCGCCGGACGTCTCGCTTGTGTACCAGCACCTGCTGGCCGCCTCGCAGCACCATCTGGCCACGTTCACCGCATGGCCGGCCCGGTGAGATCGGTCGGAATCCGCGAGTGGTGGCGAAGGCCACCACTCATTCCGACGTCCGGGGCCGGACATCGGCCGGTTCGGTTCGATAGTGCGATCAGGCTGCGGCTCGGCTAAGGCTGTCCACTGTGGCCGGCAACGGCAGGCGGCTTGTGAAGGTTGCGCCGTGACCGGGTGCAGACTCGGCATGGACCGTGCCTGCGTGAGCGGTGACCAATTCGCGTACGACGGCCAGACCGATGCCCGATCGGCAACGCCAGTGCTGGACGTGCCCCGCCAGAGCCGTTCGAACACGTGCGGCAGATCGGCGGGGTCGATCCCCGGGCCGGTGTCGGCGACCTCCACCGCCGCCGTGTTGCCGTCGGCGAAGGCGCGGACGCGGACCGCATCGCCGCTGCGACGGTAGCGGGCCGCATTCGCGAGGAGGTTCGTCACCGCCTGATGTAACCGATCCGCGTCCGCCCGCACGGGCACCGGCTGATCGAACTCGACCCGCACAGTCAGGCCGGCCGCCCGCAGCGCCGATTCCTGGCCGTCGACGGCGCCAGCGGCGATCTGGGCAAGGTCGGTATCGGTCAGTCTCAGGCCGGCGGCGGCGGCCTCCGCTGCTGACAGGTGCGCCAGATCGTCGACCACCCGGCCGAGCCGCAGAGCCTGATCGTGCAAAGCAGCCAGCCGCCGTGGGCTGGGATCGTCCAGACCATCGCGCAGTTCCTCCAATCCGGCCTGCAAGGCGGCCAGTGGCGTACGCAATTCGTGGGCGACGTCGGCGGCGATGCGGCGGCGGTTCTGCTCGGCCTGGACCACCGTGTCGGCCATCGAGTTGACCGCATGGACGAGTTCGCCGAGTTCTCCGGGGCCGCCGGCGGGGGAGCGGGCCGCGCGGTCACCGCGGGCGAAGGCCTGCGCAGCGCCGGCGACGGCGAGGATCGGCCGCGACAATCGGCGGGACACGAGCACGCTGACGGCGACCGCGACGATCAGCGCGGTCGCGGCGGCGAGCAGGACCCACTGCCATGCCACATCGCGGGCGGTCGCGGCTGTGGAAGTGCGTCCGAACATCAGGACGGCGGTGCCGATCTGCCGACCGTCGTGCCGATGAGCGCGGCGGAGGTCAACAGCGTCACCGACACAACGGCAACCGAAACGAACGCGATCAGCATCCGTACGCTCAGCGACACCCGTCTACCGGTCACGGTCGAGTCCCAGCTTGTAGCCGACACCGAGAACGGTCTGCACGATGATGCCGTCGTGGTCGTCGAGCTTGCGCCGTAAGTTCTTGACGTGTGAATCGATGCTGCGCTCGTAGCCGGCGAAGTCGTAGCCGCGTACGCGATTGACCAGCTCGTACCGCGAGTAGACGCGGCCGGGCATCGACGCGAGCGTGGCCAGCAGTCCCCACTCGGTGGGTGTCAGCTCCAGCAGCCGAGCGTCCAAGGCGGCTTCGTGGCGGGCCTGGTCGATGCGCAGCCGGCCGCCGAAGGACACCGGTCCGGCTGGCTCGGCGCCACCGGTGCGGTGCAGGACGGCCTGTACGCGCAGCACGAGCTCGGTCGGGCTGAAGGGCTTGGTCACGTAGTCATCCGCGCCTCATTGAAGGCCCTGGATCCGGTCGTCGACGGTGTCGCGGGCCGTGAGGACCACCACGGGGACGGTGCGGCCGTCAG